>ERZ650306.1645-NODE-1645-length-12382-cov-11.128255_pt1 | contig 12382 bp, 8 predicted proteins | sample MGYA00376242_ERZ650306 | MGnify/ENA primary metagenome ERZ650306 (study PRJEB26733, sample SAMN07839244) | wastewater metagenome | biome: urban; feature: wastewater treatment plant; material: waste water | place: USA: North Carolina | collected 2016-03-31 ...
TAAATTCATATCTAATTGTTTGATTCAAAGCAAATATACAAAATTTATGATAAATTACGGATATTCAATAAATTTTTACTTGTTTTTTGTAATGTACCATTTTATCCCTCTTTCATCAATGGTGTAATCTAATCCTTTGTTGTAAAAATTATAATCAAATTCTTTGGTTTTCTCAATAAATAAAGCATCTAAAAGTGTATCAATTTCACCAGTATTCATTCTGTTTATTTGTGTTCCTAAATACCTAATTGTATGAAAATCTCCCTCTGTAATTAAAAGCATATCCCTTGAATTATCATTACTTATCTTCTCTTGTGATGAATGATATTCATATCCATCACATTCAATGCAAAATTTTTTAATGAGTTTATCCGTTTTATAATCCTTTAAAAATACGCCAAAATCTAATCTTAATTCTTTATTTTTAATAGGTAATCCATAAATGTCATCATCAACTTTATAAATAAATTTATATTGTGGTATGATTTCAATATAACGAGTGAATTCTTTTTCATAATATCCTGAATAATCAATTCTTACACCTAAGTATATATATTCACCCCACTCTATTTCAGAGTATTTTTCTTCCAAAGTTTCTATATCTATATTGACTTCTCTCAATATAGTTAATTTATAACATTTTGATTCAATATCGGTATTAAAAAAAAAGGATGATTTTATTACAAATTTTATAATTTTTGAGAATAATTCTTCTTCAATTGGAGTTTCGCATAACTGAATAAGTTTCTCCATTTCATTATCTAGGTTAATGTTTAGCATAAATGCACATCTTTAAAAAAATTAGATATTTTGATATAAATCCATAAGAAGGATTTCATACTATAAACTTAGTAAATTTTTTTGAAAGTATAGTATTCCCTGTGTTAAGATTGTAATTTTGGGAAGTGAAAATAGTAAAAAATTAATTTTTCTTAAAGAAATGAAGATAAGTTCGATGTTGTTTTTATACTCCAAGAGTAGGGTTTTTATAAATTCTTTCTAAAAATCAATGTATTAACACTTGCAGATTCAGAAAAAATTCTTATTTTTGCACCCTGAAAAGTGAGTTAAAAAGGTGAGATAATTTAACTTGCTGATTTATAAATGCTTCCACATTCATAAATTTAAAAATTTTCAAAAAATCAAACAATGGCTAAAAAAGTCTTTAAAATGGTGAAACTCCAAGTGAAAGGTGGCGCTGCCAATCCTTCACCTCCAGTTGGTCCTGCATTAGGTTCTGCTGGGGTAAACATTATGGAGTTTTGTAAACAATTTAATGGAAGAACACAAGACAAGCCAGGGCAAGTTTTACCGGTTCTAATTACTGTTTACGAAGATAAATCTTTCGAATTCGTAATTAAAACTCCACCAGCTGCAATCCAATTAATGGAAGCTGCTAAGGTAAAAGGAGGTTCTGGAGAACCAAACAGAGTAAAAGTAGGTTCTGTAACTTGGGAACAAGTGAAAAAAATCGCCGAAGATAAAATGGCTGATTTGAACTGCTTTACAATGGATTCTGCATTATCAATGGTTGCAGGAACTGCAAGATCTATGGGATTGAGAGTAACTGGAACTAAACCGTCTAACGCTTAAAACTTATTGAAATGGCAAAATTAACGAAAAAGCAAAAAGAAGTTGCGAGCAAAGTAGAGAAAAACAAGGTGTATAACCTTGATGAAGCTTCTGCATTAGTAAAAGAATTAAACTATGCTAAGTTTGATGCTTCTGTTGACCTTGCAGTTAGATTAGGGGTAGATCCTAGAAAAGCAAACCAAATGGTAAGAGGTGTAGTATCTCTTCCTCACGGTACAGGTAAAGATGTGAAAGTATTAGCATTAGTAACTCCAGATAAAGAAGCAGAAGCTAAAGAAGCGGGTGCAGATTATGTAGGGTTAGACGAATACTTACAAAAAATAAAAGAAGGTTGGACAGATGTAGACGTAATCGTTACTATGCCTGCAGTTATGGGTAAATTAGGTCCATTAGGAAGAATCTTAGGTCCTAGAGGTTTAATGCCAAACCCAAAATCTGGTACTGTAACTATGGAAGTTGGTAAAGCTGTTGCAGAAGTAAAAGCTGGTAAAATTGATTTTAAAGTAGATAAATACGGTATTATCCACGCTGGTATTGGTAAAGTATCTTTTGATGCTGCTAAATTAAAAGAAAACGCTGCTGAATTAATTCACACGTTAATTAAATTAAAACCAACTGCGGCTAAAGGTACTTACGTAAAATCTATCTACCTTTCTTCTACAATGAGTCCGGGGATTGCAATTGATACTAAATCTGTTAACTAAAATCTGAAAGACAATGACAAAAGAAGAAAAAGTATTAGTAATACAAGAAATTAAAGATATGTTACAAGACGCTAAAGTAGTGTATGTAGCAAATCTTGAAGGATTGAATGCTGCTCAGACTTCAGATTTTAGAAGACAAGCATTTAAAAATAATATTAAGCTTAAAGTAGTAAAGAATACTTTATTACAAAAAGCAATGGAGCAAATAGAAGGTGTAGATTATTCAGAAATGTTCCCTTCATTTAAAGGTAACACTGCTGTAATGATTGCAGAAACGGCTAACGCTCCTGCTAAATTAATCCAAGGTTTCAGAAAAAAAGATGCTGTTCCAGCTCTTAAATCTGCTTACTTACAAGAAACTTTCTATGTAGGTGATGAAAACCTAGATGCATTAGCAAACATTAAGTCTAGAGAAGAAATGATTGGTGAAATCATCGGATTACTTCAATCTCCAATCCAAAGATTGATTTCTGCTTTAGAAAACAAAGAAGAAGCTAAAGGTGCTAAAACTGAGGAGGCTCCAGCTGTAGAAGCTGCTCCAGAAGTAGAAGCTCCTGCAACAGAAGAAACTCCAGAAGCTCCTGCAGCTGAAGGTGAAGCTCCTGCTGCGGAATAATAACAAAAAATTGTTTGCAGAAAAAAAGCAAACATAGAGTAAAGACACTCAAAAAAAATAATATAAATCGTTCAACAATTTAAACATTAATACAATGTCAGATTTAAAAAATTTAGCTGAAACGCTAGTAAACTTAACTGTAAAAGACGTAAACGAACTTGCTGCTATCCTTAAGGATGAGTACGGAATTGAGCCTGCTGCTGCTGCTGTAGTTGTAGCTGCTGGTGGAGCTGCTGATGCTGCTGAAGAAAAAACTGAATTCGACGTAATCCTTAAAGCTGCTGGTGCTTCTAAATTAGCTATCGTTAAATTAGTAAAAGATTTAACAGGTGCTGGTCTTAAAGAAGCTAAAGATATGGTAGATAGTGCTCCTACTGCTATTAAAGAAGGTGCTTCTAAAGACGAAGCTGAAGCTCTTAAGAAACAATTAGAAGAAGCTGGTGCAGAAGTAGAATTAAAATAATCTATTTACACCAAATAAGACTTAGACCTTCCCAATTATGGGTAGGTCTATGTCTATTTTAAGAGTTAAATTTTTCAAAACATTTAACTTGTTGATTTTCAATTATTTGAAAATTGTAAATTTCTAAAATAAAAATATTTTGCACTACACTGTGAAAAGATATACCAGTGTTGCAGTTAGAAATGTAGGAAGCTAGATGCGGTAGGCTAGATGTAAAACATCTGACATCCAACATCAAACACCCAACTATTCTGATATTTTTCAAAATAAAGTAAAATATTTTTTAACCCAACTTTTCTTACCATTTTATGAGTAAATCAAAAGCTATTACAAGCGCTCAGGAAAATCAAAGAATTAACTTTTCTTCTGCGAAAGGTAACGTTGTAACACCAGATTTCTTAGATATCCAGTTACAATCTTTCAAAGAGTTTTTTCAGTTAGATACACTTCCTGAGGACAGATTGAATGAAGGTCTTTACAAGACTTTTCAAGAAAATTTTCCTATCACAGACTCTAGAAACCAATTCGTTTTAGAATTTCTAGATTATTTGGTAGATTCTCCTCGTTATTCTATTGACGAATGCGTGGAAAGAGGACTTACCTATTCAGTTCCTCTAAAAGCAAGACTTAAACTATACTGTACAGACCCGGAACACGAAGATTTCCAAACTGTAATTCAAGATGTATATTTAGGTCCAGTTCCTTATATGACACCTTCTGGTTCTTTCATCATCAATGGTGCAGAACGTGTAATTGTAACACAGTTGCACAGATCTCCAGGTGTTTTCTTCGGGCAAACTTATCACGCTAACGGAACTAAATTGTACTATTCAAGAATTATCCCTTTCAAAGGTTCTTGGATGGAATTTACTACGGATATCAATAACGTAATGTATGCGTATATTGACCGTAAAAAGAAATTACCACTTACTACTTTGCTTAGAGCAATCGGTTATGAATCTGATAAAGAAATTCTTCAGATTTTTGACTTGGCAGAAGAAGTAAAAGTATCTAAAGCGAATCTTAAAAAAGTTCAAGGTAGAACTTTAGCAGCGAGAGTATTGAATACTTGGTTCGAAGATTTCGTAGATGAAGATACAGGTGAGGTAGTTTCTATCGAAAGAAATGAAATTATTCTTGATAGAGAAACGATTCTAGAAAAAGAACATCTTGACCTTATTCTTGATGCTGGTGTTAAGTCTATCTTAATCCACAACGAAAATAGTGGTGAGTTTTCTATCATTCAAAATACTTTACAAAAAGACCCTACCAATTCAGAAAAAGAAGCGGTAGAATATATTTATCGTCAGTTACGTAACGCAGATCCACCAGATGAAGAAACTGCAAGAGGAATCATCGAAAAATTATTCTTCTCAGAACAAAGATATTCATTAGGTGAAGTAGGACGTTACAGATTGAACAAAAAATTAGGACTTAATATCCCTACTACTACAGAAGTTCTTACTAAAGAAGATATTATCTCTATCGTAAGACACTTAATAGAATTAGCTAATTCTAAAACTGAAGTAGATGATATAGACCACTTATCAAACAGAAGAATTAAAACTGTTGGTGAGCAATTAGCAGGGCAATTTGGTGTAGGTCTTTCTAGAATTGCGAGAACAATTAAAGAAAGAATGAACGTAAGAGATAACGAAATCTTTACGCCACTAGATTTAGTAAATGCTAAAACGTTAACTTCGGTAATCAATTCATTCTTTGGTACCAACCAGCTTTCTCAGTTTATGGACCAAACCAACCCATTGTCTGAAATCACTCACAAGAGAAGACTTTCAGCTTTAGGACCTGGTGGTTTATCAAGAGAAAGAGCAGGTTTCGAGGTTCGTGACGTTCACCATACTCACTACGGAAGAATTTGCCCGATTGAAACTCCAGAAGGACCAAACATCGGTTTGATTTCTTCATTAGGTTGTTATGCAAAAATCAATACTTTAGGTTTCATTGAAACACCTTATAGAAAAGTAGAAAATGGTAAAGTAGATTTCTCTGCGGCTCCAATTTTCTTAAATGCAGAAGACGAAGAAGGTAAAGTAATTGCACAGGCAAACGTAGATTTAGCAGACGATGGAACATTTAATACAGAGAGAGTTATTGCTCGTTTAGATGGTGACTATCCTGTAGTAACTCCTACAGAAGTAGAATTATTAGATATTGCACCTAACCAGATTGCTGGTATTTCTGCATCTTTAATTCCGTTCTTAGAGCATGATGATGCGAACCGTGCATTGATGGGATCTAACATGATGCGTCAGGCAGTTCCATTATTAAAACCTCAAGCTCCAATTGTAGGAACAGGTCTTGAAAAACAAGTAGCTGCTGATTCTAGAATTCTAATTAATGCAGACGGAAATGGGGTAGTAGAATATGTAGATGCTGATAAAATTGTAATTAAATACGAAAGAAGCGAAGACGAAGACTTAGTAAGCTTCGAATCTGCTACTAAAACGTATAATCTTACTAAATTTAGAAAAACCAACCAATCTACAACCATTACTCTTAGACCAAATGTAAGAGTAGGCGATTCTGTAGTAAAAGGACAAGTGCTTTGTGATGGTTACGCTACCGAAAAAGGAGAATTAGCTATTGGTAGAAACCTTACTGTAGCCTTCATGCCTTGGAAAGGGTATAACTTCGAGGATGCGATTGTAATCAACGAGAAAGTAGTAAGAGAAGACTGGTTTACTTCTATCCACGTAGATGAGTATTCACTAGAGGTAAGAGATACCAAACTAGGTATGGAAGAACTAACTGCAGATATTCCTAACGTTTCTGAAGAGGCTACTAAAGACCTTGATGAAAACGGTATGATTAGAATTGGTGCAGAAGTGAAGCCTGGTGATATCTTAATTGGTAAAATTACTCCAAAAGGTGAATCTGATCCTACACCAGAAGAAAAACTATTGAGAGCAATCTTTGGTGACAAAGCTGGTGATGTAAAAGATGCTTCATTAAAAGCAGATTCTTCACTAAGAGGTGTTGTTATCAACAAAAAATTATTCTCAAGAAACATCAAAGACAAGAAGAAAAGAACTGAAGAGAAGTTAAAACTTGAAGAAATCGAAAACAGATACAAAGCTCAATTCGATGAATTAAGAAATACCCTTCTTGAAAAATTAAATACTCTTGTTAATGGTAAAACTTCTCAAGGTGTTAATAACGACTTAGAAGAAGAAATCATTCCAAAAGGAGCTAAGTTTACGCTTAAACTTCTTCAATCTGTAGAAGATTATGTAAACGTAAGTGGTGCAGATTGGACTGTAGATGCTGATAAAAATGATTTAATTAAACAATTAATTCATAATTATAAAATTAAATACAATGATATTCAAGGAGTTAAAAACCGTGAGAAATATGCTATTTCTATCGGAGACGAACTACCAGCAGGTATCATTAAACTAGCTAAAGTTTACATCGCTAAAAAACGTAAATTAAACGTAGGTGATAAAATGGCAGGTCGTCACGGTAACAAAGGTATCGTGTCTAGAATCGTAAGAGAAGAAGATATGCCATTCTTAGAAGACGGAACTCCAGTAGATATCGTATTGAATCCACTAGGTGTACCTTCTCGTATGAACATCGGTCAGATTTACGAAACCGTTTTAGGATGGGCTGGTAAAAAATTAGGATTAAAATTTGCTACTCCTATCTTTGATGGTGCAAGCTTAGACCAAATTTCTGAATATACTGAAAAAGCTAGTTTACCAATCTACGGAAGCACTTATCTATATGATGGTGGTACTGGTGAGAGATTTGCTCAGCCAGCAACAGTAGGGGTAATTTATATGTTGAAACTAGGTCACATGGTAGATGATAAAATGCACGCACGTTCTATTGGTCCTTATTCATTAATTACTCAACAACCTCTTGGTGGTAAAGCACAATTTGGTGGTCAGAGATTCGGAGAGATGGAGGTTTGGGCTCTTGAAGCATTTGGTGCATCTAACATCTTGAGAGAAATCTTAACCGTGAAATCAGACGACGTAATCGGTAGAGCGAAAACGTATGAAGCAATCGCAAAAGGGGAGGCTATGCCAGAACCTGGTATTCCAGAATCTTTCAACGTATTGTTACACGAATTACAAGGTCTAGGTCTTGATATAAGACTAGAAGAGTAATTTTAAATTTTAAATGATAAATTTTGGATGAAAATTTTGATTAAAATAATGAAGAAGCAAATGGTAAATGATATTAATCTAAAATCTAAAATCTAAAATCTAAAATCTATAAAAATTATGTCAAAAAATAAATCAAGTAGATTTAATAAAATCACCATCGGTTTAGCTTCACCAGAGATTATTCTTCAAGAATCTAAAGGAGAGGTTTTAAAACCCGAAACGATTAATTATAGAACTCACAAACCAGAAAGAGACGGTTTGTTCTGCGAGAAAATCTTCGGTCCTGTTAAGGATTACGAATGTGCTTGTGGTAAATATAAGAGAATTCGTTACAAAGGTATCGTTTGCGACCGTTGTGGTGTAGAAGTTACGGAGAAAAAAGTACGTAGAGAGAGAATTGGGCATATCAATTTGGTAGTTCCTGTTGCTCACATCTGGTATTTCCGTTCACTTCCAAACAAAATTGGTTATCTATTAGGATTGCCTTCTAAAAAATTAGATATGATTATTTACTACGAAAGATACGTAGTAATTCAACAAGGTATTGCCAAAAAAGCAGACGGTTCTGATTTTGATGAAATGGAATTCCTTACAGAAGAAGAATATCTAGATACTCTAGAAACGCTTCCTATCGAAAACCAATATTTAGATGATTCTGACCCAAATAAGTTTGTTGCTAAAATGGGTGCTGAAGCGGTAGAAGAATTGTTAAAAAGAATAGACCTAGATTCTCTTTCTTTTAACCTTCGTCACAAAGCACACAACGAATCTTCTAAACAAAGAAGAACTGAAGCTTTAAAAAGATTAAATGTAGTAGAAGCATTGAGAGGTGCTAATACCAGAATGATCAACAAGCCAGAATGGATGATTATGCGTGTTCTTCCTGTAATACCACCAGAACTAAGACCATTAGTTCCATTAGATGGAGGACGTTTCGCAACATCAGATTTGAATGACCTTTACAGAAGAGTTATTATCAGAAATAATCGTTTGAAGAGACTATTGGAGATTAAAGCTCCAGAAGTAATCCTGAGAAATGAGAAGCGTATGCTTCAAGAAGCGGTAGATTCTTTATTTGATAACACTAGAAAATCTTCTGCTGTAAAATCTGAATCTAACAGACCATTGAAATCACTTTCAGATTCATTGAAAGGAAAACAAGGTCGTTTCCGTCAAAACTTATTAGGAAAAAGGGTAGATTACTCTGCTCGTTCGGTAATTGTTGTAGGGCCAAACCTTCAACTTCACGAGTGTGGTATCCCTAAAGATATGGCTGCAGAATTATACAAACCATTCATCATTAGAAAACTAATTGAAAGAGGTATTGTAAAAACAGTAAAATCTGCAAAAAGAATTATCGATAGAAAAGAACCCGTAGTTTATGATATTCTAGAAAACGTGATGAAAGGTCACCCTGTTCTTTTGAATAGAGCACCTACGCTTCACAGATTGGGTATCCAAGCGTTCCAGCCTAAAATGATTGAAGGTAAAGCTATCCAACTTCACCCGTTAGTAACTACGGCATTCAACGCCGACTTCGATGGTGACCAGATGGCGGTACACTTACCTTTAGGCCCAGAAGCGATTCTAGAAGCTCAGTTATTAATGCTAGGTTCTCAGAATATCTTGAACCCTGCAAATGGTTCTCCTATTACTGTACCTTCTCAGGACATGGTTCTTGGTCTATATTTCATGACCAAAGAAGCGCATTCTACAGAAACGCACAAGGTAAAAGGTGAAGGTTTAGTATTCTATTCTCCAGAAGAAGTAGAAATTGCTTACTCTGAAGGTCAAGTTTCTCTTAACGCTAAAGTAAGATGTAGACTTCCATTTAAAACAGAAGAAGGAGAAATCGTAACTAAACTTCAAGATACTACAGTTGGTAGAATTTTATTTAACCAAATTGTTCCTAAACAAGTAGGTTATATTGATGAATTATTGACTAAAAAATCATTAAGAAACGTAATTGGTAAAATCTTAGCAGATACAGATTTCCCAACTACTGTTAAGTTCCTTGATGATATGAAAAATCTTGGTTATATGAACGCTTTCAAAGGCGGTCTATCTTTCTCACTGGCTGATATTGTAGTACCAGCAGAAAAGAAAACCATGATTGCTCAAGCAATTGAAACAGTAGACGAGATTAAAGGGAACTATAACATGGGTCTTATCACAGATACAGAACGTTATAACCAAGTAATCGACGTTTGGACCAATACCAATGCTGGTCTTACTGAGATGATTATGAGCAGAATGAAATCTGACCAAGGTGGATTCAACTCTGTATATATGATGCTAGATTCTGGAGCGAGGGGTTCTAAAGAACAGATTCGTCAGTTATCTGGTATGAGAGGTTTGATGGCAAAACCACAAAAAGCTGGTGCAGTAGGAGCAGAGATCATCGAAAACCCAATTATTGCGAACTTTAAAGAAGGTTTATCAATTTTGGAATACTTTATCTCTACCCACGGTGCTCGTAAAGGTCTTGCGGATACCGCTCTTAAAACTGCGGATGCTGGTTACTTAACAAGAAGATTAGTAGACGTAGCTCAAGACGTAATCATTACAGAAGATGATTGTGGTACATTAAGAGGTACAGAAGTAGCTGCATTGAAGAAAAATGATGAAATCGTAGAAAAACTATCAGAAAGAATTCTTGGTAGAGTTTCTCTTCACGACATCTATAACCCAGAAAACGACGAAATTTTAGTTCACGCAGATGAGTTAATTAACGAAGAGCTTGCTAAAAAAGTAGAAGAAGCGGGTATAGAAACCGTAGAAGTTCGTTCACCATTAACTTGTGAAGCTAAAAAAGGTATCTGTGCGAAATGTTACGGACGTAACCTAGCTACAGGTAAGATGATTCACATGGGAGAAGCTGTAGGTGTAATTGCAGCACAATCAATTGGGGAACCAGGTACTCAGCTTACACTGAGAACTTTCCACCAAGGGGGAACTGCAGGAAACGTTTCAGAAAATCCTACTATCGTTGCTAAGAGAGATGGTATCGTAGAATTTGACGAATTAAGAACCATTATTTCTGAAGATGAAAATGGTAATGAAGCAGATATCGTAATTTCTCGTTCTACAGAATTCCGTTTAGTGGCAGATAATGCAGCGAGAACTCCATTAATGGTAGCAAACGTACCTTATGGTTCTGCACTTTCTGTAAAACCAGGTGATAAAGTGAAAAAAGGAGACCTTATTGCAAAATGGGATCCATATAACGCGGTTATCATCGCAGAAACTGCTGGTAAAGTAGAATACGAAGATATTATTCAAGGGGTTTCTTTCCAATTAGAAATCGACGAACAAACAGGTTTCGAAGAAAAAGTAATCTCAGAATCTAGAAATAAGAAAGCCATTCCTACCTTGAAAGTGGTAGATTCTAAAGGAGTTGAGCAAAAAGCATACAACTTACCAGTAGGAGCTCACTTAATGGTAAATGATGGTGAAAAAATTAAGGCGGGTAAAGTCTTAATCAAAATTCCTAGAAAATCTGCAAAAGCAGGGGATATCACAGGAGGTTTACCAAGAGTAACCGAATTATTCGAAGCGAGAAATCCTTCTAATCCTGCTGTAGTTACAGAAATTGACGGGGTAGTTTCTTATGGTAAAATTAAGAGAGGTAACCGTGAATTAATCGTAGAATCTAAAACGGGTGAGATTAAGAAATATTTAGTAAAACTTTCTAATCAAATCTTAGTTCAAGAAAACGACTTCGTGAGAGCTGGTTCGCCACTTTCTGACGGTTCTGTAACACCAGATGATATCTTAAGAATCAAAGGTCCAACAGCTGTTCAAGAGTACTTAGTAAACGAAATTCAAGAAGTTTACCGTTTACAAGGGGTAAAAATTGACGATAAGCATTTCGAAATCATCGTAAGACAGATGATGACTAAAGTAGAAATCGTAGACGGAGGTGATACCCAATTCCTTGAAAACAGTCTAGAACATAAATATGATTTCCTTGAAGAAAACAACAGAGTTTTCGGATTGAAAGTTGTAACTGAACCAGGAGATTCTAAAATTTTCAAAGCTGGTCAAATGATTACCGCTAGAGAATTGAGAGACGAAAATTCTAAACTGAAGAGAGAAGACCTTCAATTAGTAGAAGTTCGTGAAGCACTTACTGCAACTGCAACGCCTGTATTACAAGGTATTACCAGAGCAGCTTTACAGACTAAGTCTTTCATGTCTGCAGCATCATTCCAGGAGACTACTAAAGTTCTAAACGAAGCAGCAGTGTCTGGTAAAGTAGACGAACTAAACGGTCTTAAAGAAAATGTAATCGTAGGTCACAGAATTCCTGCAGGTACAGGTCTTAAAGATTATCAAAGTGTAATCGTGGGTTCTAAAAAAGAATTCGAGGATTTAAATTAATATGAATGTAAGGTTTAAAGACAGTTCTACTGTTCTTTAAACCTTCTTTTTTTTGAATGTAAAATATTAACTTATTAAAACTTATACAAATGGATAACAACCAAAACCAAGATCAAAACATCAATATTCAATTAAACGAAATGGTAGCAGCTGGTGCTTATTGCAACCTTGCATTAGTAAACCACTCTCCATCTGAGTTTGTATTAGATTTTATTCAATTAATGCCAGGAGTTCAGCAAGCTCAAGTAAGAAGCAGAGTAATCCTTGCTCCTCTTCATGCAAAAAGAGTTTTAGCTGCTCTTCAACAAAATATCCAAAACTATGAAGCTCAATTCGGAGAAATCAAAGAAGTTGAACCTTTCGTAGTAGGTGCTGGTAATGCTCAAGCATAATCAAAATTTAATAAAATATTCTAAATCCTAGTCATTTTAAAATGGCTAGGATTTTTTTTAAAAAAACGTGTATTTTTGTAGCAAATCATCTGTAA
>ERZ650306.1649-NODE-1649-length-12374-cov-11.183132_pt1 | contig 12374 bp, 11 predicted proteins | sample MGYA00376242_ERZ650306 | MGnify/ENA primary metagenome ERZ650306 (study PRJEB26733, sample SAMN07839244) | wastewater metagenome | biome: urban; feature: wastewater treatment plant; material: waste water | place: USA: North Carolina | collected 2016-03-31 ...
ACACAACGCCTGAAACGCTATTATCAGCGAGAACATCATTGGGGTAGCGATGAAAGAGCTCACGACCCTGTAGCCGCTGGCAGACATTTTCAGACCCCACATCCATGCAGTTGCTTTATGTGCGGGCATCGCCGCCGCTGGTATGGTGTTTCGTTAGCAGAGCGGAAAAATCTGCTTGGTTTTGCAGAACAAATGGTCGATATCTGATGAACATCAGCAGGGAAAGCCCTGCTGATTCATTTCAATAGTTTATCCGATTTACGTTTTTTATCCCGCTTCACATCCATTGTCACAAACAGCGGTTTGCGGGCACAGGCTCTGGATAATGAAGCGGATATGGCGTCTTTCAGAAAGGATAAATCAGCCCATAAATATGGTTGATTCAGATGATCGGAGATCGTATCGGCCATCTGTTCCAGAATGACGGCGGGTTTGATCACTTTTAAATCACGCCCGAAGCGAAGCAGCCCGTCATGATCAGGAAATGCATGACTCTTATTCAACTTCAAAGCCAATTCTTTATCATGTGTCGGGTAACAGGTGGTGTTGACCACATCATACATCGGGGATAGCTTCAGTGCCGGTGCATGATGATTAGCGGAATAAAGCAGGGCAAAATTTTTCAGATGGGCATCGCCGTTGCCAACCAGACAACTGAAGGCGACATAGCGGAAATAACGTTCGACTTCTGATTGATCCTGCGTATATAAGCTGACAATTTTGGCCCCCATTTCATAAGAACCAATGTATTTTTGTTCACTTTGTTTCCCTGCTAACACACAGAAATCTTCCATGCCCAGGCGTTGATCCCCGGCTAAATCGAAGCGTTCCATAATGAACAGCTCTTTGTTATCAGACAGGTAAAACTCCGGCACCGCGATACCACACGCTTTTGCCATGCTCATACACAGATATTCATTTTCCGGTAAATGCGGATATTCCATATCTCCCGTTTTGGCGATGAGATTGGGAAATAACACCGAGCCTTTGCCATCGGCATTCAGCATGACTTTCGGCTGAACACCCGACACCGAGGTATTCAACAGATATTTATCCAGCAGGTATTCAAATGCACTGCCTTTTTCATTCCACTTGAGTAAATCTTCCAGCTTTTCTGATGTTGGTTTGGGCAGAGTGAATCCACTTTGATAACTTAAGGCACCAATCCCGGTGTCTTGCTGTAGCGCGAGAAACAACATGTCGGATACTTTGCCTACATACCGAAGTAAACGCTCTGCAATACGATGACGAACATAGCCTTCTGGAATGTTCATTTCAAAGATAGGAAATAAGCGGCCATTGTTATAGAGCCGCTGATTCTGCGGCTGCATCGTAACCGACACCGGTAAACTATCCGCACTGTCATAGGCATAATGGTAACTGCCTTTCTCAAAGAGCAAATGACCGGATTTTTTGTTTGCGATACAAATATCCAGCTCAGATATCTTCTGCGGCAGATCTCTCAGCTCAGTCATCATTAAATATGTCTTCCAATTGTCCGAACTGCGGAATATGCGTTTTATTGACACTCAGCACTAAACCTAACACCGACAGATAAGCCACTAACGACTTCAGGCTTCCGGTAAAACGCCCCCGTTCGATCATTGAAATCACCGGGCGTGCCAGATTCGCACGGATTGCGGCATCCGCTTGTGTCCAGCCTTTCGCTTTACGTTGCTCTGCGCATTGTTTTCCTATTTCAGGTATACCTTGCAGCATAAGACCACCAATGTATTTATATAAATACATTTTAGGTTATAAATGCATTTATGTAACTATATAACTACATTTATCTCCTCCTATTCCCTCCTCCTGTAAATAAATCGGCAGGGATGAGGCCAATTGAGCCACGACAGGCAAACTATCCTCGCCCCCAACTCATTTATTTAACCCTCATTCTATTTAATCAAAGGAATGCCCATGACCCGCCTCTCGCTGCCTCTGCTGTTACTGCTATCGCCCGCTGCGTTTGCGCAGTGGACGCTGACTCCGTTTCCAAGCTTTACCGAACAACCCAGCGGTCTGTTCCACAGTGCAACCACGCTGAACAAAGGCAATTACCCGCTACAGTTGCAACACGACGGACAATGCTGGCAACCCACCGCCGCCGCCAAACTCAATCAAATGCTGTCGCTGCAGCCTTGTGGTTCACAGCCCGCAATTAATTGGCGCCTGTATAAAGATGGGGATTACCAGATCACCATCGACACCCGCAGTGGCACGCCGACCTTATTACTGAGTATGAAAAGCGCCCCCGTTACGCAAACGGCGGCACAGCCAAAAACGTGTCCGATCTGGCACAACCAGCCAGTTACCATTGATGTCAGCCGCAGCTTTAAGGACGGCGACAGTGTGCGAGATTATTACAGCGGCCAGACGGCAGTGGTTACGCAAGGTAAAGTGACCTTACAACCGGCCCCCGAGAGCGGAGGTTTATTGTTATTGGAAGCAGCGGACACCGCGGCAAAAGCCCCGTTCAACTGGCACAACGCCACTGTCTATTTTGCGCTGACCGATCGTTTCGCCAATGGTAACCCTGCGAATGACCACAGTTATGGCCGCCAAAACGATGGTCAGCAAGAGATCGCGACCTTCCACGGCGGCGATCTGGCTGGCCTCACCAGCAAACTCGATTATCTGCAACAACTCGGCGTCAATGCATTGTGGATCAGTTCACCGCTGGAGCAGATCCACGGCTGGATCGGCGGTGGCACCAACGGTGACTTTCCGCATTATGCCTATCATGGGTATTACGCTTTAGACTGGACCAAACTCGACGCCAACATGGGCACCGAGCAGGAACTGCGTACGCTGGTAGAACAGGCGCACAAACGCGGCATTCGTATTTTGTTTGATGTCGTCATGAACCATGTCGGTTATGCAACATTAGCCGACATGCAGGAATTTAATTTTGGCGCATTACATCTGAGCAAAAACGAACAACAGAAAATACTGGGCCAGCATTGGGGTGACTGGCGGCCCGGTAAAGCGGAAAACTGGCACAGCTTTAATAACTACATCAATTTCAGCGATGGCGCCGCATGGGAAAAATGGTGGGGTAAAAAATGGGTGCGCAGTGGTATTGGTGATTATGATGCCCCCGGTTATGACGACCTGACTATGTCACTCGCTTTCCTGCCCGATGTGAAAACTGAATCCAAGCAAGCCAGCGGGTTACCCAACTTTTATCGCCATAAAAAAGACACGAATGCCAAAGAAATTGCCGGCTACACACCGCGCGATTACATCACGCATTGGTTGAGTCAATGGGTGCGTGATTATGGTATTGATGGTTTCCGCGTGGACACCGCCAAACATGTCGAAAAACCCGCTTGGGATCAGTTAAAAACCCAGGCGACACAAGCCTTGGCCGAGTGGAAAAAAGCGCATCCGCAGGAAGCGTTGGATAACGCCCCGTTCTGGATGACTGGCGAGTCATGGGGGCATGGGGTGATGAAAAGTGACTATTTCCAGCATGGGTTTGACAGCATGATCAATTTCGATTTTCAGGATCAAGCCAAGCAAGCGCTGGAGTGCTACGCCAACATTGATGACACTTACCGTCAAATGGCGGAAAAACTACAAGACATCAATGTGCTGAGTTATCTCTCATCACACGACACGCGGTTATTTTTCCACGACGATGCCAAAGGTTCACTAGAAAAACAAAAACGGGCGGCTGATTTGCTGCTGTTGGCACCGGGGGCAGTGCAGATCTACTACGGTGATGAAAGTGGCCGTCAGTTTGGCGCCACCGGCTCAGATCCGATCCAAGGCACGCGTTCAGATATGAACTGGAACGAGCTGAAAGAGAACAAAGCCGCACTGCTTACCCACTGGCAGAAAATCAGCCAGTTCCGTGCCCGTCACACCGCGATAGGTCGCGGCCAGCAAACAACATTGTCATCTAATGGCTATTACGCGTTTAGCCGGCAGGATCAGCAAGATAAAGTGATAGTGGTGTGGGCGGGGAATCTTGTGCACTAATCATATTTACTCTTTGGTGACAGCAGTAAAAGATTAGCCGTCACCATTTTCTCCCAATATGCGGCGCCTCATTTAAAACCGAATATACTTGTTGAGTATCTGTTAAATCGGTTACATTTAATTGTCAGCAATTATATTGCGCACAATTAATCATTCCTATATGTAAGGAGATAGTGACATGGCAACTGTAACTCTGGCTGGTAATCCGGTAACGGTGAACGGTGATTTCCCACAAGCGGGCGCCACCGCTAAACCGTTTTCACTGGTCAATAAAGAGCTGGCTGATGTAACACTGGCCTCTTTCAGCGGCAAACGTAAAGTGCTGAACATTTTCCCAAGCGTCGATACTGCCGTTTGTGCTGCTTCTGTCCGCCATTTCAATGAAGCTGCCAGCAAACTGGATAACACCGTTGTATTGTGTATTTCCGCTGACCTGCCTTTTGCTCAGGCACGCTTTTGCGGCGCAGAAGGTCTGGATAATGTGGTTACCCTTTCAACCCTACGTAGCGGCACGTTCTTCACCGACTACGGTGTCGCGATTGCTGATGGTGTATTGGGTGGTTTAACTGCTCGTGCTGTTGTCGTGCTGGATGAAGCAGATAAAGTGCTGCATGCAGAGCTGGTTGATGAAATTACTCATGAACCAAACTACGACGCCGTATTAAAAGCGCTGGCTTAATCATCCTGCTTATACCCAAAGTAATTGGAATTGCAGTAAGGTGACAAGTGAACGAATCCCATGAGCATAGAGATGTTATGTGATTGGAGTGAGTGAACGCCGTCAACGACGCTGCAATTTCAAGTACAAAGGGTATCAATGACCTTCCTGCTCTGACATCAGCTGCTGCTATACTGCAGACACATCTGATCACAGAGGCTTATCTTATGCTCTATCTCTATTCCCCCGAACAGCAAGATCACTATCATCACCTGCTGCAAGAAGCATTGCCTGATTGGTCTATCGCCTGCTGGCCGCAAGAAGTGAATGCCGAAGCGGTAACCCATGTTGTCGCCTGGAAACCACCCGTCAATTTTTTCAGCCGCTTTTCTAATTTACAGGTGATTTTTACCCTCGGTGCCGGTGTCGATAAATTCCTGCAGCGCGACGATATTCCTGAACATGTCACTATTATCCGTCTGACCGATGCCGGCATGGCACAACAGATGACCGAATATGCGTTATACGGGTTACTGCATTATCAGCGGAAGATGGATATTTACCGAAGCCAACAACAGAATGCGATCTGGCAACCACAGCCAACCCGTTTAGCCAAAAACACGCGTGTTACGATTTTAGGTCTCGGCCATCTCGGCGTGCATGTGGCACAAACACTCGCGGGGCTGGGTTATGCAGTCAGTGGTTGGAGTCGGCAGCCAAGAAACATTGAGCATGTCCGCTGCGTACATGGTTGCGATGCGCTTGGGTCATTATTGCAAGAAACTGATGTTTTATTCAGCATATTACCCTCAACCGATGAAACCCAGCACCTGCTCGATGCTAAGCATTTGGCGTTATTGCCAAAAGATGCCGCGTTGATCAACGCCGGACGCGGTACACTGCTGGATGAAGATGCGCTGCTGAATTTGCTCAATCAACAGCATTTGCGCTTTGTCTTGCTAGACGTTTTTGCGACTGAACCATTACCGGCAGCACACCCTTTCTGGCGACATCCGGCAGTGATCATCACCCCGCATGTCGCAGCAGACACCATTCCGGAAGAAGCGGTCGCGCAAATCAGTGCCAATATACAGGCACTGGCCAGCGGACATCCGGTGCAAGGTCAAGTCGATCGCCAACGCGGATACTGAGTCAATCCGAGAACATGATAGTGAGTGTGGCGGAAATACTTTATATTTCGCCACCATACCTGCAACCAATTATCCACCGATGAACTTACCGGAGAAATAACGATGGAAAATCAATGGGCAATTTGCCACGTTGACAGCTCATTTGACGCTTCATTACTGGGTAACCGAGGCAGTCAGTGGCACTGGTTTCATAGCCGCGATGATCTGATCGAATATTTATTGGGCGACTATATTTATCTGCTGGCTGATGCCGGTGAATTAGACGAAGAACAAGCCGAAAGTGCGCGCGAACGTTTTGAGCTACTGATCGAACAAAGTCACAGCGATGAGATTTTAGTTGAACAACTTAATGATCTAACGGAAAGCCTGCGTCGTATCATCTGGTTCGGTACGGTGGCACAGTTAGCCGAGCTGGATGATGAGTTTGCCAATGCCCTGCGCGCCTATTTCTGGGATGACTACGGTGACAATGAAGATGACCCGGAAGCGGCCGTACCAGAAGAGTTATGGCCGGAATTTACCGATATCATTGATGAATTTTTGACTGAGGGTGAATATTGCTGACATGCCATAGTCCGGCATTTGCAACGCTGGACAAATTGACAACCGTAATTTGGCTCTATAATTAAAGCAAAGTAACCATTAATTATCCGGCGCAGTTGAAGACTAATATTCAGTATAAACATAAGAATATTATGGAGTGATCGCCACAGGCGTTTCATTAAGGATATTATCAATGAAGCTCAATCTTCATCTGCGTCTGTCTTTAATAGTGGCTCTCTTTGTCACTGGCGTCACGATAGCGACCTCTTATGGCTTTTATAACTTCACCTATAGCCGGGAACAAAGTCGTAATCTGCAAGCCATAGAACAAATCTCAGCCACCGTTTATAAAACCGCAGAAATAGCCGCATATGCCGGCAATAAGGTCATTGCAGAAGATGTTCTGGATGGCTTATTACGCAATAAGCTGATCTACAGTGCCACCATGAATACCGATCAATTTTCCATTCGTCAGGGAAAACATGACGAGCAAGCACTGCCCCCCATCATTCAGGCGCTTTACTCACCGTTTGGTAAAAGAGACAAAATTGGCGAATTGATCCTTATCCCCAGTCGCGATGTGATTGACGAACAAGCCAATACGATTGCGCTGGAAATTACCGTGCTGATGACCTTGATCATCATCCTGACACTGCTGTTTCTGATGGCTATCATCTGGCTATTTATCACTCGCCCGGTCAGCCGACTCGCTGATGAGCTTTATCATATTCGCCCCGGTGATGATAAACGACTGACAATTCCGCCATTATTACGGGAAACCGAACTGGAGACATTTTCTCAGACCGTGAACCAACTGCTCGATCGGGTGCAGCAGCAAATTGGCGAAGAACGTAAACTGCGGGATCGGGTCGAATTGATCGCCAATAATTTCCGCATGGTTTTTGATTTATCGACCAATGCGCTGGTAGTTACTGATAAATCCCTAAACTTATTAACCTATAACCCGTCATTTCAGGATCTGATCTTGTCCGCCACCGGTAACCGGCATTTACCTCATACAGCGGAATGGGTCGCTTTGCTGGTGAAAAATCCGGACGAATTTATGGAGCAGGTCACCGCGTTATTAGAAGACAAATCGGATGACTACTTTGATGTGAAATTGTTATCGCTGGAAGATGGCCGACCGCGCTGGGTGAGCATCAATGCCAAAGAAGCGGTAAATGACTATGGTGAAAGTATTATCCTGATCTTCATCAACGATATCACCCGTCAGCATGAAGCATTGAATGCCTCGGTGCATGCGGCCAGCCATGATCACCTGACACATCTGAAAAACCGGCGGGTTGCAGAACATCAAATCGATCAGATGATCCATACCGCCACCCGCATCCAGCAGTCAATGGCATTAATGGTGCTCGATCTCGATGGTTTTAAATGCGTAAATGATAGCGAAGGCCATGATGCTGGTGACCAAGTTCTGATCGAAGTAGCCAATCGCCTGAACAACCTGACGCGTAAAAGCGACATTGTTGCCCGTTGGGGGGCGATGAGTTTGTCATTGCACTGAATGATACCACGCAGGAAACTGCCACGCTGCTGGCGCAACGTTTTTTGCAGACCATCAGTCAGCCGATTGATATTGGCAAAGATAAAATAGCCATCGTCGGGGCCAGCATCGGCATTGTCATTTGCCCGGAAAATGCGGCCAGCTTCAACACCGCGTTTGAATGTGCGGATATCGCTATGTATCAGGTCAAACAAGCCGGTAAACGCAACGTCCGGGTTTACAACCCGCAAGCCACTGCCTTGCTATAAGCACAACTAAATATACATCGCCATATTTCTGGCCGATTTACTGAGATTAGACATCAGCCCGGAGCAATGCTTATCCGGGCTGATTATTGAGCAGCGATTAACGAATAACACCGGTGGTAAGGTTCACGACACCACTTTTTTGCACAGGAATATTTGGCAGGAAAGCGCCGACATCAACCGATGCATTCACGGCATACGGTACTTCCTGTTGCAGTGGGTTGCTCAACAAGCTATTCGCCAGTGACAAGCCACTCACCAGATCAGCAACCGCTTCGATCTCAACATCCTGTTCGCCATGTGCCGGAATAGTTGGCTGGTTCTGGCTGTTACCCGATACCACCGGTTGACCAGACAGAGCAACGGTATAATTCACACCATGGATCGGCAATGGGATCGCATTCGGGTTCTGTACATGCAACCCGATCAGAAAACGCAGATTTAACCCCTGCCCTGGCATCACCCTCACCGAATTAACTGCCACTGTTGGTGCTTCCAGCTTCGGCTGCAACGCAGCACAACCAGCCAGCGATAAAGCCACACCAGCGAACAGATAACGACACCACTTCAACATACCACTACTCCTGTTTTTACTCTTACGAACTTATTGATTCAACCACATCACGCCAGTGCTTTTGCCACCAGCGTTGTTTGTTCTTTCGGTAACACCAACTTTAACGCAGCCTGATGACCAGCCTCTGACATTTTGCGCCAGGTCTTTTGCAAAATATCAATTAACTTAGCCTCATCATGCGCTTTGGTAAATTCCGTAAAATAATACTGTAAGAAGACCAGACAAATTACATCTTCCAGTGTCTGACTTTCCGCATCACTTTTCAGTTTCTCTTTTTTCAGCAAAGCGGCTACCCGCTCACACATGGCCGAATCATACCCTTGGGCCAGCATGATTTCACTGGCGCGCGCGGCATGGCGTAATTTAAGCTCGCTGCGCCATTGTAAATAACCGGTGCGATCCAGCGGATAAAGCTCACGCGGTAACATCCAGCGCTCAATATGCTGGCTGCGGGCCGCCAGCTGCAATGCTTCCGACGCCTGAGGACAAAAATGATGCAGCATGTCACTCATCCGCCGGGCATACAGCAACTCATAGGCGACGCTCTGCCCATCTTCGTCTTGTTCCTGACGCGGGTCATGTGCATTGGCTTCATCAAATGCCGCAATGGTGCGGGTTAGACGCAAATCGGTATTCATTTCAGCAGACATAACAATTTTCTCATCTGGCAGTAACATTCTTTTAAATAATAACGCATCTTGTTCACTTCACCTACTTCCGACCGATCGCTCAATTCCTCGGTTCACTAGTTTTTTCTCTGGCATGATGGTTGTTTTATGGCATAGTGTTGCGCCATTATTGGTTGTGACTCGTATCCAAGGAAAACCACGGGATGAAACGTAAGATCCTGCTGACTGACTGCCCTGATGCACAGGGTCTGATCGCAAAAATCACTTATATTTGCTACAAACATCAATTAAACATCATCAAAAATGATGAGTTTGTTGATCACTCGCAAGGGCGCTTTTTTATGCGTACCGAGCTGGAAGGTCGTTTTAACGATGAAACGCTGCTGGGTGATCTGGATGACACATTACCGCAGGGCGCTAAACGTCGTTTAGTGCCGGCAGGCAAAAAACGTGTCGTGATCATGGTGACCAAAGAAGCGCATTGTCTGGGCGATATCCTGATCAAGTGCTACGAAGGCGCGCTGAATTTAGAAATTGCCGCTGTGGTGGGCAACTACGATGTGTTAGCCGATTTAACCAGCAAATTTAATATTCCGTTTCATCACATCAGTCATGAAGGTCTGAGTCGTGAAGAACACGAAGCCAAAATGCGTGCGGTCATTGATGAATATGAACCGGAATATGTGGTGCTGGCCAAATACATGCGCGTACTGACACCGGGCTTTGTCGCATCATACCCTTACCGCATCATCAATATTCACCATTCATTCCTGCCCGCGTTCATTGGTGCCCGCCCTTATCAGCAGGCCTTTGATCGGGGTGTAAAAATCATTGGTGCAACCGCCCATTTCGTCACCAACGATCTGGATGAAGGCCCGATCATTGAGCAAGGCGTGATCCGCGTTGATCATAACTTCTCAGCGGAAGATATGGCGAAAGCCGGTCGTGATGGCGAACGCTCTGTCTTGAATCAAGCGTTAACTGCCGTCTCTGAAGAACGCGTTTTTGTTTACGGCAATAAAACCGTTGTGTTCAAATAAAGTGTTTTCAAATAAGTCATTTTTGAATAAATAGAAATGGCGGAGCTGTGCTCCGCCATTTTGTTTCTGCAATAGCCTAATATGGCACCGCAACACCGTTGGCCGATAATTTGCCATTCACCATCCGCAGTTTTGTTGCAATGTGCCCGGCAGATACAGGTTCCAGATAACCATCTAATAACAGATCTGGCAATAACGCCGCCACAGGGGCAAATTGTTGTGTCAGCGCTTGCGTCACCTCTAACGATAAATCCCCTTGCAGCAACGAGCGCATCGACTCAACTCCATGCACCTGCGAGACATCAAAAGGCCGAGTCGTCAGTTGCCCGTGCATACGGATCGGTTCCCGATTCAGCTTCAAATCAAAGGGCTCTAATTTAAAATGCACCCCTGTGCGGGTAATCAAATTAAGTCCGGCTTTCCATTTCGCCAGATTGGCCGCATCCAGCCCGGAGTTCATCAGCAACGCTTCAAAACCCTGCCGGTTCACACCGCCCAAGGCCAGACCCGCCGTTAAATCGCTGAGCTGATAATCATTCTGCTGACTACGGTAAGAAAGATGACGAACATTCGAATGGCTATTCACATCAACCACACTGAGCAAACCATCGCGGTTTTCACTCACTCCAGTCTGCCAGTGCCACTGCGTTAACTGTAACTGGCGATCAGGTTGGCGTAAATCGAGCTGTTCCAGCAGCAAATTGGCCTGTGGCATTAACCAGAGCCCGTCGTTTTCTGTCAGCTGCGAGTTAACCAACAGTTTCCCCAACTGACCCCGCGCCTCAGTTTGCTCGTTGCGCCACTGCATTCCCTGCCATAAGACAGACAGATCGATCTGCTTATCAGCAGCGAGTGTAACTTCCGCATTGAACGGTGCCACCAGCCACGTCAGTTCATCCCGCAACCAGTTCCATTGTGCCATCTCAATGCCAGCCACAATGTCACCCGTTACACCATTGACCTGCCAGTAAAATCGATGAGGGATATCAGGCATGTCAGGCCGCTCTGCAAACACACCTTGTCGCATGTTGATATGTGCAGAGCCTTGGGTAAATCCGGGAAAAAGGTGTTGCTGTAATTCGATATACAGCTCAACGGGCCCTAATTGCTGTAACCAGCGACGCAGCTGGTTATCTCCGTTCAGCGCCGGAGAAACCGCCAGTAACTGCGCAGGCTCCGCGATCATCAGATGGAGTTCTGCTTTTCGGGTGAACAGATTTTTTTCCTGATCAAACCAACTGGTGGCAATACCAGGCGTCTGGCTGGCTTTTAGCAGCCATTGCGATAACAGGCGATCGCTCTGATAACCAGTGAACCAGATCATAGCCAGCAGTAACGATAAACTGCTGGCTGCAAACCAAAATACTATTTTTTGGTATTTACGCATCACACATCCTTTATGCGGCGCCGGATAACTCTCATCCGGCAGCAACATAAAGGAGGGATATGACAAGGCTATGACATTGACGTCATCAGCAGATGATTACTCGCGGGGATTTCGGTATTCATTGACCGGCACAACGTTGCCATTAGCTGTTAACTCGCCACCGCGTAACAACAAATGACTTGTCAGCCCTTTGTTATCCGATTTAACAAACCCTTGTTGTTGTAATGCGGCCAGTTGTTGCTGAAACTCTGCTGCCAGCCCCGACACCACCTTCGGTTCTGCGGATACGGTTAAATCACCCTGCACCATGTACTTAAATGGATCGGGCGTATCGGCAGCACTCGCCCGCATCAATTGTTCCACTTCAAACGGCAGTGTTTCCAGCTTACCGCTGGCGGTCACCATCGCTTTATTCAGTTTCATACGCGATGACGTCAATTCCAGTCTCATACTTTTCGTGGTGATTTTATTGAGACTTTTCATCATCTGAATGAAGTCCGGCTTCTCTGCATCCACCAGTTGTGCCAGCTCTTCAAATCCCTGCTTATTTAATCCGCTGAAGTTGAGCCCTACCGATAAATCTTCCAGACTGAACTTATCTTGTGGTGTGTTCAGCGATAAATTTGACAACG
>ERZ650306.1658-NODE-1658-length-12314-cov-26.370177_pt1 | contig 12314 bp, 4 predicted proteins | sample MGYA00376242_ERZ650306 | MGnify/ENA primary metagenome ERZ650306 (study PRJEB26733, sample SAMN07839244) | wastewater metagenome | biome: urban; feature: wastewater treatment plant; material: waste water | place: USA: North Carolina | collected 2016-03-31 ...
AAGTGCCTTGAGTAATTCTGCTAAAGCAGATATTTCTGATACTTGCCATTTCAAGCCAATTTCTGCTTTTGAGTGGGGTAAAGTAATTTGAACCGTTAACATGTCAGTAGGAGTAGGATCTAATGGTGCAGAGCAAGATAAGGCAATAAATGCAGGTTTATTCGGTAGTGGTGAGCGATCATTCCCTGGCTTAGCATCAATTAAGCGAATCCATTTGGATACAAGATTTGTATTCAATCCATGTTGCAAAGCGACCGAAGCAATTGAAACGTCCGGTGCTTTACAAGCCTGAACGATCTGCTGTTTAAATTCAGCACTGTATGTTCTTCGTTTTTTCGCAAGAGATGCGATGGATGTCTGGTGATTTGTAGTCATAAATTTTAGTCCCCACTTGTTTTTAAGTGGGGACTAAATTAAGGCTTATAGGATGAATTCATAAGGTGTGTTCAGCGGACGCTTACGCAAGATCTCTTTTTTGACTGAGAATATGATTAACATACTGTGAAGTATGTGGACCTGTACGATTGGCCCAAAAAATAATTTCATCTTTGGATAGCCCCTTTTGCGCAAGATGCTCAGGCGACATATGCTCATCTAAACAAATATCCTGATGAATCCCTTGGTTGATCGTATGCTCAGCTATTTTTTCACGTTCATAAAAAACATGAATTGCGGATTGCGTGATCTTGAGATCGACTTGTAAATGCGCATATGTATATGGAACAGAATACTGATTAGATTGATACTCGACCCGATAGAACTCACTCACGCGCACCGAACGTTTCCAAGTACACAACTCATATGGGTAAAGAGGTAATGGATTAAGGTCTTTGCCATCTAAAGCTAAGAACTGTTCATAACGGCTAATGGTAAATCGACGAGTCGTCTTACGGTTTATGAGGTCCATTTTTTGTTGGATTGCTTGATTGAGTTCGTCAATAGAGAAAAATTTTTGATTGCGCAAAGATGCAAGAACCGAACGCTGAACAATTTGTACACTGACTTCCGCCAACCCTTTATCCTTTGGATGGCGTGGTCGAGTTGGCATAATCGCAAAATCATAATGTGCAGCAAAATCTTCAAAGTCTTTCTGAAACTCTAAACCAGACTTATTGTTCTTAATCACGGCTGACTTTAAATTATCTGTGATGATTGTTTCTGGTACACCACCGATATGCTTAAATGCCTGAATAAAACATTCGAGCCAATGTTCCACTTTTTGGCTCGGAACTGCATAAGCGAACGTATACGCTGATGCTCCTAAAACACCAACAAATACCTGAGCATAACTTTTTGATCCATCTAGTGGGGATGTAATTTCCATTGTGCGACCACAAAAATCTACTAAAAGTGCTTCACCACTTTTAAAATTTTGGCGCATGGATGAATGCCGTTTCTTCTGGAAATTTCTAAATACTTCACAAAAACGTGAATACGAAAGCCCTTCAGCATACTGGGCAATATATTCTTGCCAAAGTAATTCAAGAGTCATATCACGTTTTTTTAGTTCTTGATTCACATATTCAAAATCAGGATATATTTTTCTTGTAGGATAGTTGGCAACTCTAGAGATTTCGAAATAGTCGAGCAATTCAAGGTTAGTAAATAAATTAAGTTCACTATTATGGATTGGAAAAAGCTTTAACTTTTCATAAATCACTTTAACAGAATCTCTGGAAATACTGACTTGTTTAGCAGTTTCCCTTTGACTGTATTCTAAATTGAGCAGTCTGACTGCCTGCCGAATTTTATCAGTTTCAATACGCATAAATTATAGACCTCTTTGGTTCACTTAAAGAGGCAGAAACCACTCATCAAACATTGATAAAAGAATCAATGTTCAATACAATGACCTTGTCTTGACCGCAAAATTAAGACAACTCTTAAAGGCTCATGCACCATCATGAGCCTTTATTTTTTCTGCCGATGACTGTACTAATCTTTCATTTGTACATTGTCCGAGAATTGCATAAACTTCTTTAAAATAAAGTTAATTTGAGCATTTAAAGATCGCTGTTGGGCATTAGATTCTGCTTGCAGCTGCTTTCTCAGCGATACAGGGATGCGTATTTTTAATTGAGCAAATTCAGTATTGGGGTTCATATCGACCTCAAATAAACCATTATGGTGTAATAATGATAAACCATAGTGGTTTATTGTCAATATAATGAGGTACTCTAAGATGAGTCTTTTAAGCGATTCTCAAATAAAATTAAGATTACCAACAGAGCTAAAACAAAAAATAGAGGCTGAAGCACAGGATGCAAAGCGGTCCATGAATGCTGAAGTGGTTGCCCGTTTAGAAAATAGTTTTAATTTTAAAAAGTTGGAAATCGAAGGAAATGAACAAACTATTTTAGGCCCATACCAGCTCATGGATCGCAAGAAGGAATTGTCAGATCGATTGGTTCATGCGATTCAGTGGTCTAATTACTCAAATGCAAAAGAGCTTAAGTATTCACATATTGCAGAGCGGCTGGGTTATGACACCGCTGAAATCTTCCTCGATTGGGTGCAAGGAAAGCAAGAACCTACATTTTCTCAGCTTCGAAGTATTGCGGATTTTTTAAAGCTCAATCAAGACTGGCTGGTTCATGGAGATGGTCATCCAACGCCTAATTCATCATTTGATGCCTCTGGTATTCCAGAACAAGATATTCCTGAATTATTTTTAACTCAAGGAATTACAGATCATGAAATTTTTATGAGCGAAGTTAAGAAAATTCATTTCGTTCGAAATATTTCCCCTGAAGGCGAACTCCTGATCGTTCGTGAATACAAAGACGAGCGAGTAGATGTTCTGCAAACAAGAGCTCATATCTCAACAGTCATTGGCGATGGTGGGCGAAGAATGTTGCAAAATTTTGCACGTTTATGGTGTTATCTTTATAACAGCCCACACCGCAATGCTGTGTATAGTTATTTGCTCAAAGATGAAAAATTTAATCAGCTTCGCAAGCTTTATGTTCATCCTTTATCTATTCTTCGCACGACCCAAACCTCCTTTTGGTGGGAAGAAATATGGAAAAAACAGCCAAGTGCTCATATGGTACAGTTATATCAAGAACAATGGTCAGATTGGCTATCAACGACACATGTGGCAAGTGAGGGTGTCCTGCAGAATGAAAGTTGAAAGTTAAGTGTCTATTGAGGGGTAAAATCTAATGGGAGAAATTGAAAAATAAAATACCATTGAATATATGGTGAGATTTTGTTAATTTCTGCGCAAAATTTAGCATGCAATAAATTTATGTTCAGAAAAAATATAGTATTAAAAAGCATTTTGCTTTCTTTGGGTGGTTTTGTTGTTACTCCTTTTACATTTGCAGAAACATTTGACCCAGCGATAGATGGTTTGATTCGAAACCAGCAGCGCCAAGCAGAATTAGAAAAAATTATACAACCTGAACGTGATGTAAATTTAGAGGTTGTTCAAAAAAAAGAAGCTGTAAAACTCACAGACATTGAAGACCAGAATTGTTTTGAAATTAAAACAGTTGAACTTCATGGAGAAATGAGTCAGCAATTTGATCACGATGTGCAACAAGCGTTAAAGGATTTAGGCTTTACTTCAGGTTTATGCATGGGTGAGCAGCGAATCAATCTGTTGATGACGCAAACACAGAACATCATCATTGGCCGAGGCTTTACTACGACACGAATATTGGCTGCACCTCAAAACTTAAGCACAGGCGTATTAAAGCTTACCGTCATTCCAGGATTAGTTCGAGAAATCAAACTCGATTTAAGTGATGAGGAAAATACCCGAGCAGGCCGAATTCAATATGCCAAAAATATCTTTCCGATGAAGAGTGGCGATATTCTCAATTTACGAGATTTAGAGCAAGGCTTAGAAAACTTAAAAAGGCTGCCTACAGCGGAAGCTGATATTCAAATTATTCCTGCAGATGCGCCCAATCAAAGTGATGTGATCGTCAAATGGAAACAGCGAAAAATTCCAATTCGCGTGACCTTAAGTGCTGATGATGCTGGGAGCCGTCAAACTGGTAAATATCAAGGCAACATCACCGTTTCAGTGGATAACCCTTTATTTAGAAGTGACTTATTTTACGTCACTGTGGGCCGTAACTTAGCAGATCAGCAAGAGATTACGGATCAAAATGGAACCACAGTGAAGAGCGGAACCCATAACTATGCCCTTCATTATTCAGTCCCTTATAAAAACTGGCTGATCAGCGCCAATGCGAGTCAATACAATTATGACCAAGCTGTTGCAGGTACGAATAATGTCTATAACTATAATGGAGAAAGTCAGACTCAAGACTTAGGCTTGACCCGATTGCTTTATCGGGATGCCAAGCGTAAAACCTCAGCTACATTGAAAGGTTGGCATCGTGAATCAAAAAGTTATATTGATGATGCAGAGTTGACTGTACAACGAAGAGACGTTGCAGGTTGGCAATTCAATCTTGATCATCGTGAATATATTCAATCTGCAGTGCTGGATTTGAGCCTAGGGTATAAGCGCGGCACAGGTGCATTCGATTCATTACCTGCAGTTGAGGAAGCGCTGAACGAAGGTACATCACGGATGAAGATCTGGACGCTAGATGCCAATCTGAATGTCCCGTTCCAATTTGAAAAACAACAGTATAGCTACTCAAGTGCCTTTAGAGCGCAATACAACGACACCCCACTGACCATCCAAGACCGGTTTTCCATTGGTGGAAGATATACGGTACGCGGTTTTGACGGTGATCTCACTTTAGCAGCAGACCGTGGTTTCTACTGGCGCAATGATTTAGCCATGTCTATTTTCCCCACGCACCAATTCTATATTGCTTTAGATGCGGGTCATGTCGATGGACAATCAGCAGAATGGCTATTGGGCCAAACCTTAATTGGCACAGCCATGGGCTTTAGAGGCCAAGTGCAGGCAGGCGGCAGTTTTTATTATGACTTTTTTGTAGGCAAGCCGCTGCAGAAACCTGAATACTTCCAAAATTACGATATGAATTATGGGATTAGCCTGAATTACTCATTTTGATTTTGAACATTCAAAATAAAAATATTGAGTCCTTAAAGACATTTGAAAATATTGAAACATTTAAAGCATTGGTAAAAGAGAAATGAATAAGAACTGCTATAAAACGATTTTTAGTCAAACCCGTGGTGAGATGATTGCCGTTGCAGAAAATGCCTCAGCTGCAGGACAAGCCTCAACACAGAATAATAAAGCGGTTGATCTTGAAACAGCAGTCATTGCTTCTGAAAAAAGTTTAGGTTTAAAAGTTCTTTCATTTTCATTGATGCTGATTACAGGCACTGCCCTGATCAGTGCATCTATTGGTGTATCGCACAGTAATGTTGTTGCAGACCCGAATGCAGCAGGCAATCAGCGTCCAACGCTATTGAACAGCGCCAATGGTACAACGCAGGTGAATATTCAAACCCCAAGCAAAGCTGGGGTATCGGTGAATCACTACCAGCAATTTGATGTGAATCAGAACGGTGTTATTTTAAATAACAGCCGCCAAAATACTCAAACGCAGCTTGGGGGTTATATCCAAGCCAATCCTTGGCTTGCAGGCGGTGAAGCCAAAGTCATTGTCAATCAGGTCAACAGCAGCAATCCTAGTCACTTAAATGGCTATGTAGAGGTCGGTGGGCGTAAAGCGGATGTGATCATTGCCAACCAAGCTGGGATTAATGTCGATGGCGGCGGTTTTATCAATGCAGGTGGGGTGACTTTAAGTACCGCCAATCCGAATATTCAAAATGGACAAGTCACGGGTTATCAAGTCCGTGACGGGGTGATTAACATCACAGGTCAGGGCTTGGATACCAGTAAAGCCGACTATACCCAGTTACTCAGCCGTGCTGCACAGATCAATGCGGGGATTTGGGCTAAAGAATTAACGGTGGTTGCTGGACAAAATGATATTGAAGGTAATCCGCAGGCTGGTGCGATACAGGCGGCTTCGGGGTTGGCAGGTACTGCGCCACAGTTTGCCATTGATACCAGTAGCCTAGGCGGGATGTATGCGGGCAAAATCAGTTTAATCAGTACCGAACAAGGGGTTGGGATTAACAATGCGGGGCAAGTGTTTGCCTCAGCGGGCAATATTAAAATCAGTGCCAATGGCGAGCTGCAAAACAGTGGTTCAGTGGTTGCACAACACAAAGAAGATGCCAGTCAAGCCACTTTGGATATTCAAGCGAAAGCGTTAAATAATAGTGGTAGCCTTTCAAGTTTAGCAAAGCAAAGCATACAAACGAATAATTTAAATAATATCGGTTTAATTGCCACCTCCGCAGAATTAAATATTCGTAATACAGAAAAGATGAGCAATGAAGGTGAATTAAGCGCTGGGCGTATTGATATTGATACAGCAGAGTTAAAGAATAAATCAGGTCAAATTGTACAAACAGGGTTACAAGACCTTGCGATTGAAAGTGGAGTATTACTCAATAGTGTAAATGCGCTTATCGGATATACCGAAGTAGACACGAGTACAGACTCTGGTAATTCAGGCGATTCAGCAGATGGTAATAGCGGAAATGCAAATAATGGTGCTCCCACCACGGCAATAGGTGGTGGGGGTACAACCTCAGCCAATACGTCGATTACTGCAAGTTATGCGCAAGGTAAAATTAAAGCAAATAAGATTGAAAATGAGAAAGCTCAAATTACTGCGAATGGTGGTGTAGAACTCAGTACTTCACAAGCTTTAGAAAATGCTGGAACCTTGAATCTTAAAAAATTATCTGCGCAGGGTGAATCTCTTAAAAATACAGGGGTCTTAAGCACCTCAATCCTTCAGTCTAATACAGTTAATCTCCAGAATATCAACGGGAAAATTTATACCCATACTGCTGAAATTCAAGCGAGCCACCTAGATAACCAGCAAGGCACGATTCAGTCCCAAAATTATCTTAAAATTCAAGCTAATCAACGTCTAAACAACCAAGCGGGCCAAATTGCAGCACAATCAGGGGTTGATATTCATGACGGCAATCAGAACACGCTCACTGTAGATAATACTCGGGCAGGTAAAATCCTCTCAGAAGGTGATATTCAGATTCAATCGGGTCAGTTATTACATGCTGATCAGTCTGAATTAATTGCGAATCAAAATATTCAGTTGAAACAAAAAGAGTACTTGAATGTTGATTCATCGATTCAGGCAGGTAACCAAATTAGTATTGAAAATGCTGCAGGACTCACTAATAACAATTTGTTAGAGGCTGGTAATACACTTGATATTTCAGCAAATGATATCAAAAATAGTCAGAAGGGAATCCTTCAAGCAAATACTAAAGTACATCTATCTGCAAATAACCAAGTAGAAAATACGGGGTTAATTAACAGTAATGGCTTAACGTTAATTGAGACAGGCCAAAAAATACAAAACTTGGGCACTGGTCAAATTTATGGGGATCATATTGCCTTACAAACGAGCCAATTGTTGAATGCTGAGCAACAAACAGCTGAAGGCACGAAATCAGCTGTGATTGCTGCAAGGGAGCGCTTGGATATTGCTGCACAGCAAATTGAAAATCGCGAGCAAGCGCTTTTATCCAGTGAAAATCAGTTGGCTATAGGGGGAAAGCTCAACCAAAATCATTTGGCAGAAGGGGCAGCACAAAGTTTGGATAATGCCAGTGCTCGAATTCAGTCAGCGGGTGATATGTACTTAAGTGTCAATACATTGACCAATCGAAACTTACACTTCAGTTCTAGTGAAAAAGAAGTACCGAATAGCCGTGAACAAGTTATTGCCTATCAAGGCTCAGGCAGCAACGAGATTCTGGATGCATCTCATGTTACAGGATGGGGTGGTCAGGAAACAGTGTATTTAGATGGTAATCGTTATGAAGATTATACTAAATATGACTATACCCGTTATGAAAAACAAGATTATGTTGATTCCAGTGCTCCTGCTTATATTGTATCGGGTGGTACATTGACTCTTGATGGTCAAAACCTCAGTAATAATAAAAGTCAGATTCTTGCTGCACAAGGCATCAAAATATTACAGAACGATGTTGATAATATTGATGCTGAGGGTGAGCATCGAGTGATACAAAGTGGAACATCTCGTTATCATTATGTTGGATGGAACTCTACAGGAACCAGCAAACGCAGTAAATGGAATGGCAGCAAGCCCTACAATCCAGCAGATATTGTTACCCCAAAAAAGCTGAACGTAGTGAAATATGATGGATCGTATCAAGGGGCGAATGGGGGGGTAAACCCAACACAAATTCAGCGTGTTCAAACTGAAGCTGTGGACGATAAGACCAATAGCGAAATCAGAACGATTACACCTGATTTAAGTTTACCGAATCAGTCATTATTCGGTATTAATAAAAATAATAATAATGAGCCACTCATCGAAACCAATCGTGCATTTACCCAATATAAAAATTGGTTGGGCAGTGACTATATGCTCAATATGCTGAGTACTGACCCAGCAAATATGCATAAACGTTTAGGGGATGGCTACTATGAGCAAAAGCTGATCAATGATCAAGTTGCACAACTGACAGGCAAAGTGTATCTGGATGGTTATACCAATTACGAAGAACAATTTAAAGCCTTAATGGATGCGGGGGTTAGCGCCGCGAAAAATATGAGCTTGACTCCCGGTGTCGCTTTATCAGAAGCGCAGATTGCACGTTTGACCAGTGATATTGTTTGGATGGTGACTGAAACTGTAACCTTGGCAGATGGTCTAAAATTACAGGTGTTGGTGCCTAAAGTCTACGCTTTAGTTCAAGCTGGAGACTTAAGTGGACAAGGCACATTGATTGCTGCCAATACCATCAGTATGCAGTTGGCTGGAACGCTCAATAATACGGGTAGTATCGCTGGTCGTCAGTTAGTGAACTTAAATGGCAATAATATTAATAATGTTGGTGGTTTGATTCAGGGTAAAGAAGTTTTCACTCAAGCGAAAAATGATATTAATAATATCGGTGGGCAAATACGAGCAGATCAAACGCTGTTTTTAGATGCTGGCAATAACATCAATAGCTCAAGTGCGACCATCAAGACCGAAAATAAACAAGGTAGCAGTGAATTTACAGCTGAAAATATTGGTCGCAAGGCTGGTCTCTATGTCACAGGCCAAAACGCGCAGTTGATTGCCCAAGCGAAAAAGGATATTTCTCTTCAAGCATCAGAGTTGAACAGCCAGGGCAGTGTATCTGTTCAGGCAGGTCGTGATTTGAATCTCTCAACGGTGAATGTTAGCCGTAAAGATTTAAGTTCAGCGGGTGATGATGACTATGTGATGCATGCATCAAGCAAAGATGTAGGTACGCAGATTCAGGCAAAACATGATATTCAGTTAAAAAGCGGTGGCGCAACTTCTATTCAAGCAGGCGTAATCAACAGCAAAGAAGGAAATGTTGTGATTGATGCCACGAAGGGGCTAAGCGTCACAGAAGGGCGGGAAACAAGTGCACATGCTTTAAGCACCCATGAGCAAAGAAGTAATGCCGTTTCTTCTTCCAGAAAAGATAATTTGCTAGAAGAACGTGAAAACCTTGCAGTTGCCAGTGTTATATCGGGTAAACAAATTGTATTGAATTCTGGTCAGGACATTACAATTCAGGGTAGCAATGTGGTGTCTGATGAGTTAACCCAGATTCAGGCAAAAGAAAATATTTCGATTACGGCTGCTGAAAATCAGTATGCAAAGGTATCGGAAAGTACGGTTAAAAAATCAGGTTTTACAGGAAGCTTATCTGATGGCGTAGCAAGTGTTGGCTATGGAAAGACAAATATAAAACAAGATAACAAATCCCAATCAACATCACTTACACAAAGTGTAGTGGGCAGTGTAAATGGCAATACCAACATTATTGCAGGTCAAGATTTAAATGCAGTAGCTTCAATCATAGAAGCGGGCAAAGACATCAACCTGATGGGTAAAAATGTACATCTTGATGCTGCTGATATTAAGCAGGACACTCAATCAAAATTTGAGAGTAAGAGTTCAGGTGTCTCGATTGGCTTCACCTATAGCGGAGAAGCTGCCGCGGCAGCCTCTGCGAAAAAGAGCCAAGACAATAATGACTTCTCGGACAGTGCAGTTGGCAAGATTATGTCAAGTGCGGAAACTGTGCGTAAAGCGACGATGGCAGCAACTACACCTGTTGTTTTCCAAGCACATAACCAAAAAACCACCAAAACTAAAGATACGAGTTCAACTCAATCTGTAGGTACAGAAGTCAAAGCTGGCGGTAATTTAAATATTATTGCCACTGAGGGTGATATCCGCAGTCAAGGCGCGAAAATCTCGGCCGAAGGCGATGCCTTGCTGCATGCCAAAAACAATGTTGATTTGTTAGCAACCCAAAATACTGAAAGCCAAACAGCGGACTCTAAACGTAAAGGCTTTAGTGTCGACAACCGAGATCATATAGCGCCGCTTGGTGTTTATAATGACAAAGAAAAAGCCAATGGTGGTTTGGTACAAAGTGTAGGTACAGAACTTTCTGTAGGCGGCAAAACCACAATAAAAGCCGATGATGGCAACATTAATATTGTGGGCAGTAAAGTGGTCTCTACAAATGACCTTGTCCTCAATGCTGGCAAAGACGTTAACATCCAATCAGCGCAAAACAGCTTTAACCAAAGCGAAGATAAAAAGAGCAAAGGCTGGGGAAGTGCGCAGATCTCAGATACAGAACGCTTTGATGGTTACATGGCAAACCAAAACAAGGCGAATAATGAAAGTGTTAGCCAAGAACGTAGCCAAGTGGGCAGTTTAGATGGTAGCGTCAACATCAATGCTGGTAACAACTATAACCAAAAAGTAGCCGATGTCGTTGCAGGTAAAGATATCAACATTACCGCAAAAAACATCAGCATCGTCGATGACCACAATACAGGCAGTGACAGCCAATCGAGCAAAGACCTGAAAGTCGGTGTATTTAGCCGAATTACATCACCATTACTTGATTTAATTAATGCAGTAGATAAAGCAGGCAAGAGTAAAGCTGATGATCGAACACAAGCCCTGCAAGGACTTGCAGCAGGCGCTCAAGCCTACCAAACAGCCAATACCGTAAACAATGTACAAAAAGATATCGCAGCACTTGCACAAGATCCGAATGCTGTTACTTCAAAAGCGGCGCTGTTCAAAGCTGAAGCAGGCCTAGGCTTTAGCACCAGTAAGAACAATCAAGACAACAGCTATTCAGCATCACAAGGGAATGTACTCAATGCAGGCGGCAACATTAACCTGACCAGTACAGAGGGAGACATTCACCTTCAAAATACGCAAGTGAATGCCAAAGACAAAATCAGTCTAGATGCAGCCAAAGATATCTTACTCGAGTCTGGACAAAGCAAAGAATATGCAGATGGCAAGAACAGTAATGCAGGAGCACAAGTTGGTGTGGGTGTATCAGTAGGCGCACAAACAGGTGTATATGTCTATGCTGAAGCAGGTTATGGAAAAGGCAGCAACCACTTAGAAAGCACCACACATAACAACACCACACTGAATGCAGACAAAATCAGCATCAAGAGTCAAGGCGATACTACACTTAAAGGTGCACAAGCGAAAGCCAATCGTATAGATGCAGATGTGGGTGGAAACTTAAACATCATCAGCCAGCAAGACACCCTAGACCAAAACAACAAACAAATGGGCGTAGGTGCACGTGTGCAAGTATCGGCAGGTACAGCATGGGATGCATCAGGTAATTTCAATAACTCAAGTGCGAAAGGCAATTCAAAGAGTGTTAATGAACAAAGTGGATTATTTGCCGGTGAAGGCGGTTACCATGTCAAAGCAGACCATGTAGATCTGAAAGGTGGAGCAATTGCATCAACAGCTTCCAAAGAAAACAACAATCTGACAGCGAACAGCTTAACATTTAGCAACATCGAAAATGAAAGCAGTCATAAAGCGACAACCGTTGCACTTTCAGGTGGAACACGCTTTGGTGAAGAGAAGGGCAAAGACAGCACAGGTGCACAATACACCAACAATGTGAATTGGCGAGACAGCACTACCTTTAGTCCGACCTTGCCACAGCAAGATAAAGACAGTGACAGCAGTACGACCTATGCCACGATCAGTGAAGGCAACATCAATATAGGCGGAAAAGAGACTACAGTTAAAGAACTGGGTATCCATAGCGATATCAATACCGCGAACCAACAAGTGGCTGAAGTTCCTGACTTACAAGCCATCTTAGACAAACAAAAGATTGTATCGGATGCTACATCGACGATCGTTGCAGCAACACGTACTTATAGCCAAAACAAACAAGCCGAAGCAGAAGCGCAAAAACAAGCAGCAGAAGCTCAAGCACTCGAAAAGCTAAGA
>ERZ650306.1670-NODE-1670-length-12242-cov-23.552146_pt1 | contig 12242 bp, 7 predicted proteins | sample MGYA00376242_ERZ650306 | MGnify/ENA primary metagenome ERZ650306 (study PRJEB26733, sample SAMN07839244) | wastewater metagenome | biome: urban; feature: wastewater treatment plant; material: waste water | place: USA: North Carolina | collected 2016-03-31 ...
CTTCACAGTTGAGCCATTGATCAGCAGGCTCATCAAATTCTTTATTCTTTGTTTTATTCTTATGCTCCCTATCTCCATTTAAAGCGTTATCAACTAAGAAACGCTGGAAATCTTTTGATTTATTTAATAGGATTGAATTAGTATGGACACGTTCAGTATAAATTTCCGTAGTAGTAGAATGAGCATGATTCAATAATTTTTGAATTGAAAGTAGACTAGTTCCACTTAATCTTTCAATCAAAGCTATCGTTGGTCTAAAGTTTTTCCCTGTGCAATTCCCTTGTACTAAAGGAAAAATTGAAGGTACTTCAGTTGCTAAATCTGCTAAAAATCTCTTAATAACATTAATCAAAGTTGATGGGTCTAATGTTCGAATACATTTATTATTATTAGGAGTAAATTGTAAGAATAGGGGGATATTTTTTTCAGTCAGAATAACTTTAATCTCCTCTCTATCATCCAAAGTCTTTAGAACATCTAACATCCTTTGAGCATGACTCCTACAATAAGAAATTAGTGGATCAGATTCATTTACATCTCTACATAAAGCGTTTCCTCTAAATTTTCCTAGATAAACGTTAATCTTGTCTTTGTTTGTACTTAATTTAAAACTATTTAGATAACAATAAAATGCTACAGAATCAACATTTGGAGCTAATTCTGGATGAGACAGCAATCCTACTATAAAAGGAGCTAAAGTATCAGGATGAGGGAAAAATGCAGCTCTAACTCGATTAGGTGTCCATTCTCTATATTTAAGGTAATCTACTATACCTTTTGGCCATTGAGTTGAATCAGGTAGAATACGTCCATATTGTACAAAAAGAACCGATAGAGCTAACTCGATACTTCGTGGGTCTCTCTCTTCAGAATTAAAATAATAATCTTTAACTTCCTTAAATTTATTTTGTTCAACTAAAGACAGATTACCAATTGCTTTATTTAAAAGTTCTAAATCTCCAGCATATTTTTCAGCACCCTTAAATAAATTTTTAACTCTGCTAGTTTTCCAATTTATAGAACGAAAGAAGTCTTCCATACCTTTAGGCCAGTATTTGACTGCTGGAATATTATTTCCAAATTTTGAATATAATATTTGAAAAGCCTCATTTAATGTTCGCTCAGGAACTCTAAACTCCTTATTAAAATCAATCACTTTACTTATTTTATCGAAGTTAAATTCATCTATATTATCAATAATTTCTTGTATTTTATCCCAATCTTTCTCCCATTCATATATATCCTTGATAGCTTTAGCATGTATTAAATCAATTGAAGTTAAGCAATAACTTAAAGTCTTAGCTTCTAAAGAGGCTAGTGAAAAAAAATTACTAATCTCGTCAATATCGAATTTATCAAAATTATTATCATTTTCTATATAATTCCGTGCTATATCCCCAAATGAAGGTATTGGTTTCTTTTCAATATTTTCAAAATTTAGAGGAATAATAAAATCCTCAATAACATCTAGTGAAATTAAATACTTAACAAAATTACATGCAGCTGAATATTTTTGCCCCTTAGTAGATAAGGTATTATCAGGATTAGCATCCAATTGATTCTTATAAAAGGTCATTGTTTTCTTATCAATTTTTGTGGAAAATTTAGAAACAATCATCAAAAAATATTTTAATACTAGGAACTGATTGCTAGGTGCACGCCTGCCCTCAAGATACGACTTAATTCCAGAAACTATTTCATAAAAATTATCTAATGTACTCAAGCCACTAAGATCATAGTATTTATTTCCAACTTTTATTTCTGCTTTTGGAAAATCTACAATTGAGTCACTTTTAGATTTTTTTAGAAAAATAGGGCTACGCTGTAACTTACTCATCGATACCCTCTCTCTCTAAATGAAGACGAGCTGTGTAAATATCGAGAGTAGATTCATGCTTATGTCTCGTAAGTAATTTCACGACTTGCTGAGGATTACGAATATGATCCGCTTTTGAAAAACCTTTTAATTGGTTGGTAGCAAAACGATGTCTTAATCCATGTGTCCATACATGTTGGTCTTCTGTGAGCTCTCCACTCTTCACGGCCTGATGCCAAGCTGACTTAATTTGATTTGAAAACGTTCGTGGATGAAGCGCTTGACCAGTTTTTAAGGAAAGAAATATTTCTTCAGCTGGATCGTATATTTCTTTTTCTAAAGATGCTTTTTGTCTAAATTTTTTAATAACCTCCTGTCTTTCAAAATCTATATAGTCTCGGGTTCTTTTCAATAAATCAGAATTAACAGGAATTGAATTTCGCTTCCCCCCCTTCGTCACAATTAAATCAATATAAAGATTTTCCTTATCTATCTTACTTCTTTCGATTCTCTCTCTAGTGGGGATTTGATCAATGTTTAAAGCACAAATCTCGTGAGCACGTAGTCCAGCCTTTAGCGCCCAATCCACCATTAAACTAAAACGAGTTTCGAGCCTATTAGATTTAAAATGACTTACTGCTAATACTTTACTAATCCATTCTTCTTTAGGTGCAAGCTTAAGTGGAGACTTTTTCTTAGCAAAATGCTTAATCAATGGGTGAGTAACAGAATCTTCATCTGAAATTGTTTGGATTTTGAAAGAAGAAGTAGGACCAATTAAATTTTTACAGTACCCGTTATCTTCACACCAAACTAAAAAATGAATAACAGTAGTTAAAATTTGTGAAATATAAACAGGGGAATTCTGATTTCTCTCTAGTATTTGATATGCATATGCTTCTAACCAAACATCATTAATATGATCAAAGGATGCTTCTGGATTTTCAACTTCGAGTTGAGAGAAAAAATCACATAAGTGTTTACTATACGTATGAAGTGTATTTTCACTCCACACTATCCTATGTGAAAGAAAATATTTTAGAACAAGACGATTGAGAATATGATGTATATTTAAAATTACAGGAAATTTCTTATAAGTATTCTTACCAAGTGTTACTTCAGCTAACTTATCAATATATGCCATATATACACCTTATCCTCTCCTATCGAACTACTTTGCTAGAGTATGTTCTATAGGAAATAGTATAAATGAATACATAACATTCTTATAGCAAAATGTTAGAGTAAAATATTAATGAGTAATAATAACTTTATTTACACCGCGCATCTGATGTTTACTTCCTATCTATTTCTATTATTTACTTTATAAGAGTTATGCTTAAATGGCTACCTCTTTCCCCAACAACTGCGTTAAATCTTGTCGCGTAGCATCATCTATTTGCTGCTTATCGACTTTTACATACGCTACTTGCTGATCAGACATCACCACGACCTCTTCAATACCACGAATCGCTAAAAGCTGTGAAGTCCATTCGTCCGTTTGTTTATGTTCTGGTAAACGCAACACCATCGAAGACAAATAACGCGGTTGCGCCAAGCCAAAACTAATCAATAACCAAACAATCGCCAGTCCAGTCAGGATGCTCCAGCCCAAGGCTGTATTGTTTAACAGCAGCAACTGACCGCCTGTGACACCACCAAAGAATGCGCCTAAAAACTGGCTGCTGGCATTTACGCCCATCGCGGTGGCTTTAGACTGAATTGGCGCAGCTTTCGATAACCATGACGGCAGCAACGCTTCCATGACGTTAAAAGCAATAAAGAATAAGCCCAAACCTGTCAGCAAAATATACTTCGACTCAAAGCCAAAAATTAGGATGCCCAAGCCTAAAATAATGCCGCCAATGGCCGTTAAAAAGATGCCTCGCATCTTGCGATATTTTTCAGCCAACACAATACTTGGAAAGGCAAAAAATAGGCTAATCACCAACAACGGTAAATACACCCAGCCATGCGAATTGAGTGGAATTTTTGCAAAATCGATAAGCTGTGATGGAACATAAATAAACATTGCTGTCAGCAATAAATGTAAGCTAAACACCGACACATGCAGACGGTTCAGATCGCCCATTTTTAAGACTTGTTTGAGCTGGGCCAAATAACCTTGCTGATAATTACGATGATGGCGGGTGACTTTTGGCACCAAAAACAGCATCGAAATGGCCGCCAAGCCCATGATAGTCGTTACCCAGAATAATCCTGAAATTCCCACCAAACCGGTAAGCCACGGCCCCAAACTAAAAGCCACAGCAAAAGAAACTCCGATACTCATGCCCATGGTTGCCATGGCTTTCATACGATTTTCTTCACGGGTCACATCCGCCAGTAGTGCCATCACCACCGCGGATACAGCACCTCCACCCGCAATGGCACGGCCAATAATCACCCCATAAATGGTGTCTGACATCGCTGCAATTGCACCACCCAAAGCAAATAGGAGTAGCCCAAAAACCACCAAAGGCTTACGGCTATAACGGTCGGCAATCAAGCTGAAAGGAATCTGTAAAATGGCCTGTGTTAAGCCATAAATCCCCACAGCCAAACCGAGCAACGCAGGCGTTGCATATTCATAGGTCTGCCCTGCCACAGAAAATACAGGGATGATCATGAACAAACCCAACATGCGTAAGGCAAAAATACTGCTTAAGGCAAAAGTTGAACGACGTTCTAAAGCATTCATCATAAACGAGGACAGACTGTATTGAATTAATCTTGGATCAAGATTATAGGCTATTCAATCCGACTAGCGGCATGAATTTTATGTTTAATAAAAGCCTTCCTGATCTGAAAAACAAAAAGCGCAGCCTGAGCTGCGCTTTTCTGCGGTTTAAAGCAATCTGCTTTAAGCGGCTTGATGTTTTTTGTATTGAATAGAAGCAATAACAGCCCAAACAATAAAGGCCACACCAATTAAACCCGTGACAACTTCTGGTACATGTAGACCTGTACCACTTGCCAACATAATGAATGCTAAAGCACCAATGGCGTAGTGTGCACCATGCTCAAGGAAGACATAGGCATCCAAAGTCCCTTTCTCTACCAAGTAAATGGTCATCGAACGCACGAAGATCGCACCAATCGCGAGACCCAGCATAATAATCACAACATCGGAAGTAATCGCAAACGCGCCAATTACGCCATCAAAACTGAACGATGCATCAAGTACTTCTAGGTATAAGAAACCACCAATACCTGCTTTGACCACACCTGTAGTTGCGCCATTGGCATCATGCGTAACTGCATTGCCGTCTTCATCAACTTCAGGTTCACCACCCAACAAATGACTCAAGACTTGTACGCCAATATAAACCACGATGCCCCAGATTCCCGCCATGGTCACCACCAGACGTTTGGCTTCATCGACATTAGCCGCCATCACCAAAAGTGCAATCAGTGCAAGGAAGACTGACATTGCAGGAACATTGGCTAAGTTGGTCAAACGGCGTTCTAACCAGCGGAACCAGTGCGTGTCTTTCTCTTCATCTAAGAAGAAGTTTAAGAACACAAGTAACAAGAATGCTCCACCAAACGCAGCAATTTCAGGGTGGTGATCCATCAGACGTTGTGAGTAGGTTTTTGGATCATTCAAAGCCAGTTGTACGACTTCAACAAAGCCCATATCTGCAGTTACCGCCACAATTGCGACAGGGAAGATTAAACGCATACCAAATACAGCGACTAAAATACCCACAGTCAGGAACAACGTTTTCCAGAAATGATCCCAACCACGTAAAACAGATGCATTGACCACGGCATTATCAAAAGATAACGAGACCTCCATCACCGCTAAAATTGCAGTAATGGTCAAAGCAGTAAACATGGTCTTTAAGCCCGCTTCTGGTCCATGGGTAAAACCCCAGTACGCAGACAACGCAAGACACACGATCGTAAAAATGATAGAGAAACCAAAATGTTTCATCATGACAGATCGACCTATAAAAAATTTGGAGATGAACGAAAACTTAAAAAACAGGTTGAGTTTTATGGCCGCAATTATGACGCTTTTTGCGCCTGAAACCAAAACATCTTCGTTAATTTTTACTTATCTCACCGATGTACGGAGATGGATTGTTGTTCCGCGTAAACTGTTGTTATAGTCTTGCCCATATTTTGGCTTCCCTTAGGATCTAATCATGGCTTTTTCTCAAGACGTTTGGCAACGTAATGTCGACTTATATCAAAAAACACTGGCTTTACCTTTTAACCAAGAATTGGCTTCAGGCACACTTAATAAAGAAGCATTTTGTCATTATGTGATTCAAGATGCGCACTACTTGGTGGCTTATGGTCGTGCTTTAGCGGTGTGTGGTGCCAAAGCGTATGAGGCTGACGACATTATTCAGTTTAGCCAAGGGGCTAAAGAAGCGATTGTGGTGGAACGCAGTTTACATGATGGCTTTATGAAAAATTTTGATATTTCAAAACAGCAGTTTGAAGAAACCCCGCTGACTTTGGCATGTCACCATTACACTTCATTTCTAACGGCAACAGCATGGTCTGAAAGCTACCCTGTGGTGTTAGCGGCACTCTTACCTTGTTTTTGGATTTATGCTGAAGTCGGTAAAGACATTGTGGGTAACTCTATCGCCAACAACCCGTACCAAGCGTGGATCGATACTTACGCAGGTGAAGAATTCAACCAAGCAGTACGTAATGTAATTGCAACCATCGATAAAGTGGCTGCACGCTGTGATGCAGACACTATTGAGAAAATGCATAAAGCCTACCGTAAAGGGGCTGAACTGGAATGGTTGTTCTGGGACAGCGCTTATAAACAGCAGCAATGGCTCGGTTTAGACCACGCTTAAAAGCGAAAATGATCCAAAAAGCCCTGAACCCTTCAGGGCTTTTTATTGACCGAATATCGTATTTTTTCAGAAGGCGCGATTGCTATTTTAAGCATTTAAAACTAAACTCCGATAATGATAATAATTATCATTTGCATAATTAACTTTCGAGGGCCGTTCTCATGCATCCTGATACTCTAGGTACTGAAGCCATTCGTGCATTTTTTACCGTACAATGTTGCTGGCTGAATAACGAAGAAATTTACCTTGAAAAAGGCTGTTTACACTGCGGTTCTGCCGCGACCTATCTCATTTATTATACCAATCCACATATTCAAAAATTGATGTTGGCTTTTATTAAAAAATATCATTGCGTTTTAAGTCGAGAACAAGACTTACTCGACCTACCAGACTTTGAAAATGACTACGACGCCTTCTTACAAACTCTTGAGCACGAAGTCAATTTCTATGCCCGTCTCCATCATGACATTATCCGTCCCTTTGCTTTTGAGACGGTCGATTCAATCTTTGAACGTCCTTATGCACTAGCATGCTAAATGCTGCAACCACAACAACACTCTATCCCTGAAGGCGTATGGCAAACCAAAAATAGCACAACCATGATGCAACTTTTACACTACGCCGAATGGGTGATCCACTCTTTTTACGCAACGCATAAACATCTTTCTGTCTTCAGTCGCAGCCAATATCGATAGCTTGAGACTTGTTTCAACACTGAAATCTAGCTACAGTCTAGCAGCATCACTTTTCTTTTAGCCGACATGATTTGTCGCTATAAAATCATGTTTAACACTTGAATAAAGCATAAGTCGTTATCATATACCTCCTTCATCTGCACAATTTCGAGATAGTTTTATGAGCCAAAGTCATATCCGTATTCGAGGCGCACGTACCCATAACTTAAAAAATGTGAACCTTGATATTCCCCGCGATAAATTCGTGGTGATCACGGGACTTTCTGGTTCAGGTAAGTCATCGCTTGCATTTGATACGCTGTACGCCGAAGGCCAGCGTCGTTATGTCGAATCGCTCTCGGCCTATGCGCGCCAGTTCTTATCACAAATGGAAAAGCCTGAAGTTGACTCAATTGAAGGCTTAAGCCCTGCAATTGCGATTGAACAAAAATCAACCAGCCACAACCCGCGTTCTACAGTAGGCACCATTACCGAAATTTACGATTATTTACGTCTACTTTATGCACGTGTCGGCACGCCATTTTGCCCAGAGCATGATTTGCCGATGGTGGCACAGACCGTATCGGAAATGGTCGATGCCGTAAAAGGATTGGATGAAGGGACAGCGTTGATGCTGCTTGCACCTGTGGTGCGTGAGCGTAAAGGCGAATATTCCAACCTGTTTGAACAGCTACAAAGTCAAGGTTTTGTCCGAGCGCGCGTCGATGGTGAGATTGTTGATCTCGACCCAATTCCAGAACTCGATAAAAAGAAAAAACACACCATTGAAGTGGTCGTCGATCGTTTTAAAGTTCGTGATGATCTCGGCAACCGCATTGCAGAATCTTTTGAAACTACTCTACGTTTGGGTGGTGATATTGCCATTCTCTCGTGGATGAACGGTGAACACCCAGATCGGGTCTTTTCGGCTAAACACTCATGTCCTGAATGTGACCGTGCCGTTGCAGAACTTGAGCCGCGTTTGTTTTCATTTAACAATCCCTTTGGTGCCTGCCCAACCTGTGATGGTTTAGGGACCCGTAGCCATTTTAGTGCTGAAAAACTCATTCCAAGTCCTGAGGTTTCTATTAGCCAAGGCGCTATTCGTGGTTGGGATCGTCAACGTCCGTACTACTACAGCATGATTGAAAAAGTGGCTGCGCATTTTGGCTTTTCTTTGGATACACCTTGGAATGAATTGGATGCCGACACCAAAAAGAAATTCCTATACGGTACTGGCAAAGAAAAAGTTGATTTAAGTTATATCGACGAACGTGGTCGCAAACATAATCGTATACAACCTTTTGAAGGAATTTTGCCACATTTAGAACGTCGCTATCGTGAAACAGAGTCAAACTATGTTCGTGATGATTTAGCACAGTACCTGTCTAATGCGGCATGTGATGCCTGCGGCGGATCACGTCTAAATGAAATTTCACGTCATGTTCGAGTGAAAGACAAAACCATTGCCCAAATTACCAAAATGTCGATTGGTGATGCAGAAAGTTATTATCAAGATTTAAATCTTGATGGTGCAAAAGGTGAAATTGCCGATAAAATCTTTAAAGAAATTCGTGAGCGCCTGCACTTTCTAGTCTCTGTGGGTCTGAACTATTTAAGTCTATCTCGCTCAGCAGAAACACTATCTGGTGGTGAAGCGCAACGTATTCGTTTGGCTTCGCAAATCGGCGCAGGTTTGATGGGTGTGATGTATGTCCTCGATGAACCATCGATTGGTCTGCATCAACGTGATAATGATCGCCTATTGGAAACCTTAGTTCGTTTACGTGATTTGGGTAATACCGTTTTGGTCGTTGAGCATGATGAAGATGCGATTCGTGCAGCAGATCATATTATCGATATTGGTCCTGGTGCTGGTATTCATGGTGGTCATGTGATTGCTGAAGGGACTTATGATGAAATCCTTGCGAATAGTGAATCTCTCACGGGTCAATATTTATCAGGCAAACTGAAAATTGAAGTACCGAAAAAACGTACTGCACCACCAAAGCCTGAAGAACAAATTAAATTGATGGGTGCTGCGGGTCATAACCTACAGAATGTGGATTTAACCATTCCTTTGGGTGTGATGACCTGTGTGACTGGTGTGTCTGGTTCAGGTAAATCTACGCTGATTAACCGTACTTTATTGCCTTTAGCAGCGACACAGCTTAATGGTGCAACGACATTAACGGCTGAGAAATTTGACTCGATTGATGGTCTGCAATTCCTTGATAAAGTTGTTGATATTGACCAAAGCCCGATTGGTCGTACACCTCGCTCTAACCCTGCAACGTATACAGGTTTATTTACTCCTATTCGTGAATTATTTGCGCAAACACCTGAAGCCAAAGCACGTGGTTATGCTGCGGGACGTTTCTCGTTTAACGTGAAAGGTGGTCGTTGTGAAGCCTGTGAAGGTGACGGCATGATCAAAGTGGCAATGCACTTTTTACCTGATATGTATGTGCCTTGTGATAATTGTCATGGTGAACGTTATAACCGTGAAACTTTAGAAGTGGGTTATAAAGGTAAGAATATTTCTGATGTGCTGAATATGACCGTTGAAGATGCCATGCATTTCTTTGATGCGATTCCTGTGATTCATCGTCGTTTAGAAACCTTGAATCAAGTGGGTTTAGGCTATATTCGTTTAGGTCAGTCTGCAACGACTCTATCAGGTGGTGAAGCGCAACGTGTGAAATTAGCACGTGAATTGGCAAAACGTGATACAGGTAAAACGTTATATATCTTGGATGAACCCACTACAGGTCTACATTTCCATGACATTGCTAAACTGTTAGATATCCTCCATGAGCTTCGCAATAAGGGTAATACCATTGTGGTGATTGAGCATAATTTGGATGTGATTAAAACTGCTGACTGGGTGATTGATTTAGGCCCTGAAGGTGGTGCAGGTGGCGGGATGATTATTGCAGAAGGTACACCTGAACATGTGGTGAAATCTAAAGTTTCGCATACTGCGAAATTTTTGAAACCGTTGTTGAAGTAATATAAAAGGGCTCGTAAGGGCCCTTTTTTTAATTATCTAGTCTAGAAATAAGGAAACTCATATAGTTCTTATAGAACTTATCTTCTTTTGCTTTTTCGTTATAAATTTCAGTAATCCAATTACTAATCTGTTTGCCCAAATCAGACCCTTTTTCTCGTTCCAATATTTTCTTAACAATGTAACTACTATTTATTGAGTCAAATCTTGAATCCCTAGATACTTCATCAAATAGTATTTTTTCCCAGTCTTCTTTATTTGCCTTCTGGACAGACAATTCATCTTTATTATTCCATGCTTGTTTAATATAAATTTTAAAAATTGCATCTTTTAGTTGTGGAAGCTTTTCTTTATTAAATTCGAAATTCTTTATGAAATCTTTAAAAACCACCCTTATTTCACCAGAACCTTCATTTATTCGAAATTGAGATGTATCTTTTTCCATTTCTTCGTTGATCCAATCAATAATTTCTTGCTCCAAAGCTGTTACATCTTTGTTGAAAATTTCTAAAACTTTTAAAGCAAAACTTAAATTGCTTAAATTCTCTAGTCCTATAACAAGCCTTGTTTTTTCATAAAAATTATCTGGAAATTTTTTATCGACCTTTAATCCCCAAAAGTCTTCACAACACTTATGAAAATCGTCTTTACTTTTATTATTCTTTTCTGATATCAAGTCAGAATTGGCCAGCTCTTTCAATAAACTGAAATCTAGTTCACCTACTTGATCAAACCGTTTCTTAAACTCAGTAAGCCATGCGTCAGAGTGAATAAAGTTGTAAGAAATCGCCCGTAGAGCTTCATAAGTTTTAGTTTTTCGCTCAGACCAATTTATTTGCTTATCTTCGAGAACCAATTTAATATTTTCCCATTGAAACTCATATTTCTCACCAAAATCAGAAATAAAATAACATTGTAGAACTCTGATTAAAATTATCTCTTTGGTTGAATCAGCAACTTCTTCAGACAACTGCTTTCTAAATGCCTTATAAAGCTTGATCACTTTCTGGAAGAACCGAAAATTATGGATCTCTAATTCATCTGCAAATTTCACCATTAAACCTACTAATGACTCCTCTATATCTTTTGCATTTGCACGAATCAGTGGCTCAACTGAGGTTATCTTTATTTCTTCATCAATCAATTTTTCTTTATATTCAGCGTACTTTTTTTTGTTATCACCTTCAGCCTTGTCTTCATCTAAGATCAAAATGACCTGACAATTCTTTTCTAATTTAAGTTGGTTCGCTAAACCCATAACATCTTTGATATCAAGCTTATTAGACATTCGCTCAAAATCATCAAAACAAATGATTGCATCTTGAACTTGAAGAAATAGCAGTGCATCCAATAATCTTACTGATCCGCTAAACCCATTTTTTGAAAAGTTTACTGTACTTATTTTTGCTAAACCTTTTTTGACAAATAATGGTATTTCAATATCAGGAGTTACTTCTTCTTTAAAATGATTAGAACTTAAATTCGAACAAATAGCTGTTTTAAGGTCAGCCAAATTCTCTATCCCAAACAACGAAATATAAGCATATTTTTTGTCAAAAAAATTAGGGAATTTACGTTTAATCGAATAAGGCAAAAAATTTCTTTCTTGCTCACTTCTCGCATTTTTTTCAAGAAATTTTTTCCAAAAGAAGGTTTTCCCTACACCCCATGATCCCGTAATTGCAATTGCAATACCATTATTATCATTTTCTCTTAAAATATTTTCTAAATGTCGTGCTTTATCTAGGTTCATTTTCACAATTTTTATAACAACGTCAGTTCTTTATAGCGGAAAAATCTTACAAAAACTAATCAACTCGCCACCTTATTTTTCCCCTGCTCTTTGGCTTGAAACAACGCACGATCGGCTTTTTCTAACAGTGCCATCCAACTGGTCGCACCAATTGCAACCC
>ERZ650306.1672-NODE-1672-length-12233-cov-10.534488_pt1 | contig 12233 bp, 7 predicted proteins | sample MGYA00376242_ERZ650306 | MGnify/ENA primary metagenome ERZ650306 (study PRJEB26733, sample SAMN07839244) | wastewater metagenome | biome: urban; feature: wastewater treatment plant; material: waste water | place: USA: North Carolina | collected 2016-03-31 ...
CAGAATGGTATTGTTGACCGTTCAGGCTTGGAACGTATGACAGGTAATGTAAACGTTTCCCATCGTTTTGGTAAGTTCAAGTTGGATGCTAGCACAATGATTTCATCTATGCATCAGAACTCTGCCATGGATGGTGGTGCTTCTTTTGCTGGTGCCGTCTCAAGTGCAGTATGGTTCCTCGGCCCTTCTAATGCTATCTATGACAAGAATGGTAATTTGCTGACAAAGACTGATGGTGCTTATAACAATAGTTATAACCCTATTTATGAGAACCAGCACATGTCTGATAGAACCAACACGACACGTTCTTACAGCACCTTGGCTCTCGAATGGAACATTTGGGACAACTTGAAGTTGCGTGAGAAGGTAGCTTACGACTACATCAACTCTACCGAGGATGTGCTTTGGGACAAATTCTGTGGTAATGGTTCTGGCTCAAATGGTGTGATGCAGCGTACTTACAATGAGTGGACAACCATGAACACTCAGACACAGTTGACATACAATAAGTCTTTTGGAGCCCACAATGTGGATGCTTTGCTTGGTTTCGAGACAGAGGCATGGCATAACAACAACTCATACGCTTCCGGTACAGACTTCCCTGGCAACTTGTATGAGTTCGCTAACTCTGGCGATACCTCTATGCAGAGTTACAAGTATGACTCAAAGATGACTTCTTTCTTGGGTCGTGTCAACTACAACTATAACGATTTGTATTATGCTGGTGTAAGCTATCGTCGTGATGGTAGTTCTCGTATGGCACGTGAGAATCGTTGGGGTTCGTTCTGGTCTGTATCTGGTGCTTGGCGCTTTGGTGCAGAAAAGTTCATGGATTCTATCAAGGATATATTGAGCGATGGTAAGATTCGTGTATCTTATGGTGTGAACGGAACTCTTCCATCTGGCTTGTATAGTTACATGAACCTTTATAAGTATGGTGAGTACTACAATGGTAGCAATGGTATGGGTATCATTGGTGTAGCTAACAAGGACTTGAAGTGGGAGCAGAACAAGGCTTGGAACTTTGGTCTTGACTTGACATTCCTCAACCGTATCTCTGTAACATTGGATTACTACGTTCGTAATACATCCAATTTGATTATGAACCGTCCTATCTCTATGATTCCAGGTTACTATGATGAATCTTCTCTGTTGGCTACCATGGCTCAGAATGTAGGTTCTATGCGTAACCAAGGTATTGAGGTGACCATTTCTTCTACCAACATTCAGAAGAAGGACTTCCTTTGGACTACTTCTCTGAACTTTGGTCATAACTCCAACAAGGTAACAGAGTTGACTGGTGATGATGACAAGATTATCAGCGGTGCCATGATTCATCAGGTAGGTAAGCCTTACTATTCTTACTATATGTATGAGTATGCAGGTGTTGACCCTGAGACAGGTTTGGAGAGCTATTACATCAATGATGGAACTGAGAATGCTCGCAAGACCACTACTAATGTAGCTGAGGCAAACAAGACTATTGTTGGTCATCATGAGCCAGCACTTGAGGGCGGTTTGTCTAACTTCATCAAGTGGAAGTTTATCGACTTCAACTTTACTTTGACCTATAAGTTGGGCGGTGACTCTTACGATGCTGCTACTTGGTTGCACGATAATGGTGGTACATACGCCCTCTATGGAGCAATCCCTTCTTACTATAAGTTGGAGGATATGTGGCAGAAGCCAGGCGATAATGCTAAGTTGCCTAAGTTCCAGGCTGGTTATGGTAAGGGTGTGTTGTCTTCTCGTTGGTTGATGCCTAACGATTATCTTCGCTTGAAGAACCTTACCTTAGGTTTCTCAGCACCAAAGGAGTGGATCAGCAACCTCGGCTTGAGCAAGGCTCGTGTATATTTCTCTGCCAACAACTTGTTGACCTGGAAGTCTAAGGATCTTTTTGTTGATCCAGAGACACCAGTGGATGGCTTGTGTACATTCGAAATGCCAGCTTTGAGAACTTATACATTTGGTATCGAACTTAGTTTCTAATTTATAAAAGAACGAAATACAATGAAAGTATTAAAATCAATATATAAGGTAATGGGCTGCGCTATTTTGGCAGCCAGCCTGTCATCTTGCGTCAATGATTGGTTGGACGTAGCTCCTTCTGATGGTACAGATGCCGATGCAGCCTTGACCAGCAGTTCAGACTTGGCTGCTGCGAGAACGGGTATGTACGCGGCTTTGAAGGGAAACAGCAACTTGGTAGATTACTATGGTCAGCAATTCTTCGTTTATGGTGATGTTCATGCAGGTGATGATTATCAGTATAATAATCTTGGTGGTTCTAACCGTGCAAGTTTCTACTATGACATGAATTACCAAACAGCATCAGAATTCAACACAAGTACTGTATCATGGCAGTCTCCATATGTTGTAATTGGACGTGCAAACAGAATCATTGCAGCTGCAGAAGGTGGAAAATTAAGTGATGCTGTTGAAGCAAAAGCAAAAATTGAACAGTACGCAGCAGAGTCTAAAGTTCTACGTGCTCTTGCCCACTTCGATCTTGTGAGAATTTACGGAAAGCCATATACAGAGGATCAGGGTGCATCTCTTGGTGTACCATTGGTAACAGAAGTGCTGGAGTCTAATGCAAAACCTGCTCGTAGCACTGTTGCTGAGGTTTACACCCAAGTAGTGAAGGATTTGACTGAGGCTATCAGCTCTAATGCTCTTGCTACAGAGACAGAACCAGGTTATGTAAGCGTTTGGGGAGCAAAGGCAATCCTTTCTCGTGTTTATTTGAATATGGGTGATTATGCTAACGCCTTGTCTGTTGCTGAGGATATTATCAAGAATTCTGGCGCAGCGTTGTGGACTCGTGACCAATACTTCAAAGCATGGGATGCTTCAACTCCTAATGAGAGTGAGTTCTTGTTCCGTCTCAATGTGGCAGGTTCTACAGACAGCAATGACTTGAATGGTATCGGTAACCTTCAGCAGCGTGATGGCTACAAGGAAATGGTTGCTACTAAGAAGTTTGTTGACATGCTTACTTCAGACCCAGAAGATGTTCGTAACGAGATGTTCTTGCCTGCAACTGCAGCCAAAGAGGTGGCAACTTATGGTACCAACAAGGTATATCTGAACAAGTTGCGTGGTCAAGGTGGTAATCTTCGTAATGTTACTATCGTTCCAATTATCCGTCTTTCTGAGGTTTACTTGACAGCTGCAGAGTGTGCATTTAGAAATAATGACAAGACTAAGGCTGTAGAGTATCTGAATGATTTGGTAAAGAATCGTACCACAACAGTGGCTTCTTTGGCAACTGTTGATAACATCACTCTCGACCGCATCTTGATTGAGCGTCGTAAGGAGTTGATTGGCGAGGGACAGCGTTACTTTGATGCTTTGCGTAATAACGAGACTATCACCCGTTATACAAGTGAAGCTGATAAGGGTTGGCACAAGACATTGAGCAAGGAAGCTCAGTCTTTCGACCGTGATTACTTCAAGGCTATTGCTGCCATTCCGCAGGCAGAGATCAACGCCAACCCTAACATCAAGCAGAATACGGGTTACGGTGAGTAATTATCAAACAAAGTAATAGCATGGTTCTAATATAAGTTCTAATGCTGTTATAACAAGATTAGGAAATATTTTTAATCAACGATATAGGAATGCCATGAGTGGCATTTTCTATAAATCTCTCGGGAGAGGCTGGCTGTGAAGCTCGCCTCTCTTTTTTTTGTCTTTTTATTTGCGTATCTGATATTTTATTCGTAACTTCGCACCGTCTAAAGTAATATGGCTATGGAAGAGATAAGAAAATACCCAGTAGGAATGCAAACTTTCTCTGATATACGAGAGGGTAATTATGTGTACGTAGATAAGACAAGGTATATTGTCGATTTCTTGCGTAATGGTTCTAAATATGTGTTTCTGAGTCGTCCAAGACGATTCGGTAAGTCGCTTTTTGTCTCTACGCTCCAGGCATATTATGAGGGCAGGAAGGAACTGTTTGATGGTTTGGCACTTGGCGAATATGAGAAAGAATGGGTGAAGCATCCTGTTCTTCACTTCGACATGAGTACTGCCAAAAATCAGACACCCGAAGGGTTAGAAGAGATGCTGGGCTACATGCTTTCAGAATACGAGCAGGTCTATGGACGTGACGAATTGGCGGTGCAGCCGAGCCAGCGTTTGCAGTCTTTGGTAAAGCGTGCCTATAAGAAGACGGGTCAAAAGGTGGTCGTTTTGATAGACGAATATGATGCTCCTCTCTTGGATGTCGTGCATGAGAAGGAAAGTTTGATGCCATTGCGCTTGGTTATGAGGAAGTTCTATAGCCCATTGAAATATCTCGACCCTTGGCTGGAATTTACCTTTATCACGGGTATCACCAAGTTCTCTCAGTTGAGTATCTTTAGCGAGATCAATAATTTGGATAATATCAGCATGTTCGATCAGTATTCTGCTATCTGTGGTATCAGCAAGACAGAACTACTGACGGTGATGAAGCCTGATGTTGAGTTGCTAGCCAAGTCTTTGGGAAAAACTTTTGATGAAACGGTTGCCGAGTTGAGTTCATATTATGATGGTTATCATTTCAGTAAAAAATCAGAAGATGTGTTTAATCCGTTTAGTCTGGTTAAAGCGTTGAGAAGTAAGGAAATAGCAGCTTATTGGTTTAGTTCAGGTACTCCTGCATACATTATCAACACTTTACGCAAACATCATGTGGGGGTGATGGATATAGAACAGAAATCCGTAGGGGTGGATGATTTCGATGTCTCTCCTGAGCAGATGACTTCTGCTTTACCATTGCTTTATCAGAGTGGGTATCTCACCATCAAGAAGTATAACCCTATCTTGCAGAGCTATCAGCTGGATTATCCAAACAAGGAAGTGCGTGTAGGGATGGTTCGTTCCTTGGCTCCTAACTATCTCTCTCCAATATCGTTGAACAATAATAGTTTCATCTTCGACTTTTTGGAGCAACTATATAACAATAATATGGATGGTGCTTTGCAGAAAATGCAGGCTTATCTCGCCAGTATCTCCAATCGACTTGCCAACAAGAACGAGAAGGACTTCCAAACGGTCTTTTATCTCATTTTTAATTTGATGGGTGCTTACATCTTGGTGGAGGAGGATAGTGCAATAGGCAGAGCAGATGCCGTTCTTCACATGCCGGATACAATCTATGTGATGGAATTGAAGTTTGATAAGACGGCTGAGGAAGCTTTGCAACAGATTGATGACAAAGGCTATCTCATTCCTTATTCAGCTGACGGCAAACGAATGGTAAAAGTTGGAATCAACTACGACAGCCAGAAGCGAACCATTGGTGAATGGAAGATAGCAGAAGGATAAATCACACTTTTGACGAATACAGGGGTAAGAATGCTGGCTGTAAAGCTCGCCTCTTTCCAAGAAAAAAAACACGGACAAATTGAATTTGTCCGGACAAATTTGTCCGGCATGATATAAATCGCTGACTATGAGAAGATTATAAAGCTGCCGGACAAACAACCGGACAAATTCAATTTGTCCGTGTTATATTTTTGGGGCATAAACACAGCTTTGTCATGGTGCAAACTATGACTTATGCTCCAGAAAACGGTGAGTTGAGGGGAAGAAAACTATGAGTTGTATTTGTTAACACTTTGCGAGAACAGGTCTTTCATGGAGAAAAATGGCTGTAGGATGCAATATTATCCCTTGTTTCTTGTTATTATGATATACAAACTGTTGTGGAAATGAAAAAGAAAATAGTTATAATGATGGTGCTGCTGCTTGCTGTTGTGGGAGCAAAGGCACAAGAAGTGGAGAATCCGGTAGGCAGATTCTCGGTAATTCCTCGTATTGGTGTATCTCTGGCTAACTGGAGCGGATTGACTCTGGAAACTTTGGATGGAACCTCGCTAGAGTCTAAGTATCAGGCAGGATTCATGGGTGGCGTAGATGTGGAATATCGCATAAATAAGAGCCTGGGTATTACGCTGGGTGCTTATTATGCCCGACAGGGTATGCGTTTCCCTGACTGCGAGTTGACTGAGAATGCTGAAAAAGGGGAATATACAGGTATTAAGAATCATCATGTGAACCTCGATTATATCCAGGTACCGCTCATGCTGAAAGCCTATCTTGTAGAGGGTTTGTCGGTGAATGCAGGCGTTCAGGTGGGATTCCTTTGTGGCGACGGCAAGGTGAAAAGAGAGGAAACCGACCTTCAGAAGGACAAGAACGGGTCTATTACATACAAGGATATGCAGGAAACCGAAGCTCCTTGGCCTGCCAAGAAGGTGGATGTAGCCATTCCTTTGGGCTTGAGCTATGAATATATGAACGTGATTCTGGATGCCCGTTACAACGTGAGCCTGACGAAGGCTGGCAAGGGTGATTGGGATAACTGTAAGAACAAGGCTCTGACCTTTACCGTGGGTTATCGTTTTACATTATAAAAGAATATTTGGATAGAAATAAGAAAAGCCTCAAATCCGCAAAGGATTTGAGGCTTTTACCTTATCTGATAATCAGATGATTCTATGATTCTTTATCCAACCTGGCTTCCTGGCTTAACCTTGCCAAGGAGAGAAGTTACGTTCAATGAGCCGTCGAAGTTGACAGCACTCAGAATCATACCCTGACTCTCGATGCCCATCATCTTGCGAGGAGCAAAGTTGGCTACGAACAATACGTCCTTGCCGATCAGCTGCTCTGGCTCGTAGTAGGCTGCGATACCTGAGCAGATGGTGCGCTCTACGCCAGAACCATCGTCGATGGTGAACTTCAGGAGTTTCTTAGACTTCTTTACCTTCTCGCAGTTCAGAATGTGACCTACGCGGATATCGAGTTTCTCGAAATCATCGAAGCTAACCTCTGGCTTGATAGGAGCAGCCTGATAAGAAGCCTCCTCGTTAGCCTTCTTGGTGTCAGCGAGCTTCTGGAGCTGTCTTTCGATAACCTCATCCTCAATCTTCTCGAAGAGCAATTCAGGCTCACCGAGCTGGGTACCAGCCTTGAGCAAATCTGTGCTGCCGAGCTGAGTCCACTCGAAGTTAGGCATATTGATCATCTTGCGGAGCTTCTCTGAAGAGAATGGCAAGAATGGCTCGAAGGCGATGGCGAGGTTGGCAACCAACTGCAGGGAGATGTTCAGGATGGTCTCCACACGCTTAGGATCGGTCTTCCAAACCTTCCAAGGCTCACACTCTGTGATGTATCTGTTACCGATACGAGCCAGGTTCATAGCCTCTTTCTGAGCCTCGCGGAACTTGAATACGTTGAGATACTGCTCTACCTTCTCCTTCACGTCCTTGAACTCAGCGATAGCCTTCTCATCTACCTCCTGCAATTCACCACAGGCAGGAACTACGCCGCCCCAATACTTCTTGGTGAGCTGGAGGGCACGGTTTACGAAGTTACCGTAAACGGCAACCAACTCAGAGTTGTTGCGCTCCTGGAAATCCTTCCAGGTAAAGTTGTTGTCCTTGGTCTCAGGCGCATTGGCTGTCAATACATAGCGCAATACATCCTGCTTGCCTGGCAAATCTACGAGATACTCGTGCAACCATACAGCCCAGTTGCGGGATGTTGAAATCTTATCATCCTCCAGGTTCAGGAACTCGTTGGCTGGTACGTTGTCTGGCAAGATATAGTCGCCGTGAGCCTTCAGCATAGTAGGGAAGATGATGCAGTGGAACACGATATTGTCCTTACCGATGAAGTGAACAAGACGGGTTTCAGGATCCTGCCACCACTTCTGCCATGTTCCCCACTTTTCTGGATGAGCATCGCAAAGCTCCTTGGTATTTGAGATGTAACCGATAGGTGCATCGAACCAAACGTAGAGCACCTTTCCATCTGCACCCTCTACTGGAACAGGAATACCCCAATCCAAGTCGCGTGTCATCGCACGTGGCTGAAGATCCATATCCAACCAGCTCTTGCATTGGCCGTAAACATTGGTACGCCACTCCTTGTGACCTTCCAGAATCCACTTCTTCAACCAATCCTGATACTTGTTCAATGGAAGATACCAGTTCTTGGTAGGCTTCTTTACGAGACCATGACCAGGGTTGTTCTTGTTGGTAGGGTTGATGAGCTCCTCAGGAGAGAGGGTAGCACCACATTTCTCGCATTGGTCGCCATAAGCACCCTCTGCACCACAGCGAGGACAAGTACCTACGATATTACGGTCGGTAAGGAATTCGCCTGTTACCTCGTCGCAGAACTGCTCCTCTACCTTTTCTTCCAATACGCCCTTGTCATAGAGTGTGCGGAAGAAGTCTGAAGCAAACTTATTGTGAGTAGGCGAAGTGGTACGGCTGTAAATATCAAAAGAGATACCGAAGTCCTCGAAACTCTTCTTGATGAGGTTATGATAGCGGTCAACCACCTCCTGTACGGTAATTCCTTCTTTCTTGGCACGGATAGTAACAGGTACACCATGCTCATCGCTACCGCCGATGAAGACAACATCCTGCTTCTTGAGGCGGAGATAGCGAACATAGATATCGGCTGGCACGTATACACCTGCCAGGTGACCGATGTGCACACCACCGTTGGCATAAGGCAAAGCCGCAGTCACGGTAGTACGTTTAAAGTTCTTTTGTTCCATATTAGCTAATATATTTTTGTTATTTGGCTGCAAAATTACAAAAAATGTTGGAGATAAGAAAGAATTATCGTCGCTTTTTCTTACTTGTATATATAATAAGGTGTAAAAAGCTGGGTTCTTTAGTGTTTTTATAGTAAGGATAGCGTAGGGCAGGATACAAAAAAAAGGCCCTTCGCATCTCTGCAAGAGCCTCCCATCTTGTACATTGCCATCAGACTCCTCCCTGATAGGACTGTACCTAATTATTATCATTTACTTTTTCTAAGAACTTATTCGTTCTGACAACTTATGTTGTTGACCTTTTACAATCTAATTACCTTAGTATGTAGAAAACTTCCTCCTTATATATTTATATCTATAGAGAGATTTCTTACATTACGTTCATATAGGCGATAACGGCCAACTCTGCAAGAAGAATTACGAAACCAATCTTCTTTACTGCGTTTGTAATTTTAAAAATGCAATCCATAATCTTAATAGTTTTGTTGTTAATAATTAAACTAGCGTTGTGCTAACTTTCTTTTTACGGTTGCAAAGGTAATGCATTTTTTTATCCTATATGGGGTAATTTTTATTAGAATTAGTGATTTTCGTAAATTTAAAAGGTAATTAAAATCAATTATTACTCCTTAGAGAATAGAAATTACCCCGTCTTGGACGATTTTGCTATTCGCTTTTGTCTGTTTTTTGTGGTACTTTTGTCTTCATGGGGTAATATTTTCGTAATGACAAAAGAAAATAGCCATTCTAAAACAGGTTTGTAACTATTTTAAAATGGCTATTCTTCTATTTTTTCTCCCTTTTTCCCTTATAAATCCAACTTTTTAGAGCGAATGATAGGAAAAAACGGATTTTTATCCTTTTACATATATCTTCTTTATGATTATAAATGTCCTCTTTCTGCCCAATCGCCTCTGTCGAGGGTTCTGTATCCCACGGCTTCTGCTATATGGTCAGGCTTAATCTGTTCACTTCCTGCCAAATCAGCAATGGTTCGTGCCACTTTCAGTATTCTGTTATAGGCTCTGGCTGACAAAGAAAGCTTCTCCATTGCCATTCGGAGCAGTTCGATACCTTGTTCGTCGGGTTCGGCAAACTGATGAATCATTCTTTCGGTCATCTGGGCGTTGCAATGGATGCCTTTATAATCTTTGAATCTTTCGGCTTGAACTTCTCTTGCCTTGATGACTCTTTCTCTGATCTTGGCACTTGGCTCACCTGGTGCTGCCTTCGATATGTCCTGGAAAGGAACGGGACTGATTTCGCATTGGATGTCGATGCGGTCGAGTAACGGACCCGAAATCTTGTTCATGTATCTTTGAATCTGGCCTGGCGTGCAGACACAGCGATGTGTCGGATCACCATAATATCCGCATGGACAAGGGTTCATACTTGCCACAAACATGAATGAACATGGGTAATCTGTAGAATATTTCGCTCTGCTGATGTTGATGTGGCGGTCTTCCAATGGCTGGCGGAGTACTTCCAGAGTGGTTTTATTGAACTCCGGAAGTTCATCGCAGAACAGAACGCCATTATGGGCGAGCGATATTTCTCCCGGTTGTGGTGAAGTTCCACCGCCTACCAGAGCCACTTGAGAGATGGTATGGTGAGGAGACCGGAACGGGCGTTGGGAAATGAGTGATACATTCTTGCCCAGTTTGCCTGCAATGGAGTGAATCTGTGTTGTTTCCAGACTCTCAGATAGCGTGAGGGGAGGAAGAATGGACGGCAAACGTTTTGCCATCATCGACTTTCCGGAACCTGGAGGACCTACCATAATCAGGTTGTGTCCGCCAGCCGCAGCCACTTCGAGCGCTCTTTTCACGTTCTCCTGACCGCGGACGTCGGCATAATCGTATTCACAATGTGTCTGGTTTTCGTAAAATTCCTTGCGGGTGTCAACGATTGTAGGAGAAGGATTGCTTCTGTCGCTCATGAATTGTATGACTTCGAAAAGCGTTTTCATGCCGTAAACCTCAAGATTGTTTACGACAGCCGCTTCCCGAGCGTTCTGTTCCGGCACAATCAGTCCCTTAAAGTGCTCTGCTCTTGCTCTGATGGCTATCGGTAGGGCACCTTTGATAGGCTGGAGCGTACCGTCAAGGCTCAGCTCGCCTACCATCATGTACTCTTTCAGATGATCTTCGGGAATGTTGTTGTTGGCGCCTAGAAGTCCGATTGCAAGCGGCAAGTCGAAACTGCTGCCCTCTTTCCTGAGGTCAGCTGGAGCCAGATTGATAGTGATGTCGGCTATCGGAAATTTGAAGCCGCTATACTGGAGAGCTGCTGAAATTCGGTTACGGCTCTCTTTGACCGCCTCGTCGCCTAAGCCTGTGAGGTGGTACATGACGCCTCTGTTGAGGCTTACTTCTACGGTTACAGTAGTTACTTCTAGTCCGTTAACTGCTGCACAATATGTCTTTACTAACATATAGGCGTGCTTTTTATGGGTTCTTGACTAGCTCGAAAGTATTTATTTTAGCAGTTGGTCGAGCTTATTGTAAAGCTCTTGCTTTTTCATGCCTCGGGCGATGATTTTACCATTTTGAAGTATGATGTTGTCAGGAAGGTTTTCCAATCCCAACTTCTTCAAGGTCTTGTCTTCCAGCATTTCGCCGTTGCAGATGATAGGGCATGCGATAGAGTCGCGCTTGATGTTGTTCTTGCATTCGCTCTTGCTGGCATCCAGACAGAAAGCCATCAGCTTAAGCTTGCCGTTCGATTTTTTCTGCCGGCTCTTCAGTTCGCGCTGCATGTCCTGGCTGTCATAGTTATAGGTAGCCCAGGTGTAGATTACGGCAACCGGAGCGCTGCTCATTTCTGTACTAGAAACGAGTTTTCCGTTGATATCGTATGCTGTAAATGAAGGCAGGGTTGCACCGGTGCCTACATTCTTCATGGTTTCTGCCAACTGCTTCATCTTAGCCAACTGTCCGTTTTTAGGCTGTTCCTTCTCTACGATATTGATGAGTGAGAGCGCCTTGCGGTAATCAGGTTGTGTAGAAGTGATGAAGTATTTTCTGATCAGATAGATGCTGCACACAGAATTCGGATGTTCTCTGACGAAGTCTTCAGCATGCTTTTTAGCCTCAGGTGGCGTATCTTTCAGGATGTTCTGGCGGAATTTTGTCATCAGTTCGTTATCCTCGGTTCCGCTTACCTCCATTTCCTTAAGGTGCGAAGCATCTGCCTTGATCTCTACTGATTTGCCCGATTTTGCGAAGATAGGCTGCTCAGAGAAATTAGGGAAAACAAGCATAATGGTAAAATCTTCCTTACATTCGGTTTCGAAAGTGAAACGGCCGCCTTCTACCTTGATGGTGTCAACGCCTTCGAAGCCCCCGTCAGGACTGTATACATAAAACTCGCCTTGATTCATATTGAGAAATTTGCCTTCAAACTTGAAATGCCCACTGCTAACACCACATGATGTTAAGACCAGCGTAATGAATAAAATGAGGATGTAAGCAAATTTTTTCATAAGGAAAAACTTTAAGGTGCCGCGAGCGGGACTCGAACCCGCACAGCCATTACTGGCCAAGGGATTTTAAGTCCCTCGTGTCTACCAATTCCACCATTGCGGCATGGTAAACGTTAAGAGTTGAGCGGAAAACGGGACTCGGACCCGCGACCCCAACCTTGGCAAGGTTGTGCTCTA
>ERZ650306.1674-NODE-1674-length-12227-cov-10.823283_pt1 | contig 12227 bp, 9 predicted proteins | sample MGYA00376242_ERZ650306 | MGnify/ENA primary metagenome ERZ650306 (study PRJEB26733, sample SAMN07839244) | wastewater metagenome | biome: urban; feature: wastewater treatment plant; material: waste water | place: USA: North Carolina | collected 2016-03-31 ...
TCATGGATGCCGACTTCGCGAAGGAAACCGCCAACATGACCCGCGCCCAGATCCTGCAGCAGGCCGGTACCGCGATGGTGTCGCAGGCCAACAGCATGCCCAACAACGTGCTGTCCCTGCTCCAGTAATTCAACACACGCAGCCGCCCACGGGCGCCGCCTCTGCAAGGATGACGGCGCCCAACGCGCAAGAGGGAGAAGAGCATGAGCATTCAGTCAGTCGGCGCAAGCAACAGCCAATACGCGCCAGCCGTCCAGACCGCTTCGGCGGCGGCTGCACGGAAGGCAGACGCCACTCCCGAAGCCGCCCGGCTGCAGACTCCGCAGGAGGCCGCTCAGGCAGACAAGGCAGCCCAGCAGCCGAGCAGCGAAGAGCTCAACCAGGCCGTCAAGCAGATCCAGGACGTGGCAGAAAAAGCCAAGCGTACCCAGATCAAGGACAAGTCCAAGACCTGGAACACTGCCCGTACCGAAGCGCTGGAACTCGACAACCTGATCGAAGTGGCCTTGGCGACCCTGATCTCGGCCGAAGCCCGCAAGGAATCGCGCGGTGCCCATGCCCGTGACGATTACCCAGATCGCGACGACGAACACTGGATGAAACATACCCTGTTCCACCGTGAAGATCGCCAGCTCACCTACAAGGCTGTGCATACCCAGCCCTTGTCCGTTGACTACATCAAGCCGCAGAAACGCGTTTACTAAGGAGACGAGTCATGGAAAAAATGCGTTTCTCGCTCTACCGCTACAACCCGGAAAAAGACGACAAGCCGTACATGCAGGACATCGAAGTCGAAGTCGATTCGACTGACGTGAAACTGTTGGATGCACTGGTCAAGCTCAAGGCCGTCGACGACAGCCTGTCGTTCCGCCGCTCCTGCCGTGAAGGCATCTGCGGTTCCGACGCGATGAACATCAACGGCCGCAACGGTCTGGCATGCATCACCGACCTGCGCAGCCTCAAGCAGCCGATCACCCTGCGCCCGCTGCCTGGCCTGCCGGTCATCCGCGACCTGATCGTGGACATGACCCAGTTCTTCAAGCAGTACCACTCGATCAAGCCCTATGTGGTCAACGACACCCCGGCGCCGGAGCGTGAGCGTCTGCAATCGCCGGAAGACCGCAAAGAGCTGGATGGCCTGTACGAGTGCATTCTGTGCGCCTGCTGCTCGACCTCCTGCCCGTCGTTCTGGTGGAACCCGGACAAGTTCGTCGGCCCGGCTGGCCTGTTGGCCGCGTATCGCTTTATTGCCGATACCCGCGACACCATCACCAGCGAGCGTCTGGACAACCTGGAAGACCCGTACCGCCTGTTCCGTTGCCACACCATCATGAACTGCGTGGACGTGTGTCCGAAGGGCCTGAACCCGACCAAGGCCATCGGCAAGATCAAAGACCTCATGGTGCGTCGCGCCGTATGAGCGAGGCCGAACACCCGTTCGACGAGATCGAGCTCAAGCGCATGCGCTGGCGTTCCCGGCGTGGGCTGCTTGAACTCGACATCGTGATCGAGCGCTTTCTGGCCAGCGACTTCGATCAGCTCAGCGTGGCGGATCTGCACGCCTACCGCGAGCTGTTGACCTGGGACGACACCGACCTGCTGGACCTGGTCAACTGCAAGATCGAAGCCGACGCCCCGCACCTGCAACCGGTCATCGACCGGCTGCGTCGCGCTTAAACAAGACGCCCCGTCCGTGTGGTGCGGACAGGGGCGCCCTTAAAACCCTACCTGGGAGTATTGCTGTGGAAACGAATCGCAAAGTGACCCTTTCCTACGACGAGGGCAAAACCCTGGATATGCCGGTGATGTCCGGCACCCTGGGCCCGGACGTCGTGGACATCCGCACCTTCGCCAAAACCGGCATGTTCACCTTTGACCCTGGCTTCCTGGCGACTGCCGCCTGCGAATCCAGCATCACCTTCATCGACGGTGACCTGGGTCAACTGTACTACCGCGGCTACCCGATCGAGCAACTGGCCGAGCACTCCGACTTCCTGGAAAGCTGCTACCTGCTGCTGAACGGCGAACTGCCGACCGCTGCACAGTTCGCTGAATTCAACCGCAAGATCATGCGCCACAACATGCTGAACGACCAGATCATGTCGTTCTTCAAGGGCTTCCGCCGCGACGCCCACCCGATGGCCGTGATGGTGGGTGTGGTTGGCGCGCTGTCCGCCTTCTACCATGATTCGCTGGACATCAACGACGCACACCACCGCGAAGTGTCGGCCCACCGCCTGATCGCCAAGGTGCCGAACATCGCCGCCCAGGCCTATCGCTACAACAAGGGCCTGCCGTTCAGCTACCCGAAGAACGGTCTGACCTACTCCGAGAACTTCCTGCACATGATGTTCTCGACCCCGTGCGAAGAGTACAAGGTCAACAAGGTGCTGGCCAAGGCGCTGGATCGCATCTTCATCCTGCACGCTGACCACGAGCAAAACGCCTCCACCTCCACCGTGCGTCTGGCTGGCTCCTCGGGCGCCAACCCGTTTGCATGTATCGCCGCCGGCATCGCCTGCCTGTGGGGCCCGTCCCACGGCGGCGCCAACGAAGCCGTGCTGAAAATGCTGGACGAAATCGGCTCGGTGGAAAACGTGCCGGCCTTCATGGAAGGCGTCAAGGCCAAGACCCACAAGCTGATGGGCTTTGGTCACCGCGTGTACAAGAACTTCGACCCGCGCGCCAAGATCATGAAGGAAACCTGCGACGAGGTGCTGAACGAACTGGGTCTGCGCGACGATCCGAAGTTCCAGCTGGCCATGAAGCTGGAAGAAATCGCCCTGAGCGACCCGTACTTCATCGAGCGCAAGCTGTACCCGAACGTGGACTTCTACTCCGGCATCGTGCTGTCCGCCATCGGCATCCCGGTGTCCATGTTCACCCCGATCTTCGCCCTGGCTCGCACCGTGGGCTGGATCAGCCACTGGACCGAAATGATCTCCGATCCGGGCATGAAGATTGGCCGTCCGCGTCAGCTGTACACCGGTTCGGTGCGCCGCGACTACGCGCAAGTGGCCGATCGCAAGTAATTCAGCCATGCGCCTGAGCCATCAGGCAAACCGCTGGCTGTCGCCCCCTGGGGCGGCGGCTGGCGCGTTGAGCAGTATCCCGCCCCGCAAGGGGCTGGCCGCTGGCGGCGCAGGCCGCCAGTTCTTCAGTCGCAGCAAAAAATATAAAAAATGAGGCACGAAACGCTCTCGGGCGCCGGCTGCCCAGAAACATTGAGACAACGCCGGCGAGCCACCAGGCGCGCTTCGTACCCGCTGCACGGGCAGTCAACAAAGGGTCGACCACACATCATGATGCAAACCTTGCAAAGTCATTCCTACCTGTTTGGCGGGAATGCACCGTTTATCGAGGAACTGTACGAACAGTACCTTGCCGACGCCAACGCCGTGCCTGGCGAATGGCGTGAATATTTTGACAAACTCCAGCAACAAGGCGGCGTGGCGCGCGATGTGCCGCACCAGCCGATTCAGGAGTCGTTCATCCAGCTGGCCAAGCAGCCGCGCATTGGCGCCGCGCCCAGCGCCAGCGCTGACGGCGCCTCGCTGCAAAAGCAGGTGGCGGTGCTCAAGCTGATTTCGGCTTATCGCGTGCTGGGCTCGCGCTGGGCCAATCTGGATCCGCTCAAGCGCATGGACCAATCGCCGCTGCGCGAGCTGGACCCGTCCACCCACGGCCTGTCCGACGCCGACATGGCGGTGCAATTCAACACCGGCTCGCTGGTTGGCCAGCAGAAAAAGCTGCCGCTGTCGGAAATCCTGAAAAACCTCAAGCAAACGTACTGCGGCAATATCGGCCTGGAGTACATGCACATCACCAATTCCGAACAAAAGCACTGGATCATGCAGCGCTTTGAAGCGGATTTGTCCACCCCGCGTTTCGGCAAGGACGCCAAAAAGCGCATCCTCAAGCAAGTGACCGCCGCCGAAACCCTGGAACGCTACCTGCACACCAAGTACGTCGGCCAGAAGCGCTTCTCGCTGGAAGGCGGCGAATCGATGATTGCCGCGCTGGACAACCTGATCCAGAACTCCTCGTCGATTGGCGTGCAAGAAATCATCATCGGCATGGCCCACCGTGGCCGTCTGAACGTGCTGGTGAACACCCTGGGCAAGCTGCCGCGCGACCTGTTCGCCGAATTCGAAGGCCGCCCGGCGGTGGAACTGCCGTCCGGCGACGTGAAGTACCACATGGGCTTCTCGTCCGACATCCCCACCGCCAATGGCCCGGTGCACGTGTCGCTGGCGTTCAACCCCTCGCACCTGGAAATCGTCAACCCGGTGGTGGAAGGCTCGGTGCGCGCGCGCCAGCAACGCCGCCACGACCACGAGCGCCGTCAAGTGGTGCCGGTGCTGATCCACGGCGACGCCGCCTTCGGCGGCCTGGGCGTCAACCAGGGCACGTTCAACCTGTCGGGCACCCGTGGCTACGGCACCGGCGGCACGCTGCATCTGGTGGTCAACAACCAGGTGGGCTTCACCACCTCCGACACCCGCGACATGCGCTCCACGCTGTATTGCACCGACGTGGCCAAAATGGTGGAAGCCCCGATCTTCCACGTGAATGGCGACGATCCGGAAGCGGTCTGCTATGTGATGCAGGCGGCCATGGAATTCCGCATGCAGTTCAAGAAAGACGTGGTCATCGACCTCGTCTGCTTCCGCAAGCTGGGCCACAACGAGGGCGATGACCCGATGTTGACCCAGCCGATGATGTACAAAAAAATCGCCAAGCACCCGGGCGTGCGCGCCAAGTACGCCGAGCGTCTGGTGCACGAAGGTGTGGTGTCCGCCGAAGAAGCCGATGGTCTGATTCGCGCCTACCGCGATGCGCTGGACAAGGGCGAGCACGTTGAACACACCGTGCTGAGCAACTACACTCGCGCCCACAAGCTGGACTGGACGCCGTTCCTGGGCACCCACTGGGCGCACCCGACCGACACCACCCTGCCGGCCAACGACATCAAGCGCCTGGCCGACAAGGTCACCAGCGTGCCGGAAGGCTTCAAGCTGCACCCGACCGTGGACAAGGTGCTGGCCGCCCGCCGCCTGATGGGCGCTGGCGAACAGCCGGTGGACTGGGGCATGGCGGAAACCCTGGCCTACGCCTCGCTGGTGGAAAACGGCTACGGCGTGCGCATTTCCGGCGAAGACTCTGGCCGTGGCACCTTCAGCCATCGCCACGCCGTGCTGCACGACCAAAACCGTGAGCGCTGGGACCAAGGCAACTACGTGCCGCTGCGCCATCTGTCGGAAAACCAGGCTGAATTCCTGGTGATCGACTCGATCCTGAACGAAGAAGCCGTGCTGGCCTACGAATATGGCTACGCCTGCTCGGCCCCGGATCAGCTGGTGATCTGGGAAGCCCAGTTTGGCGACTTCGCCAACGGCGCCCAGGTGGCGATTGACCAGTTCATCGTCTCTGGCGAAACCAAATGGGGCCGTCTGTGCGGCCTGACCATGATTCTGCCGCACGGCTACGACGGCCAGGGCCCGGAACACTCGTCCGCCCGCGTCGAGCGCTACCTGCAACTGTGCGCCGAGCACAACATCCAGGTGGTGATGCCGTCCACCGCCGCGCAGATGTTCCACATGATGCGCCGTCAGATGCTGCGTCCGTACCGCAAGCCGCTGGTCATCATGATGTCCAAGCGTCTCTTGCGCCTGAAGGATTCGCTCTCCCCGCTGTCCGAACTGACCTCCAGCAGCTTCAAGCCGGTGATCGGCGACGTGACCGAGCTGGACGCCAAGAAGGTCAAGCGCGTGGTGGTGTGCGCCGGTCAGGTCTATTACGATCTGTTCAACGCCCGCAAAGAAGCCGGCAATGACGAGCTGGCCATTGTTCGCCTGGAACAGCTGTACCCGTTCCCGACCGAGCAGCTGGCCGCCGAACTGGCCAAGTACCCGAACGCCCGCGAACTGATGTGGGTGCAGGAAGAGCCGAAGAACCAAGGCGCCTGGTACCAGATCCGTCATCGCCTGGAAAAACTGCTGTCGCCCAAGCAAACCCTGCTGTTCGCCGGCCGTCCGTCGTCCGCTTCGCCGGCCGTGGGTTACATGTCCAAGCACGTCGCCCAGCTCAAGTCGCTGCTGGCCGAGGCCGTGGCCAAGTAATCCCGCGCCCGGCCGCCTCCGTGGCGGCCGGGCACATGCATTGCACAAGACCCCATTTGAACGGGCTGCCCGCCGGGCGGCCCACTGAGGAGACCCTCACATGCTGATCGAAATCAAAATCCCGGTGTTCGCCGAATCCGTGACCGAAGGCACCATCGCCGCCCTGCACAAAAAAGTGGGCGACGCCGTGGCCCGCGATGAAAACCTGGCCGACATCGAAACCGACAAGATCATGCTGGAACTGCCGGCCCCGCAAGCCGGCGTGCTGGTTGAGCTGACCGTGGCCGTGGGCGACACCGTCACCAGCCAACAGGTGATCGGCAAGATCGACACCGCCGCCAGCGCCGCCGCAGCAGTGCAAACTGTTGCCGCCGAAGTCGGCGTGCCGGCCAACGCGATTGGCTTTGGCACTGCCGTGGCGCCGCGCGCTGATGGCGAAACCCTGGCCATGCCGGCCGCCAAGAAACTGGCCGCTGAAACCGGCGTGGATCTGGCTGGCGTGGCAGGCTCCGGCCGCGATGGCCGCGTGCTGAAAGAAGACGTCGCCGCTGCCGCCGCCAAGCCGGCTGCCGCCCCGGCCAAGCCCGCCGCTGCGCCGGTGGTGGCCCTGCCGGTCGGCGACCGTCCGGAACAGCGCGTGCCGATGACCCGCCTGCGCAAGGTGGTGGCCGAGCGTCTGGTGCAGTCGCAACAGACCAACGCCATCCTGACCACCTTCAACGAAGTCAACATGAAGCCGTTGATGGACCTGCGCAACCTGTACAAAGACAAGTTCGAAAAAGCCCACGGCGTCAAGCTGGGCTTTATGGGCTTCTTTGTGAAGGCCGCCGTGCACGCCCTGAAAAAGTACCCGATCATCAACGCCTCGGTGGACGGCACCGACATCGTGTACCACGGCTACTTTGACATCGGCGTGGCCGTGGGCAGCCCGCGTGGCCTGGTGGTGCCGGTGATCCGCAACGCCGACCTGCTGAGCCTGGCCGACATCGAGAAGCAAATCGCCGACTTTGGCAAGCGCGCCCAAGAAGGCAAGCTGGGCCTGGACGAGCTGACTGGCGGCACCTACACCATCTCCAACGGCGGCACCTTTGGCTCGATGATGTCCACCCCGATCATCAACCCGCCGCAATCCGCCATCCTCGGCATGCACTCCACCAAGGAGCGCGCCGTGGTGGAAAACGGCCAGATCGTGGCTCGCCCGATGATGTACCTGGCGCAATCCTACGACCACCGCATCATCGACGGCCGCGAAGCCGTGCTGAGCCTGGTGGCCATCAAGGAAGCCATTGAAGATCCGGCCCGCCTGATCCTCGACCTGTAATCATCCGCGTTGCGGCGCGCTGGCCCTGTCCGGGCCGAGCGCGCCGTTGCCATATCCGGAGCCAGGCCACAAGCCTGCACACCAGGAGCACACCGAATGAGCCAAAGCTTTGACGTCGCCGTGATCGGCGGCGGCCCCGGCGGCTATGTTGCCGCCATCCGCGCCGCCCAACTGGGCTTTAACACCGTCTGCATCGACGCCTTCAAGAACCCGCAAGGCAAACCCAGCCTGGGCGGCACCTGCCTGAACGTGGGCTGCATCCCGTCCAAGGCGCTGCTGCAATCCTCGGAAAACTACCACGCCATCCAGCACGACTTTGCCGCCCACGGCATCACCGCCGAAAACCCGAAGATCGACATCGCCAAGATGCTCGAGCGCAAGGACGGCATCATCACCAAAAACGCCGGCGGCATTGCCTTTTTGTTCAAAAAGAACAAAGTCGCCAATGTGCACGGCCTGGGCAAGCTGGTGGGTCGCCAGAACGAAAAATGGCTGATCGAAGTCACTGACGGCGGCGAAACCCAGCAAATCGAAGCCACCCACGTCATCGTCGCCACCGGCTCCAACCCGCGTCCGCTGCCGGGCGTGGAAGTGGACAATGTGCGCGTGCTGGACAACGCTGGCGCGCTGGCCATGACCGAGGTGCCGGCCCGCCTGGGCGTGATTGGCGCGGGCGTGATCGGCCTGGAAATGGGCAGCGTGTGGAAGCGCCTGGGCGCTGAAGTCACCGTGCTGGAAGCCATGCCGACCTTCCTGGCCGCCGTGGACGAGCAAATCGCCAAAGAAGCGCACAAATACCTGACCAAGGACACCGGCCTGGTGATCCACAATGGCGTGAAAATCGGCGCGATTGAAAACGGCGCCGACGCCGTCACCGTCAAGTACGAACTCAACGGCCAAGCGCAAGAGCTGGTGGTGGACAAGCTGATTGTCGCCATCGGCCGCGTGCCCAACACCGCCGGCCTGAACGCCGAAGGCGTGGGCCTGCAAATCGACGAGCGCGGCTTTATCGTGGTGGACGACCACTGCCACACCAATCTGCCCAATGTCTGGGCCATTGGCGACGTGGTGCGCGGCCCGATGCTGGCGCACAAGGCCAGCGATGAAGGCGTGGCCGTGGCCGAGCGCATTGCCGGGCAAAAGCCGCACCTGGACTTCAACACCATTCCGTGGGTGATCTACACCCACCCGGAAATCGCCTGGGTGGGCAAGACCGAGCAACAGCTCAAGGCCGACGGCGTGGACTACAAAAAAGGCACCTCCGGCTTTGCCGCCAACGGCCGCGCGCTGGGCCTGGGCATGACCCAAGGCACGGTGAAGGTGCTGGCCTGCGCCAAGACCGACCGCATCCTGGGCGTGCACATCATCGGCCCGATGGCTTCCGAACTGGTCGCCGAAGCCGTGGCCGCCATGGAATTCTCCGCCAGCAGCGAAGACATCGCCCGCATCGTCCATGCCCACCCGAGCCTGTCGGAAGTGGTGCACGAAGCCTGCCTGGCCGCTGACAAGCGCGCCCTGCACGGCTGATGATTTTCAGTGAAGCGCGCCGCCAACCCCGGCGCGCCTCACGCCTCGCCCCTGAAAAAAGAGAGACAGACACATGAACCTGCACGAATACCAAGCAAAAGAATTGCTGGCCAAATACGGCCTGCCGGTGCAACAAGGCGTCCTCGCCACCAACGGCGAAGAAGCAGCCGCTGCTTTCGACAAGCTGGGCGGCAAGTTTGCCGTGATCAAGGCCCAGGTGCATGCCGGCGGCCGCGGCAAGGCCGGTGGCGTGAAGGTGGTGAAGAGCCGCGAGGAAGCCGCTGACCTGGCTGCCAGCCTGATCGGCAAGAACCTGGTGACCTACCAGACCGACGCCAATGGCCAGCCGGTGAACAGCGTGCTGGTGTGTGAAGACATGTACCCGGTGCAGCGCGAACTGTACCTGGGCGCCGTGGTGGACCGTTCCTCCCGCCGCGTGACCTTCATGGCTTCCACCGAAGGCGGCGTGGAAATCGAAGAAGTGGCGCACAACACCCCGGAAAAAATCCTGAAAGTCACCGTGGATCCGCTGGTCGGCCTGCTGCCGTTCCAGGCGCGTGACGTGGCGTTCCAGCTGGGCCTGGAAGGCAAGCAAATCAACGAATTCGTCAAGCTGATGACCGGCGCTTACCAAGCCTTCGTCGAAAACGACTTCGCCCTGTTCGAAATCAACCCGCTGGCCATCCGTGGCGACGGCAGCCTGGCCTGCGTGGACGCCAAGGTTGGCATCGACTCCAACGCCCTGTACCGCCTGCCGGCCGTGGCCGCGCTGCGCGACAAGTCGCAAGAAAACGAGCGCGAGCTGAAGGCCAGCGAATTCGACCTCAACTACGTGGCGCTGGAAGGCAATATCGGCTGCATGGTGAACGGCGCCGGTCTGGCCATGGCCACCATGGACATCATCAAGCTCAAGGGCGGCCAACCGGCCAACTTCCTGGACGTGGGCGGCGGCGCCACCAAGGAGCGCGTGATCGAAGCCTTCAAGCTGATCCTGGCTGATCCGTCGGTGCAAGGCGTGCTGATCAACATCTTCGGCGGCATCGTGCGCTGCGACATGATCGCCGAGGCCATCATTGCCGCCGTCAAGGAAGTCAACGTCACCGTGCCGGTGGTGGTGCGCCTGGAAGGCAACAACGCCGAAGCCGGCGCCAAGCTGCTGGACGAGTCCGGTCTGAAGCTGACCGCCGCCCAGGGCCTGAACGACGCCGCCGAGAAAATCGTCGCCGCCGTCAACGCCTGATGTGGAGCGAGGCCGACGGCGACGGGCGTGCGCCGGCTACCGCCTCCTCCTCCGTTGACACGCCTGACACCCAGTTTTGAGGTTACAAATGAGCGTACTCGTTAACAAGAACACCAAAGTCCTCGTTCAAGGCTTTACCGGCAAGAACGGCACCTTCCACTCCGAACAGGCTCTGGCCTACGGCACCCAGGTTGTGGGCGGCGTGACCCCGGGCAAGGGCGGCAGCCAGCATCTGGGCCTGCCGGTGTTCAACACCATGAAAGAAGCCGTGCGCGAAACCCAGGCCGACGCCTCGGTGATCTACGTGCCGGCCCCGTTCGTGCTGGATTCCATCGTTGAAGCCGTGGACGCCGGCATCAAGCTGATCGTCACCATCACCGAAGGCGTGCCGACCCTGGACATGCTCAAGGCCAAGCGCTACATCGAGCAAACCGGCGGTGTGCGCCTGATCGGCCCGAACTGCCCTGGCATCATCACTCCGGGCGAGTGCAAGATCGGCATCATGCCGGGCCACATCCACAAGCCGGGCAAGATCGGCATCGTGTCCCGCTCCGGCACCCTGACCTACGAAGCCGTGGCGCAAACCACCGCTGCCGGCCTGGGCCAATCCACTTGCATCGGCATTGGCGGCGACCCGATTCCGGGCACCAGCCACATCGACGCACTGGAACTGTTCCAGAACGACCCGGAAACCGAAGCCATCATCATGATCGGTGAAATCGGCGGCACCGCCGAAGAAGAAGCCGCCGAGTTCGCCAAGTCCAATGTGACCAAGCCGATTGTTGGTTACATCGCTGGCGTGACCGCGCCGAAGGGCAAGCGCATGGGCCACGCAGGCGCCATCATCTCCGGCGGCAAGGGCACCGCTGAAGAAAAGTTTGCCGCGTTCGAAAAAGCCGGCATCCGCTACACCCGCAGCCCGGCCGAACTGGGCAGCACCCTGGTGGCCCTGCTGAAAGAAAAGGGCATGCTGTAAGCCTGGTGCGCACGCCGGCTGCTGCCGGCGTCAGCCATGAAAAAGCCCTGCGAATTTCGCAGGGCTTTTTTTCTGGCGGGAGTGCGGCTTAGTGACGCTAAGAAAAACCGCCATACGGGCACGCTGTATGGCGGTTTTTGGGCGGGGAGAGTCACGCCAGGCTTTTACGCAGCCGCCAGCGCCTGCTCGATGTCGGCCAGAATATCGTCGATGTGCTCAATGCCAATCGACAGGCGCACCATGTCCGGCTTGACGCCGGCCTTGGCCAGTTCTTCGTCGTTCAGCTGGCGGTGGGTGGTGCTGGCCGGGTGGGTGGCCAGGCTCTTGGCGTCGCCGATATTGACCAGGCGGGTCACCAGCTTGAGCGCATCCAGGAAGCGCGCGCCGCCTTCGCGGCCGGATTTCACGCCAAACGACAAGATGCCAGAGGCGCGGCCGCCCATGTATTTGTCCACCAGCGGCTTGCTGGCGTTGTCGGCCAGGCCGGCGTATTCCACCCAGCTCACAGCCGGGTGGCTGGCCAGGTGTTCGGCCACGCGCTGGGCGTTTTCGCAGATGCGGTCCATGCGCAGCGCCAGGGTTTCGATGCCTTGCAGGATCAAAAAGCTGTTGAACGGCGAAATGGTCGCGCCCATATTGCGCAGCGGCACCACGCGGGCGCGGGCGATGTAGGCGGCCGGGCCGAGTGCTTCGACGTAGTTCACGCCGTGGTAGCTGACATCCGGGGTGTTCAGGCGGGCAAAGCGCTCGGCGTGCTCGCCCCAGGGGAATTTGCCCGAATCGACAATAATGCCGCCGATGCTGTTGCCGTGGCCGCCCAGGTATTTGGTCAGCGAATGCACCACGATGTCGGCGCCGTGTTCGAACGGGCGGCACAGATACGGCGAGGGCACGGTGTTGTCGACAATCAGCGGCACGCCAGCGGCGTGGGCCACGTCGGCAAAGGCGGCAAAGTCCACCACATTGCCCAGCGGATTGCCCACCGATTCACAGTACACTGCCTTGGTGCGGGCATCGACCAGCGCGCTCACCGCCTGCGGG
>ERZ650306.1675-NODE-1675-length-12226-cov-21.314518_pt1 | contig 12226 bp, 13 predicted proteins | sample MGYA00376242_ERZ650306 | MGnify/ENA primary metagenome ERZ650306 (study PRJEB26733, sample SAMN07839244) | wastewater metagenome | biome: urban; feature: wastewater treatment plant; material: waste water | place: USA: North Carolina | collected 2016-03-31 ...
TGCGCAAGCTCGACGAAGGCCAGTACGACGCGATCATCCTCGCCGCCGCCGGCCTGACCCGTCTCGGCCTCGCCAGCCGCATCCGCAGCACGCTGCCGTCGGATGTCTCCGTGCCGGCGGCCGGCCAGGGCGCGCTGGGCATCGAGGCGCTGTCCGACCGCCCCGAAGTGGCCGCCTGGATCGCGCCGCTGGCCGACGCCAACTCGGCCGCCTGCGTGCGCGCCGAACGGGCCACTTCCCGCGCGTTGGCCGGCAGTTGCGAGGTGCCGCTGGGCGCCTACGCCGAAGTGAAGGACGGCGAGTTGTGGCTGCGTGGCTTTGTCGCCCTGCCGGACGGTTCGCGCATTGCCCGCGCCGAACGCCGCGGCCCCATCGACGCACCGGAAGCCCTCGGCCTTGCCTTGGCCGACGACCTGCGCGCCGACGGCGCCGACGACATTCTCGCCAACCTGTAGTCCGCAGCCGTCATGGGCGACAAGCCCCTCGCCGGGCGCTCCATCGTCGTCACCCGCCCGACCGGGCAGGCCGACAGCCTGTGCGCGGCGCTCGCCGGGCTCGGCGCCGAAGTGCTGCGTTTTCCCTTGCTGACGATCTCGCCGGTGGCCGATCCGGCGCCGCTCGCGGCCGTCGCCCGGCGTCTCGCCGATTTTTCGCTGGTCTTCTTCGTCAGCCCCAACGCCGTCAATTTCGCCCTCGATGCGATGTTGCCGGTGGCCCCGTGGCCGTCCGGCGTGCGCGTCGCGACGGTCGGCAAGGGGAGCGAAGCGGCGCTGGCCGCGCGGGGTTTCGATGGCGTGATCGCACCGCAGAGCGGTTTCGACAGCGAATCCGTGCTCGCCTTGCCGGCTTTCCAGCCCGAGGCCGTGGCCGGCCGGCGGATCCTGATCCTGCGCGGCGACGGCGGGCGCGATCTGCTCGGCGACACCCTGACCGCCCGCGGCGCCCGCGTCGAATACCTGACCTGTTACCGCCGCAGCGGTCCTTCCGGCGATCCGGCGCCGCTCGTCGAGCGCGCCCGCGCCGGTCGCCTCGACGCCCTGACCCTCACCAGCAGCGAAGGCGTTGCCCATCTGCTGGCCTTGCCGGGCGTGACGGCGCTGATCGGAATCCCGGTTTTCGTGCCGCATCCGCGCATCGCCAGCGCCGCGACCGCCGGCGGGTTCGCCCGCGTGATCGCGACCGGGCCGGGCGATCGAGGTCTCGTCGATGGCCTCGTCACCCACTTCGCCGTCCGCAACCACAACACTTATCCGGGTTAAACTCGCACCCATGAGCAGCGACATCCCCAATCTCCCGCCCATCGAAACCCTGCGTCCGGCCTCCGAGTCTCCGCCTTCCTGGCGCCGCCCTTCGGCCATCATCGCCGCCCTTGCGCTGGCGCTTCTCGGCTGGCAGTGGGTCGAAACCCGCAGCCGCCTCGCCGATCTCCAGGAAGAACTGGCCCGTCGCCTCTCCGATGGCGACTCGGTTGCCAAGGAAAGCCGCACCCTTGCCAAGCAGGCTCAGGAGAGCCTCCAGGACCTGCAAGGCAAGGTCGGTGCCCTCGAAGCCCGCCTCGCCGAGTCCCAGGGCCAGCAGGTGGCGCTCGAAGCGATGTACCAGGAATTCTCCCGCAGCCGGGACGACCGGGTGCTGGCCGAAGTCGAACAGGCGGTGGTGATCGCCGTTCAGCAGCTCCAGCTCGCCGGCAACGTGCAGGCCGCGCTGTTCGCGCTGCAAACCGCCGACGCCCGTCTCGGCAGCGTCGAGCGGCCGCAATGGCTGCCGCTGCGCAAGGCCATCGCCGGCGATCTCGACACCCTTAAAGCCTTGCCGCAGGTCGACTCCGCCGGCATCGCGCTCAAGCTCGAAACCCTCATCGGCCGGCTCGACAGCCTGCCGCTGGCCTTCGAGGCCAAGCCCCGCGCTGCCGCGCACGCCGCCGAGCAGGCCGAGCCCTCGTGGGCCAAGCGTCTGCTGCTGGAGTTCTGGAACGAATTCAGCCAGCTCGTCCGTGTCGAGCGCATGGATCGTCCCGATCCGGCCCTGCTGGCGCCGAGCAATGCCGTCTTTCTGCGCGAAAACCTCAAGCTGCGCATCATGAATGCGCGCCTGGCGCTGCTCTCGCGGGACGGCAATACCTTCCGCGAGGACGTGCGTATCTGCGCCGACTGGCTGGAGCGCTATTTCGATGTGCACAATGCGGCGGTTGCCGCAGCGCTGGCCGATCTGGTCGAAATCCAGAAGACGCCGGTGGGGGTCGATCTGCCCAATCTGCAAGCCACCCAGACCGCGCTGCGCAGCCTGCAGGCCTTGCCTTCGCGGCGGGCCGATGGCGCCGTTGCGCCCGCGTCCGGTGCGCCGACCGCTCCGGCTCCCGCCGCTGTCCGGCATGCCGCTCCGGCGACGAAGAACTGAGGCCGGCCATGCGTGGATTGCTGTGGTTGCTCGGTCTCTTCGCCCTGGCTGCCGCCTTGGCGGTGGCCGGTCGTTACAACGAAGGCTATGCGCTGCTGGTGTGGCCGCCTTACCGTCTCCAGATTTCGCTCAACCTGCTCGTCCTGCTGTTGGTCGGCGGCTTTGTTGCGCTGTATACCCTGTCGCGGGTGGTTGCGCGGACCATGGCCTTGCCCCGCGCAGTTCAGCGCTACCGCGAGCGCAAGAGCCGCGAGCGGGCCTCGCAAGCCATTTACGACACGGTTCGCCTGCGCATCGAAGGACGTTTCGGTCAAGCCCTCAAGCAGGCCACTGCCGCCTACGAAGCGGGCGAATCGCCGGGGCTGGCGGCGCTGCTGGCCGCCCGCGCCGCCCACTCGCTGCGCGACGAGACGCGCTATCGTTTCTGGCTCGGCAAGGCCGCCGAGCACGACGGCGAGATGCGTCTTGCCCGCCTCATGACCGAGGCCAAGCTGGCCGTCGAGGAGCGTCGCTTCGATGAGGCGGCCGAGCGTATCGCCGACCTGCAGGCCGGCGGTCAGCGCCACATTGCGGCGCTGCGTCTGGCGCTGCGCACCGCGCAGGCCAAAGGCAACTGGTCGGAGGCCGTGCGCGTCGTGCGCCAGTTGGTCAAGGTCAAGGCGCTCACCGCCGCCCAAGCCGATCCGGTCAAGCGTCGTGCCCACCAGGAAGGTCTGCGCCAGCGTGCCGGCGATTCCCTGGCCCTCATGGCTTACTGGAACGAAGTGCCCCGCGACGAACAGCGCGACGCCCGGCTGGTCGGTGAATTGGCCCGTGCGCTGATTGCGGCCGGAGACAGTGCCGCCGCCCAGAAAGCCATCGAAAGCCAACTTGCCGTCGGCTGGGATTCGGCGCTGGCGGACATCTACGGTCGTTGCGAAGGCGGCGACGTGCGCGGTCGTCTGGCCAAGGCCGAGGAGTGGCTCAAGCGCGAACCCCGCGATCCGCTGCTGCTCTTAACCCTCGGCCGGCTGTGCGTGCAGTCCCAACTGTGGGGCAAGGCCGAGAGCTATCTCGATGCGTCCCTGGCGATTGCGCCGGGCTGGGAGGCCCACGTCGAACTTGCCCATCTGGCCGAGCGGATCGGCCGCACCGACGATGCCAACGTGCATTACCGCGCCGCCGCCGAGCTTTCCCGGCGCTGATCCGATCCCTTGCAAATCGACCGTTCGCCGGTCTTCCCGGTGGCGAAATAGCGGAATAACATTGACATCCGCCTGCCCGGCTCCCGTCGTGGGGCCGGGCAGAGTCCGATAGCTTTAAACAATCCGGATCATTTCATCAATCAATTTGAACGATACGATGGTCCGGCCTATCATTCGATCTCTACCTCCCAACCCGTGAAGGAAACATCAATGTCCCTGATCAATACCGAAATCAAGCCGTTCAAAGCCAGCGCTTTCCACAATGGCAAGTTCGTCGACCTGACCGAAGCCGACGTCAAGGGCAAGTGGGCCGTGTTCTTCTTCTATCCGGCCGACTTCACCTTCGTCTGCCCGACCGAACTGGGCGACATGGCCGATGTGTACCCCGAATTCCAGAAGCTGGGTGTTGAAGTCTATTCCGTGTCCACCGACACCCACTTCGTGCACAAGGCCTGGGCCGACGCGTCCGAAACGATCAAGAAGATCAAGTACCCGATGATCGGCGATCCCACCGGTACCGTCACCCGCAACTTCGACGTGATGATCGAAGAAGCCGGTCTGGCTCTGCGTGGCACCTTCGTGGTGAACCCGGAAGGCGTCATCAAGGTTGCCGAGATCCACGATCTGGGCATCGGCCGCGATGCTTCCGAGCTGCTGCGCAAGGTCAAGGCTGCCCAGTACGTGGCCTCGCACCCGGGCGAAGTGTGCCCCGCCAAGTGGACCGAAGGCGCCGCCACCCTGACGCCGTCGCTGGACCTGGTCGGCAAGATCTAAGCCTGACCAGACTGTTCCGGTAGCACATCAAAACGCCCGGGCGTCAGCTGGCGCTCGGGCGTTTTTACATCCAAAAATCGTAGAAAGAAGGAAATCGTCATGCTGGATGCCACCCTCAAAACCCAGTTGCAAGCCTATCTGACCAAGGTGACCCGCCCGGTGGAGATTGTCGCGTCCCTCGATGACGGCGAAAACTCCCGCCAGATGCGCGAATTGTTGCAGGAGATCGCCTCCCTTTCGGCGCAGGTCACCCTCGTCGAGCGCGACGACGGCGCCGAGCGCAAGCCGTCCTTCCGGATCACCCGTCCGGGCGAGAACATCGGCATCCGCTTCGCCGCAATCCCGCTCGGCCACGAATTCACGTCCCTCGTCCTCGCGCTGCTGCAGGTTGGCGGTCATCCGCCCAAGGTCAGCGACGAGGTGCTGGAGCAGATCCGCAAGCTTGAGGGCGACTTCAACTTCGTCACCTACATTTCATTGTCCTGCCAGAACTGCCCGGAGGTCGTGCAGTCGCTCAACCTGATGGCGCTGATCAACCCGAAGATCCGCCACGAAACGGTGGACGGCAGCCTCTTCCAGGACGAAGTGACCCGCCTGCAGATCATGGCGGTGCCGACGGTGATGCTCAACGGCCAGGAGTTCGGGCAAGGTCGCATGGAGCTGGAGCAGATTCTTGCCAAGGTCGATGTCGGCGCCGAGAGCCGCGCGGCGGCGAAGATCGCCGCCAAGGAGGCGTTCGACGTGCTGGTCGTCGGCGGAGGACCGGCCGGCGCCGCTGCGGCCGTCTATGCCGCGCGCAAGGGCATCCGTACCGGTGTGGTCACCGAGCGCTTCGGCGGTCAGGTGCTCGATACGCTGGCGATCGAGAACTTCATTTCGGTGAAGGAAACCGAAGGCCCGCGACTCGCTGCCGCGCTGGAGGAGCACGTCAAGCAGTACGACGTGGACATCGTCAACCTGCAGCGCGCGGAGGCGCTGGTGCCGGGCGATCTCATCGAGATCAAGCTTGCCAGCGGTGCCAGCTTGAAGTCGAAGACGGTGATCCTCTCCACCGGCGCCCGGTGGCGCGACATGAACGTTCCCGGTGAGACCGAGTACCGCACCAAGGGCGTGACCTACTGCCCGCACTGCGACGGTCCGCTGTTCAAGGGGAAGGCGGTGGCGGTGATCGGCGGCGGCAACTCCGGCGTCGAGGCGGCGATCGATCTGGCCGGCGTGGTGTCCCATGTCACCCTGCTCGAATTCGACAGCAAGTTGCGCGCCGACGCGGTGCTGGTGAAGAAGCTCGAAAGCCTGCCCAATGTGAAGATCATTGTCAGCGCCCAGACCACCGAAGTGAACGGCGACGGCCAGAAGGTGACCGGCCTGACCTACAAGGATCGCGTTTCCGGCGAAATGCATCAGGTGGCGCTTGCCGGGATCTTCGTGCAGATCGGCCTGCTGCCCAACACCCAGTGGCTGAAGGGCACGGTCGAGCTGTCGTCCCGCGGCGAGATCATCGTGGACGACCACGGCCGCACCTCGGTGCCAGGCGTGTTTGCCGCCGGTGACGTGACCACGGTGCCTTACAAGCAGATCATCATCGCGATGGGCGAGGGCGCCAAGGCGTCGCTGTCGGCCTTCGATCACCTGATCCGCAACTGAGGGCAGTCCGCTGGTAGCAAAGGCCTCCCGGGTGTTGCCGCCCGGGAGGCCTTTTTGCATTCTCGTCCTGGTTGCTGGCGGTGGGGCTGGCTATAGTGAGATGGCGTATCCATTCCTGTTGGGGAGAGGTTCATGGCCAGTCTCACACGTGCGGTCGGGCGCGGCGCCGACAAGCCGCTCAAGCGCGAAGTCCTGCTCGTCCAGCAGCTGCTCAACCGCCATCGACCGCCGTCCCTGCCGCGGATCGCTGAAGATGGCGGGCAGGGCGATGAAACCTACGGCGCCATCGAGGAGTTCCAGCGCCGGGTGATGAAGCTCAAGAAGCCCGACGGCCGGGTGGATCCGGGGGGCAAGACCTGGCAGGCCCTCAACCAGCCGCCCGCGGTGGTCGTCACCCCTACGCCGCCGACCCAGCCGCCAGCCGCCCAGCCGACCGGCGCAATGCGCATGAGCGCAAAGGCGCGGGAGCTGCTGCGCAAGCTCGAGAGCCTGTTCCTGTTCACCTACGACGACCAGACCGGCAAGGCGACCCACGTGTGGGTGAAGGGCGCGACGATCGGCTACGGCCACCTGATCGCCAAGGCGGAATGGGACACCTACAAGGGCGGCATCACCGAGGCGGGGGCTAACGCGCTGCTCGACACGGATCTGCAGCCCTTCGAGGCGGCGGTGAATTCGACCATCAAGGCGAAGCTCAGCCAGAACCAGTTCGACGCGCTGGTGATCCTCACCTTCAACATCGGCGCGGCCAATCTGGCCCGCTCTTCGGTGGCGAAGATGGTCAATGACCCCACCGCCCAGACCATGTATAAGACGCTGGAAGCGGCCTGGAAGTCCTGGAACAAGTCCCAGGGCAAGGTGATGCTGGGGCTCGAGCGGCGCCGGCAGTGCGAATGGAACGTCTATTCCCTGGGAAAATATGAGAAGAACTGGTGAGCGTTTTCCGGCCTGGCTGGCCGGGTGGGCGCTGGTGCTTGCGCTGGGCTTGCCCGCCGGCGTGGCGCTGGCAATCGACAACCCGGACCGGCCCGATCCGGTGGCCGAGTTTGCGTCCCGTGCGGGCGACTTTGAAACCCGCATCGCTGGCGCGGGGACGGACCGGGATGCTTTGGCGGTTTATGCCCAGTACGAGCAGTTTCTCGACCGGGAGCTGAACCTCGCCTACACCGCGCTGGTGCGCCAGGGCCGCGACAGCCGTCGGCAGGATCTGGTGCGCAGCCAGAAGAGTTGGCTGATCTTTCGCGACGCGGAGATGCGCTTCATCGCCAACAACTGGACGCCGCAGGATTTTGGCTCGTCGTCGGCCACGTCGCGGGCGGCGTACCGGGCGGCGCTGATCCGCGGGCGGGTGGAGACGCTGCTGGGCTATCTGCGCAGTTATCCGCCGGGCGGGCTCGTCGCGCCGGCTCACTGATCCGTGGCGGTCGGCTTGCGAGCCCGGACAAAGCGAAGCCCGACACCGATCGCGATCATTCCCAGCAATCCGGCCAGCAGCAGCTTGCCGAGGACCAGCGCCATCGGCACGCCCAGCGCCGACAGCACGCCGAAGCCGAGTTCAAAGCCCGCCATCAGCTGGGCCCTGAGCTTCTGGCGGGCGGCGTCGAGCATGGCGCCGGTCAGGCCCAGTCGCGGGCCACGAGGAAGTCGGTGTACAGCCGGGCTTCGGGGCTGCCGGCTTCCGGGTGCCAGTCGTAGCGCCACTTCACGATGGGCGGCATGGACATGAGGATGGATTCGGTGCGCCCGCCGGACTGCAGGCCGAACAGCGTGCCGCGGTCGAAGACGAGGTTGAATTCGACGTAGCGGCCACGACGGTAGGCCTGGAAGTCGCGCTCCCGCTCGCCATAGGGCGTGTCGCGGCGGCGTTCGACGATGGGGATGTAGGCCGGCAGGAAGGCATCGCCGACGCTGCGGGTCATGGCGAAGGCGGCGTCGAAATCCACCTTGCCGTCGGCGCCGTGGTCGTCGAAGAACAGGCCGCCCACGCCGCGGGGTTCGTTGCGGTGCTTGAGGAAGAAGTAGCGGTCGCACCAGTCCTTGAGGCGCTGGTATTCGGCGTCGCCCCAGGGCAGCACGGCGGCCTTGCAGGTGGCGTGGAAGTGGCGGACGTCTTCCTCGAACGGGTAGTAGGGGGTGAGATCCATGCCGCCGCCGAACCACCACACGTCGTCCTTGCCGGGAGCCGAGGCGATGAAGAAGCGCACGTTCATGTGCACGGTGGGGCAGTACGGGTTGCGCGGGTGGAGCACCAGCGAGACGCCCATCGCCTCGTAGCTGCGGCCGGCGAGTTCGGGCCGGGCAGCGGTGGCGGAAGGGGGCAGGCCTTCGCCCATCACGTGGGAGAAGTTGCAGCCGCCGCGCTCGAAGAAGTTGCCTTCCTCGATCAGGCGGGTGAGACCGCCGCCGCCGGCGGGGCGGGTCCAGCTGTCGGTGACGAAGGGCTTGCCGTCGAAGGCTTCGAGGGCGCCGACGATGCGGTCCTGAAGGTCGAGGAGATAGGCTTTGACAGCGGCGCGGTCAGGCATGGGTGGGCTCCGGGGATGGAAAAAACCGGCCAGCGGCCGGCAGAGATCAGGCGCCGGGAATGAGGCGCTTCGAGTAGGTGTCGCGATCCATGTCGCGGGCTTCGGAGGTGATCTGCACCACCTGCGGGCCAGGTGCGACGAGGGGCGCGATGGCGTCCACCAGGGCGGCGGTGAGGCGCTGCTTGGTGGCGCTGTCGCGACCGGAAAGCAGGGCCAGCCCGGCGTGGATGAAGCCGTGATCGGCACCGCTGCCGACCCGGAAGTGCTCGACGGGCATCAGGCGGGCCTTGATGGCGTCGGCGGGGGCGAACACGCCGCTGGCCACCAGCGCGTCGGTGGCGGCGACCAGCACCGCGACCGGGTCGAACCGGCCGGCGATGTTGGTGCTGTACTCGATGCGCAGGTGGGGCATGGCTCAGCCCTTGCGGGCGACGGCGCGGTAGCCGATGTCGCGGCGGCACTGCATGCCGTCGAAGTGGATCTGGTCGAGCTGTTCGTAGGCGAGTTTCTGGGCGCTACGCACGTTGTCGCCCAGGGCGGTGACGCACAGCACGCGGCCACCGTTGGTGACGACCTGGCCGTCCTTTTCGGTGGTGCCGGCGTGGAAGACGTGCACGTCTTCCGGGGCGCTGGCGGGCAAACCGTGGATGGCGTCGCCCTTGCGGGGGCTGTCCGGGTAGCCGGCAGCGGCCATCACCACGCCCAGGGCGAAGCGGCGGTCCCATTCGGCTTCGATCTTGTCGAGCTTGCCGGCGATGGCGGCTTCGACGAGATCGACCAGATCGGTCTTGAGCCGCATCATGATCGGCTGGGTTTCCGGGTCGCCCATGCGGCAGTTGAACTCGACGACGCGGGGCGCGCCCTTGGCGTCGATCATCAGGCCAGCGTACAGGAAGCCGGTGTAGGGCAGCCCTTCGGCGGCCATGCCGACGAGGGTCGGCATGATGATCTCGCGCATGGCGCGGGCGTGGACTTCGGGCGTGACCACCGGGGCGGGCGAGTAGGCACCCATGCCGCCGGTGTTGGGGCCCTGGTCGGCGTCACGCAGGCGCTTGTGATCCTGGGAGGTGGCCAGCGGCAGGGCGTGGCGGCCGTCGGCCATCACGATGAAGCTGGCTTCCTCGCCGTCCATGAATTCCTCGATCACCACCCGCGGGCCGCGCTCGTCGTACTGCACGCCCAGCGTGTTGTGGGTGAGCATGGCGTCGATGGCTTCGTGGGCTTCGTCCGTGGTCATCGCCACCACGACGCCCTTGCCGGCAGCCAGGCCGTCGGCCTTGATGACGATCGGCGCACCTTCGGCGTCCACGTAGGCGTGGGCAGCGGCGGAGTCGGCAAACGTCTGGTACTTGGCCGTCGGGATCTTGTGGCGGATCAGGAACTGCTTGGCGAAGTCCTTGGAGCTTTCGAGCTGGGCAGCCAGTTTGGTCGGCCCGAAGATCGGCAGCCCGGCGGCGCGGAAGGCATCCACCACGCCGGCGGCCAGCGGTGCCTCGGGGCCGACGACGGTGAGGGCGATCTGCTCGCGACGGGCGAGCTCGATGAGCTCGGGGATCGCGGTGACGGCGACGTTCTCGATGCCGGGCTCACGGGCGGTGCCGGGGTTGCCCGGGGCGACCAGCACCTTCTGCACGCGCGGCGAGCGGGAGAGCTTCCAGGCCAGCGCGTGTTCGCGTCCGCCGGAGCCGATGACGAGGATCTTCATGGGTGTGCCCGGATCAGTGACGGAAGTGGCGGAAGCCGGTGAGGACCATCGCGATGCCCTGCTCGTCGGCCGCGGCGATCACTTCGGCGTCACGCACCGAGCCACCCGGCTGGATGACGGCGGTGGCGCCGGCCTGGGCCAGCACGTCGAGGCCGTCACGGAACGGGAAGAAGGCATCCGACGCGACCACGCAGCCGGGGATCACGAGGCCGGCGTTCTCGGCCTTGATCTTGGCGATGCGGGCGGAATCCACGCGGCTCATCTGCCCGGCGCCGACGCCGATGGTCATGCCATCCTTGCAGTAGACGATGGCGTTGGACTTGACGTACTTGGCCACGCGCCAGGCGAACAGCAGGTCGCCGAGCTCCTGCTCGGTGGGCGCGCGCTTGGTGACGACCTTCAGATCCGCCGCGGTGATCGGGGCGAAGTCGGCGCTCTGCACCAGCAGGCCGCCGCCGACGCGCTTGTAGTCGGGCTGCTTGACGGCGCCCAGCGGATTGACCAGCACGCGGACGTTCTGCTTGGCCTTGAGGAGCTCGAGGGCTTCGTCGGTGTAGGCGGGGGCGATCAGCACTTCGAGGAACTGGGCGCTGACGGCTTCGGCAGCGGCTTTGTCGACCGGGGTGTTGAAGGCGATGATGCCGCCGAAAGCCGAGGTGGGATCGGTGGAAAAGGCCTTTTTATAGGCTTCCAGCGGGCTGGCGGCGATGGCCACGCCGCAGGGGTTGGCGTGCTTGACGATCACGCAGGCAACGCTGCCGTTGCCGCTCTCGAAGGCCTTGACGCATTCCCAGGCGGCATCGGCGTCGGCGATGTTGTTGTAGGAGAGTTCCTTGCCCTGCACCTGGGTGTAGGCGGCGATGGCGCCGGCCGGCGCGTCGGATTCCTTGTAGAACGCGGCGCTCTGGTGGGGGTTTTCGCCGTAACGCAGATCCTGCACCTTGTCGAAGGCGATCTGGAAGCGCTCTGGGTAGGCCTGCTTGCTGCCGTCGTCAAGCAGCGCGGTGAGGTGGTTGGAGATGGCCGAATCGTAGCGGGCGGTGTGGGTGAAAGCCTTGCGGGCCAGATCGAAGCGGGTTTTGTAGGTGAGCGCGCCGGCGTTGGCCTTGAGCTCGGCGACGATGCCGGCGTAGTCGGCCGGGTCGGTGACAATGCCGACGCCGCCGGCTTCGTTGCCGTGGTTCTTGGCTGCAGCGCGGACCATGGTCGGGCCGCCGATGTCGATATTCTCGATGGCATCTTCAAGGCTGCAGTCAGGCTTGGCGACGGTGGCCTGGAAGGGGTAGAGGTTCACCACCACGAGGTCGATGCGCGGGATGCTGTGCTCTTCGAGCTTGGCCAGATGCTCGGGCAGGTCGCGGCGGGCGAGGATGCCGCCATGCACTTTGGGGTGGAGAGTTTTGACGCGGCCGTCGAGCATTTCCGGGAAGCCGGTGTAATCCGACACGTCGGTAACGGGCAGGCCGGCGTCGCGCAGGGACTTGGCGGTGCCGCCGGTGGACAGCAGCTTGATGCCGAGGGAGGACAGTTCGCGGGCGAATTCGACGACACCGGTCTTGTCGGAAACGCTGAGCAGGGCTTGGGTGACTTTCATGGGGCTTCTCTGGAAGGCCGCGGAGCCGCGGCGCTGAAATGACGGGAAACGGGCTGTTCGGGCTTACAGGAGTTCGTGCTCGGACAGCTTGCGGCGCAGGGTGTTGCGGTTGATGCCGAGCATCTCTGCGCACAGGGTCTGGTTGCCGCCGGCTTGCTTGAGGACGAATTCAAGCATCGGGCGTTCGACGTTTTTGATCACCATCGCGTAGAGGGCGTTGGGTTTTTCGCCGTCGAGATCGCGAAAGTAGGTGTCCAGCGCGCGACAGACAGAGTCGGCGATGTCATTGCTGGTGCTGCTCATGCTGCAAGCTCCTGAGGGAATTCTTCGGGGTCGGTATAGACCAGTCGGCTGTCTCTGTCGGCGAGCCGGCCGAAGAACTCGTCAATGGCGGCAATCTGTT
>ERZ650306.1677-NODE-1677-length-12223-cov-7.579717_pt1 | contig 12223 bp, 8 predicted proteins | sample MGYA00376242_ERZ650306 | MGnify/ENA primary metagenome ERZ650306 (study PRJEB26733, sample SAMN07839244) | wastewater metagenome | biome: urban; feature: wastewater treatment plant; material: waste water | place: USA: North Carolina | collected 2016-03-31 ...
AAAAAGAGATCAATATAAATTAAACATAATATTGATTATATATCAAAAATGGTTCTCGTAAACGGATGTAATGGGTACAAGACTTAAAGATACATAAAACTTTAGGTAATAACAAAACCCGGGCTTGGGAAAGTCTTTTGGCATAAAAAGAGAGGTTGTGCCAGAATTTTAACACAACCTCTTTATTATTTTAAAATCAGTGTTTTTATTAATATCCTAATTCTTTTTCCAAAGAATCATATTCAGCTCTATTTAACTTCCAATAAATATTTAGCAAATAATTTCCCCACAAAGCTTTATTATCAGGCTTTAATTCTTTTGCCTTCTCATAATATGGTTTAGCTTTCTCATACAACTCTTTAATCTTATTTTCGTTTTCATTGTATTTGGGATCATCAATAGCTAACTTTGCATTTTCCTCAACAATAATCTGAGCTGGGAAAAAATAACAATCACCAATCTTTGAATATGCTTCAGCAACTAAATCTCCGTTGTTTGAAATAATTTTATTAAATATAGCAACTGCATCATCATACTGCTTTTTCTCATACAATAAGATACCTTTTACATAAAGATAGTACGGAGTTTCACTCGTAGCAAGCAATTTATTAATTTGAGCCAAACCCTCATCAACCATACCTTTTTGAATATAATAATCCATAATATTACCAACAAAGTATTCTTGCTTAGGAAACAATTCAGTACCTTCTTTGATTACTTCAAGCCATTTTGCAGAATCACCACCTTCTTTCTGACCATATGTTTCAGCCAAGCACATTAATGCTCTATAACCTTCTTCTTTATGATTCTTACCTATATTGCCATATTTGATGACAGCTTGATTGTCTTTCAGCATATTAGCAGCTAAAGTTGCATAACAAGCATATAATGCATTCAAAGTGTCAGCCTTCAACTCATCATCATCAGCAAACATAGGCTCGTTTACTACATCAACAAATAATCCAAAATATTTTAGAGCATCAGCATAATCTCCTTTATTGTAAGCATCACCACCACCATTAACTAGGTTTAAACGCAAAGTCTTCAAAGCATCTGCATTCTTCTTTCTGAATTTGGGTTTCTTTAACTCACCACTTTGGACTTTAGCCTGCTCTATTTCATCGCATTTCAAGTAGAAGTCATACATCTTAGCTAAGCTGTTATAAAGCTTAGTTGTATCTGCCTGACCTCCGGGTAAATAAAGTTTCATGTTTTCTTCATCATAAATTGCTTTCTGAAAATCTCCAGCTAATTTCCATGTTTCCGGATCATTAGCGGTTTCAGGATTAGTTAAAGCCGGTTCGATAGCTTTTGCAGCTTCTTCAGGTTTGCTTTTCAAGGATTTAGCCTCCTTAACAACACTTACTTGTGCAGACACAAAGCAAGCTGTTAACAATAAAGCCACTGTAAATAATACTTTTCTCATGATTTTGTGGATTTAATAATACAATTTATTTTATTCTTCACTATTTGCTTCGGCAGTTAAATCTGAATTAGTATCAGAATTAGTAGTACCACCACTCTCTCCTTCAGTTATATTTTCAAGATCTGTATTTGAATTTTCATCTGTAACCTCTTCTTCAGATGTCACCTTACATACAGAGCCTATTTGGTCATTACGTTTCTCCAAATTTATCAATCGCACACCTTGTGTTGCACGTCCCATGATGCGGACTTCAGCGACTTTTAAACGAATTGTAATACCAGATTTATTAATAATCATCAAGTCATTCTCATCTGTAACAGACTTGATAGCTACCAATTTACCCGTTTTATCTGTAATATTCAACGTTTTTACACCCTTACCGCCACGATTGGTCTTACGATAATCTTCGATATCAGAACGTTTACCGTATCCTTGTTCAGAAACTACCATAATTGATTCAGCTTCAGGATCTTTTATACAAATCATACCGATAACTTCATCGCCACCATCTTCATCCAAAGTCATACCACGCACCCCTGTAGCCGTACGTCCCATAACACGAACCGCACTTTCGTGAAAGCGAATTGCACGCCCGTTACGGTTAGCAATAATGATTTCATTATCACCGTTAGTCATACGAACTTCAATCACTTTATCATCCTCACGAATAGTTATCGCATTAACACCATTCTGGCGAGGCCGTGAGTATTGTTCCAACAAAGTCTTTTTAATGACGCCATTCTTTGTACAGAACAGCACATAATGGCTGTTAATGAACTCGGTATCATTAAGGTTTTTCACACGTAGATATGCTGTAACCACGTCATCGGAATCAATATTCAGCAAATTCTGAATAGCGCGTCCTTTAGCATTTTTAGTTCCTTCGGGAATTTCGTAAACTTTCAACCAATAGCACTTACCTTTCTGAGTGAAGAACATCATAGTATTGTGCATTGTAGCCGGATAAATATGCTCTACAAAGTCTTCATCACGGGTTTCACTTCCTTTTGATCCAACTCCACCCCTATTTTGGGCACGGAATTCTGATAAAGGAGTACGTTTGATATATCCCATATGAGATATCGTGATAACCATCTGATCATCAGCATAAAAATCTTCCGGATTAAATTCTTCTGAAGAATAAACTATTTCAGACCGACGCGCGTCCCCATACTTCTCTTTTACCTCTACTAACTCATCTTTGATTACTTTTTTACAAAGTTCATCATTTGAAAGAATTTCTTCATAATAAGCAATCTGTTTCATCACCTCTTCATATTCTGCGTGAAGCTGATCTTGCATCAAACCTGTTAATTGGCGCAAACGCATTTCTACAATAGCACGTGCCTGAATTTCACTCAGATTAAAACGCTCTATTAACCCTGCTATGGCATCATTAGGGGTTTTTGCAGCACGAATAATACGGATCACTTCATCAATATTATCAGAAGCTATAATCAACCCTTCAAGAATATGAGCACGCTCCTGTGCCTTCCGTAAATCATACTGAGTACGACGAATTACCACATCATGACGATGTTCTACAAAATATCTGATTAAATCTTTCAGATTCAACATTTTGGGGCGACCATGGACCAGAGCGATATTATTTACTCCAAATGAAGTTTGCAGAGCTGTCATTTTGAACAATTTGTTCAGCACCACACTAGCATTTGCATCACGTTTAACATCAATAACGATACGCATACCTTCACGGTCGGATTCATCATTTACATACGAAATACCATCAATCTTCTTGTCATTGACTAAAGATGCGATATTTTCAATCAATTCCTTCTTATTTACATTATAAGGAATTTCATTAACTATGATCTTGTCATGTGTAGTATGAGTTTCTATCTCAGCCTTAGCACGCATCACTACTCTACCACGTCCGGTTTCGTAAGCATCGCGTACCCCGCTTATACCATATATATATCCACCTGTAGGGAAATCCGGTGCTTTTACATATTGCATAAGCCCTTCAATATCAATATCATTATTGTCAATGTAAGCAATACATGCATCGATTACTTCAGAAAGATTATGGGTAGGCATATTGGTTGCCATACCTACAGCAATACCGGATGCTCCATTTACCAACAAGTTAGGAATCCGTGTTGGCATGACAGTCGGTTCCTGCAACGTGTCATCAAAATTATTCTGAAAATCAACAGTTTCCTTATAAAGATCCTGCATCATCTCTTCACCTATTTTCTTTAATCTTGCTTCCGTATAACGCATGGCAGCAGGGCTGTCACCATCAACAGAGCCGAAGTTACCCTGACCATCTACCAACGGATATCTCATAGCCCAATCCTGAGCCATTCTGACCAAAGCTCCATACACGGAAGAGTCACCATGCGGGTGATATTTACCCAAAACTTCACCTACAATTCTTGCTGATTTCTTATAAGCTTTATCGGAGGTATTTCCCAGTTCAATCATACCATATAAGATACGTCTATGAACCGGTTTAAAGCCATCGCGAACATCCGGGAGGGCGCGCGCAACAATTACTGACATTGAGTAATCAATGTACGACGACTTCATTTCCTCTTCGATGTTAATCTTTATAATTCTGTCTTGTTCTAGCATTTAAACAAATATTAATTATACATCTTTTTGGTTTACCAAAAACCACGCTAAAGTACTACTTTTATACGACATACGAAACAAAACCCATAAAAAAGTTAAGTCCATTAAATGTTTTTACTTATATAAGTAAAAAGTATCCCTATACCTTATTTTATAGTATATAGTGATTATCACTCCCACTTCTCATTTACTTTGTGAATAGTTCGCTATAACCCTTATTTTTGTTTAATCCATTTAGCCTGTCAAAGCTTGGCATACATTTTGTTATGCTAATATAAATAAGAAAACAATGGTATGCATTGTTATTATGTGTATCTTTGCACACTGGGAAATAAATACTATACTTTAGGAGGACGATAAATTTATGAACAATCAATTTACACAAAGAGTGTCCGATATCATCATGTATAGCAAGGAAGAAGCCAACAGGCTGCGAAATAGCTATATTGGTCCCGAACACTTGTTGTTGGGACTGATACGTGAAGGTGAAGGAAAAGCTATCGAGATTTTGTTTAATTTGCAAATAAACTTACAGGACATAAAAAATCAGTTGGAGGCCATTGTGAAAAACAATGCGGAAAATGACACCACCTATGACGAAAATATTAGCTTTAATGAGAAAGCATCCAAAGTGTTAAAGCTATGTATTCTAGAGGCTAAGTTATTGAGAAACATTGCGGCTGACTCTGAACATATTTTGTTAGCAATTATGAAGGTCAAGGATAATGCAGCTTTCCACGTCTTGGAAAGCAATGGCGTAACATACGAAAAAATCAAACTCACTTTACAACCAGACACCCATGCAGGTCTGGGGTTCAGTGAGGACGAGGATGAAGACGAAGATATACGTCAGAGTCCAAGTGGCAATAAATCAAATGCAGCACAACAGCAGGCACGCCCGGCACAAAAAAAGCCGGCTAATGACACTCCTGTACTCGACAATTTCGGCACAGACATGACAAAAGCTGCCGAAGAAGGAAAACTAGATCCTGTAGTTGGCCGGGTGAAGGAAATAGAGCGACTGGCACAAATATTGAGCCGTCGCAAGAAAAACAACCCTATTTTGATTGGCGAACCGGGAGTCGGCAAATCTGCCATTGTTGAGGGACTTGCATTACGGATTGTGGAAAAGAAAGTATCACGTATCTTATTTGACAAACGAGTGATAGCTCTTGATATGACTGCCGTTGTCGCAGGCACTAAATATCGTGGACAATTCGAGGAACGTATTCGTTCTATCTTAAACGAGTTGAAGAAGAATCCTAACATCATTCTTTTCATCGATGAAATCCACACTATTGTGGGAGCAGGTTCTGCAGCGGGCTCAATGGATGCAGCCAATATGTTGAAACCCGCATTGGCCAGAGGCGAGATTCAATGCATCGGAGCGACGACGTTGGACGAATACCGCCAAAACATTGAAAAAGACGGTGCATTGGAACGTCGGTTCCAAAAGGTTATTGTAGAACCAACAACTGCAGAAGAGACACTTCAGATATTGAAAAATATCAAGGATAAATACGAGGATCATCATAATGTGAACTATACAGATGCGGCCCTTGAAGCCTGTGTAAAACTGACAGACCAATATATCACAGACCGTAACTTCCCCGATAAAGCGATAGATGCTTTAGATGAAGCCGGCTCGCGCGTACATCTTACTAATATCACTGCTCCTAAAGAAATAGAAGAACAGGAAAAACTGATTGATGAGATGAAATCTCTTAAAAATGAAGCTGTCAGGCTACAGAATTTCGAACTGGCCGCCAGTTATCGTGACAAAGAGAAAGAATATACGAATCAGCTTGATACCCTGAAGGAAGAATGGGAAAAAAGTCTGAAGGAAAACCGGGAAACGGTAGATGACGAACAAATAGCTGAAGTCGTTTCCATGATGTCAGGCGTACCTGTACAAAGAATGGCACAGGCTGAAGGAATGAAATTATTAGGAATGAAAGACGATCTGCTTTCTAAAGTTATCGGTCAGGACAAAGCAATCGCCACACTGGTAAAAGCTATTCAAAGAAGCCGTGTAGGCCTGAAAGATCCTAATAAGCCGATTGGTACATTCATGTTTCTAGGTCCGACAGGTGTCGGCAAGACTCATTTGGCCAAGGAGTTAGCGAAACTAATGTTCGGTTCAGCAGATGCACTTATCCGCATTGACATGAGTGAATATATGGAAAAATTCACCGTATCCCGTCTGGTAGGAGCACCTCCCGGATACGTAGGTTATGAAGAAGGTGGGCAGCTGACGGAGAAAGTAAGGCGTAAACCCTACTCTATCGTTTTATTGGATGAAATTGAAAAAGCGCATCCCGATGTATTCAACATATTGTTGCAAGTGATGGATGAAGGTCGGTTGACTGACAGTTATGGCAGAACTGTAGACTTTAAAAATACCATAGTCATCATGACATCTAATATTGGAACCCGCCAACTGAAAGAATTCGGAAAAGGAATCGGATTTGCCGCCCAGGTCCGTACTGATGACAAAGAATACTCGCGCAGCGTGATTACAAAAGCTTTGAATAAGTCTTTTGCGCCCGAATTCATCAATCGTTTGGACGAAATAATAACTTTCGACCAACTCGATCTGGATGCACTGACCCGGATTATTGATATTGAACTTAAGGGCCTTTACAGTCGTGTGAAAAACATTGGTTACAAGCTTGTTATTGACGAAGATGCCAAAAAGTTTGTAGCCACCAAAGGTTACGATGTACAGTTTGGAGCACGCCCATTGAAACGTGCCATCCAAAACAACTTGGAGGATGGCATCTCCGAGCTGATACTTGGATCAGAAATGGCAGCTGGTGACACGATCAAGGTAAGCTATGACAAAGAAAAAGACCTCATTGTCATGACTGTGGAAAAAAAAGTAAAGAGTCCAAAGTTATTCAAAAAATAACAGACAAAATGTCAGATATCACTGTATCTGGCATTTTTTTTGCCCATCATCCAACAAAAAGACGATTCAAACGTATATATAACATAATAACTTAAAACCATAAATAGTATGCAAAAAGGAAATATTGGGGTAACCACTGAGAACATTTTCCCCATCATTAAAAAGTTCTTATACAGTGATCATGAAATATTCCTCCGTGAATTAGTTTCTAATGCAGTAGATGCCACACAGAAGCTGAAAACCCTTGCATCTAAAGGTGAATTCAAAGGAGAGATGGGAGATCTTACCATTAAAGTAAGCTTAGGAAAAGATACCATCACCATTTCCGACCGGGGTATCGGACTTACAGCCGAAGAGATCGACAAATATATCAATCAGATAGCTTTTTCAGGTGCTAACGACTTCCTTGAAAAATATAAAGATGATGCCAATGCCATCATCGGACACTTTGGTCTGGGTTTCTATTCTGCCTTCATGGTAGCCAAAAAAGTGGAAATCATCACAAAATCCCACCAAGAAGGAGCACAAGCTGTGAAATGGACTTGCGACGGAAGCCCTGAGTTTACTATCGAAAATGTTGAAAAAGAAAGCCGCGGATCGGATATTATCCTTTATATAGATGATGACTGCAAAGAATTTCTGGAAGAAACACGTATTTCTTCATTGCTGACTAAATATTGCCGCTTCCTTCCTATCCCCATTGCATTCGGCAAAAAGAAAGAATGGAAAGATGGAAAGCAGGTTGAAACAAACGAAGACAACGTAATCAACGAAACCTATCCTTTATGGACACGCAAACCGGTAGAGCTGAAAGACGAAGATTATAAGAAATTCTATCGGGAGTTATATCCTATGGCAGACGAACCTCTGTTCTGGATCCACCTGAATGTGGATTATCCGTTCAATCTGACAGGTATTCTGTACTTCCCGAAAGTGAAGAGCAACATTGAATTACAAAAAAACAAAATCCAACTTTACTGCAACCAGGTCTATGTCACCGACTCGGTAGAAGGTATTGTTCCAGACTTCCTGACCCTGTTACACGGAGTGATTGACTCACCGGATATCCCGTTGAACGTATCCCGTTCTTACTTGCAGAGCGATTCCAACGTGAAGAAAATCTCCACTTATATTTCTAAGAAAGTATCAGACCGCCTGCAAGCCATTTTTAAGAATGACCGCAAAGAATTCGAGGAGAAATGGGATGATTTGAAGATTTTCATCAACTACGGCATGTTGACTCAAGAAGATTTCTACGAAAAGGCTAATAAATTTGCTCTGCTGAAAGACACAGATGACAAATATTATACTTACGAAGAATACCAAAGCTTGATCAAAGATAACCAAACAGATAAGGACGGCAACTTGATTTATCTGTATGCTACCCATGCAGACGAACAATACAGCTACATTGATGCGGCCAAAAACAAAGGCTACAACGTATTGTTAATGGATGGTCAGCTGGATGTAGCCATGGTAAGTATGCTCGAGCAGAAATTTGAAAAGAGCCGCTTCACCCGTGTGGACAGTGATGTAATTGACCACCTGATTGCTAAAGAAGAGCGCAAAGATGCCAGTTTGGAAGTTGGCCAACGCGATATTCTATCTTCCGTATTCCGCAGTCAGTTACCACAGATGAAGAAAGTGGAATTCAATGTGGAAACACAATCTTTAGGCGAGACAGGAACTCCTATCATGATTACCCAAAGTGAATATATGCGCCGTATGAAAGAAATGGCCAATATCCAGGCAGGTATGAGTTTCTATGGAGAAATGCCGGATATGTTTAACTTGGTTCTGAATGTCGACCACAAACTGGTGAAACAAGTTTTGAATGATGCGGACAACTCTTGCAAAGCTGCTCTTGAACCTATTGAAGCTGAAATGACCAGTCTGAATAAACGTCACGACGAACTTCACAAAGCACAGGAAGGTAAAAAAGCCGATGAAATACCTCAAGCAGAAAAAGATGAATTAAGTGATGTTGAGAAAAAGTTGGCCGATGAAAAGACCAAGAAAGAAGCTGTTTTAGGTGAATACGCAGGTGGTAACAAAGTAATCCGCCAATTGATTGACCTTGCTCTGTTACAAAACAACATGTTGAAAGGTGAAGCTTTGACAAACTTTGTAAAACGCAGTATCGAACTGATTTAACAAATCTATCACATTTTGCTATCAAAAGCGTCGGGAAGTTCATTTCCGGCGCTTTTTTATTCTAAAAAACGATTGGAAACGAAGATTTCTTTCTATATTTGGAGCGACACATACAAAGATTCGACATCCATGAAACATTATCTATATATACTTTTTCTTCTCTTTTTACTACTTCCTCCCATCCATGCACAGAAAGTGGGACTGGTACTGAGCGGAGGAGGTGCCAAAGGCCTAACCCATATCGGCATTATCCGCGCATTAGAAGAAAACGGTATCCCCATAGATTATATTGCAGGCACATCCATGGGAGCCATTGTCGGTTCACTTTATGCCATGGGCTATTCTCCCGATGAAATGGAGGCTTTACTCAAATCCGATGACTTCAAACGCTGGTATTCAGGTAATGTGGAAGAGAAATACATCTATTATTTCAAGAAAAATCCTCCAACACCCGAATTTATCAACATCCGTATCTCCTTAAAAGACTCGCTGAAGAATGTCAAACCTCAGTTTTTGCCTACCAGCATTGTAGATCCCATTCAGATGAATATTGTATTTCTGCAATTATTCGGTCAGGCAACAGCTGCAAGCAAGGCCAATTTTGACAGCCTGTATATTCCCTTCCGCTGTATAGCTTCGGATGTGTACAACAAAAGACCACTGATATTGAAAAAAGGAGATCTGGGAGATGCCGTACGTGCCTCCATGAGTTTTCCTGCCATGTTCAAGCCTATCGAAATAGACTCGATACTGGCATACGACGGTGGCATTTACAATAATTTTCCAGTGAATGTAATGCGTGATACCTTCCATCCAGATATCATTATAGGAAGTGCCGTATCCGCCAATCCGGGCAAACCCAAGGAAGGTGACATTATGGGGCAACTGGAAAATATGATTATGCAAAAGACAGATTACTCTTTACCCGATTCCCTCGGCATCCTCATGACTTTTAAATATGATGATGTCAATTTAATGGACTTCCAGCGCTTTGACGAGTTGCATGACATTGGTTATAAACGTGCCATAGAAATGATGGACTCCATAAAAAGCCGAATTCATCGAAGAATCACCCCCGAACAAGTGAAAGTTAAACGACTGGCCTATAAGAGCAATTTACCGGATTTCCGTTTCAAAAGAGTTAATATAACCGGTGCCAATGAACAGCAAAAGCAATATATACAAAAAGAGTTTCATGAAAACGACTCCGATGTTTTCACTATGGAGGATGTCAAACGAGCATATTTCCGTTTGTTGTCCGATAATATTATATCCGAAATCATTCCTCATGCCGTTTATAATGAGAAAGACCAAACCTACGACTTGAATCTTCAGGTCAAAATGGAGGCCAATCTCTCCGTTCGTGTCGGTGGAAACGTGTCTTCCAGTGGCTCCAATCAAGTCTATTTTGGTGCTTCTTATCAAAACTTGAACTATTATTCAAAAGAATTTAATTTTGACGGACAGTTAGGCCGGGTCTACAATAATGTACAACTTGCAGCACGAATCGATTTTCCAACCAAACTGCCTACATCTTATAAATTCATAGCCTCGATCTCTACCTTCGATTATTTCAAAGAAGCCAAATTCTTTTCCAACAAAGACAATCCGGCTTTCAACAAGAAAAGGGAAGAGTTTGTAAAATTGAAGGTGTCATTACCGTTTCTAAGCCGTAAAAAAGCTGAATTCGGTGTGGGTATAGCCCGTATGGAGGACAGGTACTTCCAAACCAATATCATCGACTTCAGCGAGACAAAACATGATGAAAGCACTTATTCTATCTTCGGAGGCTCTATCGTATTGGAAGGAAGTACCTTGAATGCCCGCCAATTTGCCACACAAGGAAGTCGTGAAAAAATGGCTGCACAAATTTTCACCGGCACAGAACATTTCAGATCAGGTGTATCCAAAGTGACTAAAGGCACACCGGAGCCTTATAAAAAAGTACAATCCTGGCTTCAAGTTTCATATCAGAACGAAACATACCATAAGGTAAGCCCTAAGTTTACTTTGGGAGCGTATCTGGAGGCATATTACTCATCCCGAAATTTCTCCAACAATTATACGGCTACATTAATGCAGGCAGGAGAATTCACTCCGACAGCCCATAGCAAAGTAACCTATAATGAGGCTTTCCGTGCTAATCAATATGCCGGAGTCGGCACCATGCCCATCTACCAGTTAAGCGAGTCTTTTCAATTACGCGGAGAATTTTATGGATTTATACCCATCTTTCCTATCAAGAAAGATTGCGTTCATGTTAACATTATTCGATACTTTATGTCCGTGGGTAACCGCATCTATCAACGATTTTGAAATCTCTCCACCATATGTATATTTGCCAAGAGTATTAGGATACCAATCAAAATTTGATATCTGATACGCCCGTGCAGCGTGCATCGGTTCATCTAGCCCCCAGCCGGGCGGCAAGATGGCTAGCATAAACAAGATAGCCGGTATGGCAATCACTAGAAATAGATTATGCGCTTCTGTACATAAATTTTTCAATCATTTTATACATATTTTTTGTATCTTTTTTTATAAAAAATATGCGTCAAAAAAGGGAAATTCCCTGTCCTTTCCTTGTCCTTGCCGTCCGCCTTCGTTATAATGAAGGAAAAGCATTTTTCCCGATAAAAAAGAAAGGTGGTGTCCGGGCCCTTTTCCAGCAAGGTGCCCGTTTTTCATTGAAGAACCCATGGTATCCAAAAAAACTCTTCGTTCTCGGCCTTTTGGGCCTTGTCAGCCTATCCTTTTCTCCCTTGGGCACGGCACAGGCCACTGCAGCATCCAAAAAAACGGTAAAGAAAGTAGCTTCCTATCAGACGGCAGGGCAAAAAGTACCGGCAGGCCTTAAAAAAGGAATGCCTTCTGCCCAATCAAAAGCGGCCCTGACCAAGGAACTTGACAGCATGATTGGAGATTCTGGAACGAAAGTCCCTGGCCTTGGCGTCATTGCCGCCCGGCTGCTTTAAGGCATAGCCCCATGCCGACAGGTAAATCCAGCGCGGCGCGCCGCCGGTTTTCGGGTTGGGAGTAATGATTTCCACGCCCGGCCGGCTTAAGTCATTCCAGTCCTTAATCTGCTTGGGATTGCCCTTGCGCACCAGAAATACGATGGTTGAGGTATAAGG
>ERZ650306.1682-NODE-1682-length-12186-cov-7.049790_pt1 | contig 12186 bp, 7 predicted proteins | sample MGYA00376242_ERZ650306 | MGnify/ENA primary metagenome ERZ650306 (study PRJEB26733, sample SAMN07839244) | wastewater metagenome | biome: urban; feature: wastewater treatment plant; material: waste water | place: USA: North Carolina | collected 2016-03-31 ...
TGTTGTAAGCAGCTGAGCAAACCCGCTTGGTGATGTTGCGCCCTTGGCCAATATTGCCTTGTTGGGTTTTGTGAGCGGCGCTTAGCGTCGCTCACAAAACCCAGCGCAGCGCTCCTGGCTAGGCGCACGACCGCAGACAGTACAACAAGTACGGCAAGGTCGGGTAACAACGCCAGGAGGGTTTTGTGAGCGGCGCCAAGTCGTTAGACTGGCATCTCAAGCCGGGCTGGCATCTGCCAGCCCGGCTGTGTTTTCTGGAGGGCGCAGCCCATGACAGAGGCCGTTGCCGCGTGGCGGCGCAAGGCGGTGGATTTGCTGGCGCGCCGTGAATACAGCCGCGCCGAGCTGGCGCGCAAGCTGGCTGGCCGCGAGGCGGACATCGACCACGCGGCGCTGGACACCGTGCTGGACGAGCTGGCCGCCTGCGGCTGGCAATCCGATGCGCGCTTTGCCCAGATGTGGATTCAGGCGCACGCCGCCCGCCACGGCGCGCAGCGGCTGCGCCAGGATTTGCGCCAGCGCGGGGTGGCGACGGCTGATATCGACGCCGCGCTGGCCGAACACCAGGCCGCTGAGCCAGAGCAGGACGAGCTCAGCCGCGCTCGCGCCGCCTGGGCACGCAAATTTGCCGCACTGCCGACCAACCGCGAGGACTACGCCCGACAATACCGCTTTTTGGCGTCACGCGGCTTTGCCAGCGGGATAGTCAGCAAGGTGCTGAGCGGCCGTGACCGCGATTGAACGCAAAACCGCCCCTGCCGTACAGCGGTCAGGGGCGGTTTTGCGGCCAAGCCAGAGACAGCGATGTTACACCACGGCAAAAGCCAGATCACTGAAACTCAGGGCCGGCGTGCCGGTGACTTTGATGGCCAGATCGGTGGCAGCAAAACCATTGATGGCATTTTGATCCAGCACCAGATAGGTATTGCCGGCAAACACAAAGCTGCTGACCTTGGGCGCAGTCGGGCCACCGCCCGTGGTGGCGCGCGCCAGCAGGCTATCCAGCGTATCGCTGGTGCCGACGGTCAGTTGCTGCAAGGCGCCAGGCTGGGTCATGGTCTTTGCCAGCGTCAGGCTGATCTTGTCTTCGCCGTGCACAAAATCCTGAATGGTCAGGGTATTGACGCCGCTGGCATGGTTGCCGACATAGCCCTTGCTCATGGCAAACACATCATTACCAGCGCCACCGATCAGGGTGACGGCTCCCGCCAGCGCCGCGCCAGTGGCCCCATCGGCAGTGGCGCGCAAGGTGTCATTGCCGGTACCGCCATTGAGGGTGTCGTTGCCGCCGCCACCAATCAGGGTATCGTTGCCGGCATTGCCCAGCAACAAGTTGGCGGCGGCATTGCCAGTCAGCACATTGCCCAGTGCATTACCGGTGCCGTCAATGGCATTGGTGCCGGTCAGGGTGAGGTTTTCCAGGCTGTCGGACACCGAGCCGCCCCCCGTGCGCGCCCCTGCCACCAGGGAGAACGTCACGCTGCTCTTGACGGTGTCCACGCCTTCGTTGGCACGCTCCAGGATGTACTGATTGGTGCTGTCCACCACATAGACATCATCGCCCGCCCCACCCACCAGCCAGTTGCCGGTGGTCGTACGGGCATCCAGGGTGTCGTTGCCGGTGCCACCATAGGCAAACGAACCGGTGCCAGTCAGGGTGAGGCTATCGTCGCCATTGTCACCGTACAGGCTGGAGCTGGCGCCGCCACTGATGGTGTCATTGCCGTCCATGCCATAGATGATGCTGGAGACCCCCAGCGACACAATCTGGTTAGCCATGGCATTGCCGGTCAGCATCGAACCGCTGCTGTTGACACGGGCATTTTCGACATTGTCACCCAGGGTGTAATTCAGCGTGGCAATGATGGTGACAGCGTCCACCCCTTCGTCGGGGTTTTCCACCACCACATCGCCAATATCGTCCACCTGATAGCCATCGTTACCCGCACCGCCGATCAGCGTATCCGCGCCCAGGCCGCCAATCAGGACGTCATTGCCAGCGCCACCATCCAGCACATTGTTGCCGGCATTGCCGATCAGCGTATTCGCCAATGCATTGCCCGTGCCGGTCAGATTGGCCGAGCCGATCAGGCTGAGATTCTCCAGGGTATCGGCCAGGGTGTAGCTGACGCTGGACTGCACGGTATCGATGCCCTGGCCAGCTTCTTCCACCACCACATCACCGATGTCATCCACTACAAATGTGTCATTACCCAGGCCACCAATCAAGGTATCCTGACCCAGGCCGCCCACCAGCATATCGTTGCCGGCCCCGCCATCAAGACGATTGTTGCCGCTGTTGCCAGTGATCGAATTGGCCAGGGCATTGCCGGTGCCGGTCAGATCCGCCGTCCCGGTCAGGGTCAGCGCCTCCAGGGTATCACCCAGGGTGTAATCAATGCTGGCGGAGACCGAATCAATACCCCCATTGGCATCCTCGACGATCACATCACCCAGATCATCAATCACATACAGATCGTTGCCAGCCCCACCCACCAGGACATCGGCACCAACGCCGCCATCCAGCCGATCGTTACCGTCGCCACCCAGCAAGGTGTCATCGCCAGCACCGCCCAGCAGGATATCGTTACCGGCCCCACCATCCAGTAAATTGTTACCGGTGTTGCCACTGATCGAATTGGCCAGCGCATTGCCGATACCGGTCAGATTGGCGGTACCCGTCAAGCCCAGAGACTCGACATTATCGCCCAAGGTGTAATCCATGCTGGCCCACACCGTGTCAGTGCCGCCGTTCACGTCTTCAATGACCACATCGCCGATATTGTCTACCACGTAGACATCATTGCCCGCGCCACCCTGCATGGTGTCAGCATCCAGGCCGCCCTCCAGACGGTCGCTGCCTTCGCCCCCCATCAAGACATCTGCCCCAACCCCGCCGTTGAGCAAATCATTGCCCTCGCCGCCCAGCAGGGTGTCATTTCCTGCGCCCCCCAGCAGAGTATCGTTACCGGCGCCGCCATCAATCAGGTTGTCACCCGCGTTGCCGCTGATGGAATTGGCCAATTCATTGCCAGTACCGGTCAGGTTGGCCGTACCGGTCAGGCCCAAAGCCTCGACATTGGCCCCCAGGGTATAGCTGACACTGGCCCATACCGTATCCATGCCCTGACCGGCCAGCTCGGTGACAATATCATTGACATCATCCACATAATAAATGTCGTTGCCATCCCCTCCCGCCATGGAGTCCGCCCCGATGCCACCATCCAGACGATCAGCGCCATCCCCGCCCAGCAAGGTATCGTTGCCAAGGCCACCCAGCAAAGTGTCGTTACCGGCATTGCCAGACAGGAAATTGTCAAACGCATTGCCAGAGAGACTGTTGGAGAGTGCATTGCCATACACGGCTTGATCACCACTGACACTCAGTGCGTAGGTAGTCGCAGTGGCCGCAAGGGTAATGGACGCGGTACTGGTGGAAGTGGCCATGATGCGTGAATCCTTTGTCTGCTTTAGTGATGGTTGTATCGTGCACGCCGCGTTGAATGGCACGGGCGCCACATTGACCTTGCCCCGGTGGGCATGACCCAGGATGGCGACAGAGACAAGGAAGTGGTGACGGCAGGCATGATCGGAAGATCATGAAAGGATCAGGGCAAAAGCCAGGAACATGCGCTGTACTGTCACACTGGGGAAGTTCAGCTGCTGTTCACAGGCTGCCGCCTTTTGAGAAAAGGCAGACCTGGCTGGGCTCCGTTCCCTCCCCAAGGGTGACGGACAGCATGGCGGCAGCGTTGCGCCGCAAACTTCCCGCGTGACTGAGCAAAGTGTTTCGCCACAGCACTACGTAGAAGTACGATACGTATATCTACTATACGTAATTATACGTAACGATGCAATGTCACAACCTTGATCCAAGCACTGGAACGCAAGAAAAAAATCTGGTATGTCGCCCACAAACCACACTGCCCCCCGCCAACAAGCCACCCACGAACATCATGTTTTCTCTCAGCCACATCGGGCATAATTCCCGCAGGCTTGATCCAGAAAGACTCCCATGAAATTGCAGGGCAAATGGCTGTGGCGCGGCGCACTGACATTGCTGGCGCTTGCGCTGGCCTGGCTGTGGCTGCGCCCCACGCCCGTCACCACGCTCACCCTGGCGGCGCAGCCGGTGCAACGCTCGGTGGTGGCCACCGGTCGGGTGGAGGCAATCCGCGAAAGCGTGCTGGGCAGCACCGTCACCGCGCGGGTGGTGGCCACCCCGGTCAAACAAGGCGCGCATGTCGCCGCTGGCGCCACCCTGCTGCTGCTGGAATCTGACGAACTGCTGGCCCTGCGCGCGCAAGCCGAGGCGCAGCTGCGCGACGCCGACAGCCAGCTAAGCGAGGCCCGCCGCCAGTGGCAACGCCAGCAGGCGCTGTTTGCCCAAGGCTTTATCAGCCAGGCGGCGCTGGATGCCGCCCGGCGCACGCTGGACGCCGCCGAGCAGCGTCAGGCGCAAACGCGCGGTGCGCTGGCGCAAAGCCAGGCCAAACTGGAACAAATGACCGTGCGTGCGCCAGCTGACGGCGTGCTGCTGACCCGCGCCGTTGAGGCGGGCGATGTGGTCACCGCCGGCAAAACCCTGCTGCGCTTTGCCAGCGACGGCCCGCGCCGGGTGCTGCTGGATCTGGACGAACGCGATCTGGGCAAGGTGGCGCTGGGACAAACCGCCGCCGTGCTGGCCGACGCCTTTCCCCAACTGCGCGCGCCAGCAGTGGTCAGCCGCATCAACGCCAGCGTGGACAATGCGCGCGGCACGGTGGAAATCGAACTGGCGCTGACCGCCGCCGCCGAGCACTTGCGCAGCGGCATGACCGTCTCGGCGGAAATCCTCACCCGCCCGGCGCAAGCCACCCTGCTGCTGCCGGCCACCGCCGTGCGCGAAGGCCGCGCCGCCCTGCTGGAAGACGGCCGCGTGCGCTGGGTGAAGATCAGCACCGACGAGCGGATTGCCGGCCAGTTGCCGGTGACGGCCGGCCTGAGCGCCGGCCAGCAGGTGATTGTGCCGGCGCCGCTGCTGGATGATGGCGCGCGGGTCAAGGCGCAGCCATGAGTTTTATCTGGACGGTGGCCTGGCGCTTATTGCGCGAAGGGCGGTTTCAGACCGCGCTGATTTTGGGCGGGGTGACCATCGGCGTCGGCGTGATTGTCTACATCACCGCCATTGTCAACGGCCTGCAAGCCAACATCATCGAGCGCACCCTGTCCAGCCAGGCGCATGTGGTGCTGCGCCCGGCCGACCGGCTCAACCAAGCGGCGCTGAGCGCGCCAGACGGCGTCACCCCGCTGGCCGACGTGCGCAAGCGCACCCAACGGGAAAACACCATCGCCAACTGGACGCCGCTGCTGCACGAAATCCGCGCCCATCCACGGGTGACGGCCTCGGCGGTGATGGCCAGCGGCCCCGGCGTGGCGCAGCAGGGCGGCGTGCGCAAATCGGTGTCGCTGATGGGCATTGAGCTGGATGATTACCAAACCGTGGTGCGGCTGGACAATAAACTGCGCAGCGGCCAATTGCAGCTGGCCGCCGGCGAGGCGCTGATTGGCGTCGAGCTGGCCGCCGATCTGGGCCTGAGTCCGGGCAGCCGGCTGCGCCTGCAATCGGCCAGCGGCGAGCAAATCTCGGTGCGGGTGGCCGCCACGCTGGACTTTGGCCTGAAAGACCTCAACCGCCGCTGGGTGCTGATGCCGCTGCGCGACGCGCAAAACCTGCTGGGCTACCGGCTGGACATCACCGAAATCTATGTGCGCACCGACCAGCTGTTTGAGGCGGAAACCCTGGCCGGGCAGTTATCCGCCAGCACCGGGCTGACCGCCGACAGCTGGCAGGCCAGCAATGGCCAGCTGGTCACCGCGCTGAAAAGCCAGCGCGCCTCCAGCACCATGATTCGCGTGTTTGTCACCTTCGCCGTGGCGCTGGGCATCGCCAGCGTGCTGGTGGTGTCGGTGGTGCAGCGTCAGCGCGAAATCGGCATTCTGCGCGCCATGGGCACCCCGGCCTGGCGGATTTTGGGGGTGTTTTTATTGCAAGGCGGCATTGTCGGCCTGGTGGGCGCGCTATTTGGCACGGGGTTGGGCGCCGGGCTGGCGCTGGGCTTTACCCAGATTGCCCGCACCGAAGACGGTGGGCCGCTGTTTCCGGTGGTGCTGGACAGCGAGCTGTTCATCAGCACGGCGCTGATTGCCTTTGTGGTGGGCTTATTGTCGGCGCTGATGCCGGCGTTGCGCGCCGCGCGGCTGGACCCGGTGGAGGCGATTCGTGGCTGATGTGATGGTGTTGCAAGGCATTCGCCAGCGCTACGGCGGCGGCGATTCGCCGCTGGTGGAAGTGCTGCACGGCATTGATCTTAAGCTGCCGGAAGGCGGGTTTTCCGCGCTGATCGGGCCGTCTGGCTCGGGCAAATCCACCCTGCTGAATATTATTGGCCTGCTGGAATCGCCCAGCGAAGGCCAGCTGTGGCTGGCCGGCGAGCAGGCCAGCGGGCAAAACGACCGCGTGCGCACGGCGCTGCGCAATCGGTATCTGGGTTTTATTTTTCAGTTTCACCACTTATTGCCGGCGTTCAGCGCCGAAGAAAACGTGCTGATGCCCGTGCTGGCCGGCGTCGGGCGCATCAGCGCCGCCGACCGCGAGCGCGCCCGCACCTTGCTGGCGCGGGTGGGCCTGGCCGAGCACGCGCACAAGCGGCCGGTGCAATTGTCTGGCGGGCAGCAGCAGCGGGTGGCGATTGTGCGCGCGCTGATCAACCGCCCCCGGCTGGTGCTGGCCGACGAGCCCACCGGCAATCTGGACAGCCAGACCGCCAACGAGGTGTTTGCCCTGCTGCGCGAGCTGAACCGCGAAGAAGGCATGAGTTTTTTGATCGTCACCCACGACCCGCGCCTGGCGCAAAGCTGCGACCAGCAGTTTTATTTGCAGGACGGGCGCTTGCTGCCGCCGGCTCAGGCCGACGAGCGGCAATAATCCACCGCCTGCTCCAGCCGCTCCACCGGAATCAGCTCCAGCCCATCAATACCCTGGCGCGGCGCATTGGCCTGCGGCACGATGGCGCGGCAAAAGCCCAGCTTGGCAGCTTCTTTCAGCCGCTCCTGGCCGTGCGCCACCGGGCGCACCTCACCGGCCAGGCCCACCTCGCCAAACACCACCAATTTATCCGGCAAGGGCCGGTTGCGCAGTGACGAGACAATGGCCAGCAACACCGCCAGGTCAGCCGCCGGCTCGCCAATGCGCACGCCGCCCACCGCATTGATAAACACATCCTGATCAAAACAGGCCACCCCGGCGTGGCGGTGCAGCACCGCCAGCAGCATGGCCAGCCGGTCACGCTCCAGGCCCACCGACAGGCGGCGCGGGCTGACGCCGCCGGTGTCGACCAGCGCCTGAATCTCCACCAGCAAGGGGCGCGTGCCCTCTTGCGTGACCAGCACGCAGGAACCCGCCACTTCCTGCCCGTGCTGCGACAAAAACAGCGTCACGGGATAGTCCTCGATGGCGTCCTCCTCGCTCTCGGCGTCCTCGGCATAGTCGTAGAGGATGCCGGTGCGGCGGGGCTCGGCGTACTTTTTGCGCACGTCCTCAAGCTCGCTGACGATGATCTTGCGGATGCGTGACGGGCGCGCAAGCGTATCCTCAAGGTCTTCGATCTCCGCCTCGAGCGATGCCGTCTCCTCCACGCGCTTCAGGATATACTCGCGGTTGATATTGCGCAGCTTGATCTCGGCGACGTATTCCGCCTGGATCTGGTCGATGCCGAAGCCGATCATCAGGTTCGGCACGACCTCGGTCTCCTCCGCGGTGTTGCGCACGATTTCGATGGCCTTGTCAATGTCGAGCAGAATTGCCTTCAGGCCCTTGAGCAGGTGCAGGCGCTTCTGCTTGCCCTGCAGATCGTAGTAGGTGCGGCGGCGCACGCACTCGGCGCGGAAGGCGATCCACTCGTTCAGGATGCTGCGCACGCCCAGCACCTTGGGCTGGCCCGCAATCAGCACGTTAAAGTTGCAGGCGAAGCTGTCCTCCAGCGGCGTGGCCTTGTACAGGCGCGCCATCAGCTTGTCGGGGTCCTGGCCGCGCTTCAAATCAATCGTCAGCTTTAAGCCGTTCAGGTCGGTCTCGTCGCGCATATCGGAGATTTCGCGGATCTTGCCCAGCTTGACCAACTCGGTGATCTTGTCCATGATGGCTTCTACCGTCGTCGTGGGCGGGATCTGCGTGACGTCGATGCAGTTGTTTTCCTTGTCGTAGCTCCACTTAGCGCGGACGCGGACGCTGCCGCGGCCATTTTCCAGCACGTTCTGCATCTCGGCGGCGTCGTACAGAATCGTGCCGCCGCCGACGAAATCAGGGGCCGGAATGATTTCCCGCAAATCGGCCTGCGGGTCCTTCATCAGGGCAATCGTCGCATTGCAGAGTTCCTCGAGGTTGAAGGAGCAGATGTTGGACGCCATGCCGACGGCGATGCCCAGCGTGTTGTTGGCCAGAATCGTCGGGAAGGTGACGGGCAGCAGCGTCGGCTCCGTCGTCGTGCCGTCGTAGTTGGGCACAAAATCGACGGTGTCCTTGTCGATGTCGCGGAACAGCTCGTCGCAGACCGGCTCGAGCTTAGCCTCGGTGTAACGGGCGGCGGCGTAGGCCATATCGCGGCTGTACGCCTTGCCGAAGTTACCCTTGGAGTCCACGAAGGGCACAAGCAGGCTCTCGTTGGAGCGGCCCATGCGGACCATCGTGTCGTAAATCGCGGCGTCGCCGTGGGGGTTCAGGTGCATCGTGCTGCCGACGATGTTGGCGCTTTTGGTACGGTTGCCCTTCAGCAGGCCCATGCCGTACATGGTGTACAGCAGCTTGCGGTGGGCGGGCTTGAAGCCGTCGATCTCCGGCAGCGCGCGGCTGACGATGACGCTCATGGCGTAGGGCATATAGTTGGTTTCCAGCGTGCGGGTGATGGGGTCCTCCAGCACACTGCCGGCATTTAAAATTTCAACGCCGTCGCCCAGCTGCGGGCGCACCGGCTTGAGTGTTTTCTTGGTCGATTTTCTAGGCATCTTCTAACCTCTTGACGATTTTAAATGGGCGCCGCTCTCGCTCTGCCCATATTCAGCGGAAAATATTTTTTATTTTTGCAGTTCAGGATGGCCTGCGGGCCATCCTGAGCTGCTCTTTCACAGATGGAGCCGTTCCGGTTTTCTGCATTTTTCCCTTAAAATGCCGTGACCCGTTGGGGCCTTCTTCGTGAAAACGTGATTTGGAGCAGCCCGCAGGCTGCGACAAATCACCAAATTAAAATAACGTTACCTCTGTCATTGCCAGAGCGCAAGCGGAGGCAATTTAAAATCATCAGCTCACATCCAGATCGTCCAGATATTCTGCGCCGTGCTGCGCAATGTGTTCCTTGCGGCCTGCAAGGTTATCACCCAGCAGGATATCGAACACCTGCGCGGTCTGCACCACATCAGTGGGCATCACCTTGATCAGACGGCGGCTCTCCGGGTTCATGGTGGTCAGCCACATCATCTCGGGGTCGTTCTCACCCAGACCTTTGGAGCGCTGGATGGTGTATTTTTTCTCGCCGATCTCTTCCAGAAACGCTGTCTTTTCCGGCTCGGTGTAGGCAAAATAAGTGCGATCTTTCGTTGTAATTTCATACAACGGCGACTCTGCGATATACACATAGCCCTTCTCGATCAGGGTCGGGGTCAGGCGGTAGAGCATGGTGAGCACCAGCGTGCGGATCTGGTAGCCGTCCACATCGGCATCGGTGCAGATGACGACTTTATTAAAGCGCAGGTTGTCCAGATTGAAGCTGGCCAGGTCTTTGTTGTGGCTGCCGCCCAGCTCGACGCCGCAGCCCATGACGCGGATCAGGTCGGTGATGATTTCGGATTTGAAAATGCGGGCGTAGTCGGCTTTCAGGCAGTTCAGGATCTTACCGCGGATGGGCATGATGGCCTGAAACTCCGAGTCGCGGCTCTGCTTGACCGCGCCCATAGCGGAATCGCCCTCCACGATGTACAGCTCGCGGCGGGAGGCATCCTTCGTGCGGCAGTCCACGAACTTCTGCACGCGGTTGGCCAGATCCATCTGCTGGGTCATCGTCTTTTTGATGGTGATGCGCGCTTTTTCGGCGTGCTCGCGGCTCTGCTTATTGATGAGCACCTGCTTGCAGGCCTTTTCGGCCTCGTCGGGGTGCTCGATGAAGTAGACCTCCAGCTGATGCTTCAGGAACTCGGTCATGGCCTGGGCCACAAACTTGTTCGTGATGGCCTTTTTCGTCTGGTTCTCGTAGCTCGTGCGGGTGGAGAAGCTGGACGAGACAAGCACAAGGCAGTCCTGCACGTCGGCAAAGGTGATCGCACTCTCGTTCTTTTTGTACAGACCCTTGTTTTTCAGCCAGGCGTTGATCTGGCTGACGAATGCCGTGCGCACGGCGCGGTCCGGGCTGCCGCCGTGCTCGAGCCAGCTGGAGTTGTGGTAATACTCCAGACACTGCACGGTGTTGGAGAACGCGAACGCGACGTTCATCTTGACCTGATAGTCGGGCTGGTCGGCGCGGTCACGGCCCGCGGCGGCACCGGAGCAGAAATGCACGGGCGTCAGGGCCTTGTCCCCTACCAGCTCGTTGGCGTAGTCGGTGATGCCATGCTCGTACAGGTACTCGAATTTTTCGGCGTCGCTGCCGGACTTGTCGGTAAAGACCAGCGTAACGCCGTCGTTGACGACGGCCTGACGGCGGAGCATATCCTTGAAGGATTCCGCCGGGACGGCGATGTCGGTGAAAACCTCGGTGTCGGGCTTCCAGCGGATGACCGAGCCGGTGCGCTTGCCCTTGAACGGCTCCTTCTGCAAGCCGCCGACGTTCCCGCCCTTTTTGAAGTCGAGGTGATAGTGGAAGCCGTCGCGGTAGATGTCGGCGGTCATCCACTCACTGGCATACTGGGTGGCGCACAGGCCCAGACCGTTCAGGCCCAGGCTGAAATCATAGTTGCCGCTGCCCTCGGCGTATTTGCCGCCGGCGTACAGCTCGCAAAAGACCAGGTCCCAGTTCCAGCGCTCCTCGGCCTTGTTGTAGTCAACGGGGATGCCGCGGCCAAAATCCTCGACCTCGACGACGTGGTCCGGGAACAGCGTGACATTGATGCGGTTGCCGTGGCCGTCGCGTGCCTCATCGATGGAGTTGGAAATAATTTCAAAAATGGAATGAGCGCAGCCCTCGACACCGTCGGAGCCGAAGATGACCGCCGGGCGTTTTCGCACACGGTCCGCGCCCTTCAGCTGGCGGATGCTGTCATTGCCGTATTCCTGTTGTTTTTTTGCCATGCGGCGGGTCCCTCCGAATTTATAGTAAAACAGTGGTAGTTTTTGCACATGTAGATTTATTAAACCACAAGGCACAGCGGTTTGTCAAATTTGATTTGGTCAGATTTGCTTTCAGCAGAGGTCGATGCCCGCCTCCGCCCCTATAAGTTCAGTTTAATACAACATTCAGTTGTTGTCAAGTTGTTTTTAATTGCAGTCACAGTTGCAGTCCTCCACCCGGTTGCGGTCTCCTATGACAGCGGTCCAATATTCGGTGCCCTGATAGCGGAAGATGACCCAGTCATAGCCGTTATATTTCCGTATGCTCTGCTTTACCACGCAGTAATTGCCCAGCGGCAGGTAGCCGACCACATCGTTGAAGTTGGCGGTATTAAAATACTCGCACCGGGCGTTGAACACGACCAGACGCTTGCCGCTGACCGTCTCCATAGAAGGGCCGGAGACCCCATAGTTGTTGTAGCCTCCGGCTCTGATCTCGGGCAGGAAGTCCTTGTAGCTGCGGTCCAGGTCGCACGCGCCGGAGATTCCGCTGGCGCTGCCGCTGCCTGTGTACTGCCACATGGCATAGCTGCCGTTGTACCCCAGCGCCGAGCGGTAATCCGCGACCCACAGCGGGTACCGGCTCAGCGCGGCGGCATTCAGGTAGCTGTTGATATAGTTTGTGTAGCTGTACCACCCGGCGTACCATTTGCGCTGGTAGAGAATGTCCATGGCGTACTGCACCAGACTTGTCAGCTCGGCACTGCCCAGGCTGGTAAGGCTCGAGTCCTCGACGTCCACAAAGACCGGGTACTCCAATTGCAGGCCGTCCATGACGTTCAGGAACGTCGTCAGCTCGTTGGCAACGGCGGCGCGGGTGCGGGCGTAGGTAA
>ERZ650306.1693-NODE-1693-length-12116-cov-4.103889_pt1 | contig 12116 bp, 9 predicted proteins | sample MGYA00376242_ERZ650306 | MGnify/ENA primary metagenome ERZ650306 (study PRJEB26733, sample SAMN07839244) | wastewater metagenome | biome: urban; feature: wastewater treatment plant; material: waste water | place: USA: North Carolina | collected 2016-03-31 ...
TGTGATCAGGCAGACCGGTGCGGTAAACGGAACCAGTCCGAAGCTTCCAAGAGCAAATACAGCAAAACCGGAAACAACGATGCCAAGCACTTTAGAAAACATCCATCCTCGGTCATGAAACCGCGGAAACAGCGCTGCGGCAGCCGGATAAAATCCAATACCGAGCACCAGGGTCATAAGCCACCACTTCAGGAACGAAACGTTGTCCGTTCCAAGAAGCGGCGTTGTGGCCAGCACAAGCAACACCAGCAGAATGCCGGAAACTGTCGTCTTTTTGCTCATCTTTAATTATCTTCCTCTGTCATTGTGTAGACATGACGTTTTCTTGCCATCTCATCGCTTGCAAGATACTCGTCGTAGGTGGTCATCTTATCGATCAGCGCGCCGTTCGGAAGGATCTCCATGATACGGTTTGCTGTGGTCTGTACAAACTGATGGTCGTGGCAGGTGAACAGCAGCACGCCCGGGAATTTGATCAGACCGTTGTTCAGTGCAGTGATGGACTCCATATCCAGATGGTTGGTCGGCTCATCAAGAACGAGAACGTTTGCACCGGAAATCATCATCTTGGAGAGCAGGCAGCGCACTTTCTCTCCTCCAGAAAGGACTCTGACACGTTTCACGCCGTCCTCACCGGCAAAAAGCATTCTTCCGAGGAATCCGCGGACATACGTCACGTCCTTGATCTCGGAATACTGGGTCAGCCAGTCTGCGATAGTCAGGTCGCAGTCGAATTCTGCGGTGTTGTCCTTCGGGAAGTAAGCCTGTGTGGTGGTTACGCCCCATTTGTAGTAACCGGAATCCGGCTCTTCTTCTCCGGTCAGAATCTTGAACAGCATGGTGATCGCCTGCTCGTTGCTTCCGACGAAAGCAACTTTATCTTCTCTTCCGAGGGTAAAGCTTAAGTTATCCAGGATTTTCACGCCGTCTACGGTTTTGGTCAGTCCCTCTACCTGCAGAACGTCGTTTCCGATCTCACGGTTCGGACGGAAATCGATGTAAGGATATTTCCGGCTGGACGGTTTGATATCGTCGAGCTGGATTTTCTCCAGGGCTTTCTTACGGGAAGTAGCCTGTTTACTCTTCGATGCGTTGGCGCTGAATCTAGAGATGAAATCCTGTAACTCTTTGATCTTCTCCTCTTTCTTCTTGTTCGCCTCTTTCATCTGTTTTACCAGCAGCTGGCTGGACTCAAACCAGAAGTCGTAGTTTCCGGCATAGAGCTGGATTTTTCCGTAATCTATATCTGCGATCTGGGTGCAGACTTTATTCAGGAAGTAACGGTCGTGGGATACGACGATAACGGTATTCTCGAAGTTGATCAGGAACTCCTCAAGCCACTCGATCGCATCGAGGTCCAAGTGGTTGGTCGGCTCGTCGAGAAGAAGGATGTCCGGGTTTCCGAACAGGGCTCTTGCAAGAAGAACTTTGACCTTCTGGCTGCCGGTCAGGTCCGCCATCTGTGCGTAGTGCAGTTCCGGCTCAATGCCAAGGCCGTTTAAGAGCTGCTCTGCATCGGTCTCTGCCTCCCAGCCGTTCATCTCTGCAAACTCACCCTCGAGCTCGCTCGCTTTGATACCGTCCTCATCGGTGAAGTCTTCTTTTGCGTACAGCGCCTCTTTCTCTTTCATGATCTCATAGAGACGGGCATTTCCCATGATAACGGTGTCGAGTACCGGATAGCTGTCGTATTTGAAGTGGTCCTGCTCGAGGAAGGAAAGACGCTGGCCCGGTGTGATGGTTACGTCTCCGTTTGTCGGTTCAAGCTGGCCGGACAGGATTTTCAGAAAGGTTGATTTTCCCGCTCCGTTGGCACCGATCATGCCGTAGCAGTTTCCCTCGGTGAATTTGATATTGACATCTTCAAACAACGCTTTTTTTCCGACACGAAGTGTCACATTATTTGCTGCAATCATACTTTTTAAAACCTCATTTTCTTATTCTTAATTGTAAACGTGAAGTTACCGCCGGGGTTTCCCGGTCATACGGAGTATAGTCTACCATAGGTTTCCGTTTTCTGGCAAGTAGGGAAAGCCCTTATTCTTCGTCTTTTTCACCGGAAATTGTAAAAAAGCTGTCATCCCGGTCTTTTTTGTCGATCAGTTCATTGTACTGCAGGCATTCATACTGCCGTTCGTACTCGAGATCCTCCTCCGGCGCATCGCTGTCGTTCCAGCGGTACCAGGTTCCGTCACTTGCTAAAAAGCCGAGGTGATTGAGCGCCGGCATCTTCTCGCGCAGGTCAAGCAGATACTCGTTGTACGGCGTCAGTTCCAGGCCGGTAAGGCTTAACGCATAGCTTGAGAGATAGTTTGTGCTGATCCAGACATTGCTCTCGGATTTCATGCTGTAGTTGGTCCAGATGAAGAACGGGGTTCCATAGAACTTCTCCTGATCCTCGACCGAAAGATTCTGATAGGCGTCTCCGGCAATCCATGTTTCAAACGCATCCGGCAGTTTCGGGGAATGATCGCCGAACATAATGATCATCGTCGGCTCGTCCACCTGCTGGAAATACCGGATCAGATAGGAAATTGCCTCATCGGAAAGCTTTAACAGGGAGAAATACTGATCGGCCTCATCACTGTCGTAGCCGTTGCAGTTGATATCCGCCTGGAAATAACGGTTCGTGTAGCCGCTGTGGTTCTGCATCGTCACATCAAAGAGGAAGAACGGGCTGCCCGGCTCCTTGTTCTCGTAGGTTTCCACGATCTTCTCATAGTTCGCCTGATCGCTAATCATGCCGCGGTACCGCTTGGCCGTATCGGAGAACTGATCAATCGAGATGAAATCATCAAAATCAAGGAAACGGTATGCCGTGCTCCGCTTCCAGTTTGTCGCCTTGTTCGGATGCATCGCAATTGCCTGATAACCCTGGTCTTTTAACGTCGTGACAAGGGAATACTGGCTGTGCGTAAAGTAGCTGACGTACGGCACCATGCCCGGGAACCGCTTGCAGGAGTTTCCGGTCAGGAACTCATACTCCGTTTTTGCTGTTCCGCCGCCCTTGGTACACGTCAGCGTGTGCCCTTTGATGATATTTTCGGTCAGCGAGTCGAGGAACGGCATGTAGCTCTCGCTCGTCTGCGGATCGCCGACGGAACGGTAGTCAAACCACGACTCGTTCATGATCGCGATGATGTTGACGGGTGTCACGCTATCCGCATTATCTTTTCGAAGATCTTCTGTTTTCGTCTCTTTCTCGCTCGTATCGGCAATCGCTGTCACTTCGTCTTTCGAATAGCCGTCCGGCGGTGTCAGGCGCATGTATTTGGCGACCGCGGTAAAACCGACCGTCGTTCCGTACTGGCGGTATGTCTTCGCCGGATTCCAGAGGTCACTGATGACACCGAACTCGGCGTTCCAGTTCAGATTCATGTACGCCAGGTATGTTCCGAGCGTCAGCGCAGCAGCAGCCACGCGGAGCAGAATTTTATTCCTCGTTTTCCGTGCAAAACGGTATTCCCGGCTCTGCAGCCAGAGGCGCACAACGAGCATCATCGTGATAAACGAAGTCACGATTTCACCTGTGATCTCGAATTTGTAGCCGCCGACTACGTCCGCCGCCGTCGCAATGCTGTACAGGTCGATGAGCTGGAACGCTTCTCCGCGGAACAGATAAACATAGTAGAATACCAGACTCATGCAGAAATAAAAGATGTTCATGAAAATCATCGCGCGGCGGATGGAGTTCAGAAAGAGGGAAACGAGAATGGAAAGTACGAAAATGACACCGATATTCAACAACGCATAATACCATTTCATCTCCCGGAACTGGCTGTTTGTGACAAATTCCAGTGTGGCAAACAAATAGGCTGCGTTTGCCAGCATCAGAATCGGCTGTTTCCATCCCACATAGCGCGGTTTTGGTTTCTGGTCCGGCTTTGCAGCAAACCGGCAGAAACTGACGACTGTCGTCAGTATGATACACGCCAGCAGGCACGGGAACAGAAAGTGAATACTCCACTCCCGGTCTGCCGCCGTCGTATCCAGCAGCGGGCGCGCCAGAAACAGCAGCACCGCCAGCACGCCGAAATACAAAACAAGAAACGCGCACCGGGCGCGCTCCTTTTGATTCTCTTTTAATCTCTGATAAAACTTCTGCATCGAAACTTTATGCTCCTTTTATAAACAAGAATTATAATCCTTCCGTAAACGGCTCGTCCGCCGGATAGCCGCCGCCTAATTTTTGCATACAGCGCTGGATGGAATCTTTTGAATTTCCCCAGTCCTTATCCTTGTTGCGGTAATCGAATTTGTCAGTAAACCATGTTACCTCTTCCTGCAGCCGCTGGTAATTTTCTTTCATGATTTTGAACAGAACCGGGTAAAATTCCGCTTTCTGTTTATCATTCAGCTTTTTCTCCGCCGTTTCTACCAGATCCGCAAAATGCGGCAGACAGAAGCCTTTTCCCTCGCGGAACAGTCTTGCAAACTCCTCGTCTTTTTTGTAGAGATCAAAGAACGTATCAAGATAGCGGTTATAGTTTGCCTTGAAGTGATCGCAGACGTAGCACGAATGCGTCTTCTCATCAATCCACTGGCCGATCGCAGTCTCACGGCCCTGTTTGTCGAGGGATGTCTTCTGCATCCGCTTGAACACCGAGGATTTTCCCGGTGCAAACAGATCCATCTGTGCGGCAAGCTCCTGGTTCAGTTTTTTCAGATGGGTGGATAAAATCAGACCGCTTCCGAGACGGTTTCCGTAATCGTACATCATTTTATAGTGGTGGCGGCAGAATCCCATCGCGTCTGTTTCCGCACGCACATCATCCTCCATATAGGATGCGCCGGAACCGAGCGCAAACGAAATCGCATGCTGCTCTGCTTCCCGCTCCAGATAGCAGAACGGGCACTCATCTTCCGCCTTGAATGCATCCATCAGCGGAATGGTATGGATCGACTCTTTCATATGCAAAAACCTCCGATTTTATTTGTTGGTGCTTTCTACAGCATACACAAAAACCTCTCATTTGTCAAAAGAACTCTTTTTCCTGTTTTCCTATTATTCTGATGGATAATTTCTATATTTTGCACAATTTACATGTGCATTATAAAAATTTAAAGTTGTTTCTTTTTGGTATTTAATCGTTTAAGATAAATATTATATAAGTCTTTGTATCACTCTGTTCAGAAAGGAGCCATAGCAATGGGAGAACGTCATACGGAGGAGATGCGCCTCCTCGGTCTTACCATCGCTTTTTATCGCAGAGCACGCGGATTAACGCAAAGTGAGCTTGCCGAAGCTGTCCAGATCAGCCGTACACATATGAGCAACATCGAAGCGCCAAACAGTCATACCTCTCTGTCTCTAAACAAGCTGATGGATATTGCGGAAGCACTCGAAATTCCGCTGAAAACATTATTTGATTTCAAACGGTAAGCCCGGAAAGCTTTCCGTTTTTTATAGCAGATTTTTACAGCAACCCCCCGCAGCCGGTGTGCGCCCGGTGCGGGGGGCTTTTTCTCTCTTATTTTCCCGAAAAATCCGGAGTTCCGTCAAGATTATACGGGGTCACCTGGTATACATAGTAGTTCAGCCAGTTCGTGTACAGATTGTTCGCATGTGACCGCCATAAAAGCACTGGTTTTGTATTTGGATCGTCGTTTTTATAATAGTTCTTCGGAATCTCAATCGGGAGTCCTTTGTCTTTATCGCGGTGGTACTCGCCGTCGAGCGTCATACGGTCGTACTCCGGATGACCCATCACAAAAATCTTTCTTCCCTCTTCCGCCATGCCAAGATAGAATCCGGCTTCGTCGGACTCTGCGAGAATCGTGACATCTTTGCAGGCACGGATATCGTCGATCGGTACTTCTGTGTGGCGGGAATGCGGTGCCAAAAACTCGTCATCGAAGCCTCGCACAAGCGGGATCTTGCGGTTGTTGACTTTGTGCCAGAACAGCCCGAATTTCTTCTCCGGAAGCATCCGTTTCTTCAGTCCGTAGAAATGATACAGACTCGCCTGGGCTCCCCAGCAGAGGAACATCGTGGAGGTAACGTGTGTGTTCGTCCAGTCCATGATCTTTGTCAGTTCATCCCAGTAGTCAACTTCTTCAAATTCCATCTGCTCGACCGGTGCACCGGTGATGATCATACCGTCGTAATAATTTTTCCGCACATCCTCAAATTTCACATAGAACGTGTTCAGATGGCTGGTCGATGTATTTTTCGCCTCGTGGCTTGCCACCATCAGAAAGGTGACATCAACCTGCAGGGAGGTGTTGGAAAGGGAGCGCAGAAGCTGCAGCTCGGTATCTTCTTTGAGCGGCATCAGATTCAGGATCATAATCTTCAGCGGACGGATGTCCTGATGAACCGCTCTTGTCTCGTCCATGACGAATATATTTTCGCTTTCGAGTATTTCTTTTACAGGTAAATCTGCCTGAACTTTAACCGGCATATTCTTTTTCCTCGTTTCTATTCTTCTTGATCTGCCGCGCTTTTCTCTGCGCAGACAGGCGGTTTGCTTTTTCCGGCAGGAATTTCTGCCGTCTGTTTCCGATTATAGCAGATTCCCGCGCGGGATGCAAACCGCCTTTGCAGATATTTCGTTATTCTTCTGTCATCTTCAGAAATTCCTCTTCTGAGATCACCGGCACGCCGAGTTCGCGTGCTTTCCGGTTTTTGGAGGAACTGGATGTCGTGTCGTTGTTGATCAGATAGCTCGTCTTTCCCGTTACACTTCCGGTGGCTTTTCCGCCGAGCTCCTCGATTCTTGCCTTTAATGCATTCCGGTTCGGGAAATGTTCCACACTTCCGGTGATGACGAAGGTAAGACCGGCTAATTTCTGTTCTTCCTGGCTTGCCTGCGGCTTCTCAATCGTCAGATACGACAGAAGGCGCTCAAGGCGTTCTTTATTTTCCTCATCCGCAAAGTAATCCACGATGCTTTTTGCAATCACTTCTCCGACACCGTCGATCTGCGCGAAATCCTCCGCCGATGCATTCCGGATCCGGTCGAGATCGAAATCGAAGGCTTTGCAGATCATTCTCGCGTTTGCAAGACCGATATTTAAGATGCCAAGTCCGAAAATCAGACGGGGCAGCGTTGTGTTTTTCGCGCGCTCGATGCTGTCGATCAGATTCTGGTATGATTTTTCACCGAAACCGTCCATCTCCACAATCTCGTCGCGGTAGCGGTCGAGACGGAAAATATCGGCAAACTCACGGATGAAGCCGTGACCCACGAATTTTTCGAGCGTTGCCTCCGACATGCCGTCGATGTTCATCGCGTCGCGGCTTACAAACAGGGTGAATGCCTTCATGAATTTTGCCGGGCACTCCGGATTCGTACAGTAGAGGGTCTCGACATTGTTCATCATCTGAATCCGGGTGGCACCGCCGCAGGCAGGACACGTTTCCGGAATATCGCGCACACCGCTTCTCGTCAGATTCTCTGAGATCTGTGGAATGATCATGTTTGCTTTGTAGACAAGGATTTTATCACCCACACCGAGATCCAGCGAACGCATGATACTGATGTTGTGGACGCTTGCGCGGGAAACCGAAGTTCCTTCCAGCTCGACCGGCTCAAAAACCGCAACCGGATTGATGAGACCGGTTCTCGACGGGCTCCACTCAATTTCAAGCAGAGTGGTCTCCTTCTGTTCATCCGCCCATTTGAAGGCGAAAGCGTTCCGCGGGAATTTCGCGGTTGTGCCAAGTGATTCTCCGTAGGCGATATCGTCATACAACGCGACAAGGCCATCGGACGGGAAATCGTTTGTCTCGATTTTCGTGGAGAAATATTGCATCGCCTCGTCGAGGTTATCTTTGGTGACAGCCTTGTATTCCACCACCTCGAAGCCCTGCTCTTTCAGCCACTCCATCTGACGGATTCTGGAATTTTCGAAATCCTGTTCCGGAGCGCTCACAAGCGCAAATGCCATAAAATGAACGTGGCGTTTTGCCGTAATCTCATTGTTCAGCTGGCGCACAGAACCGCTGCAGAGGTTCCTCGGATTCTTGTATTTCGCATCGACATCCTCGATCTCCTCGTTGATCTTCTCAAAATCGGAATAGCGGATGATCGCCTCGCCGCGCAGAACCAGCTCTCCCTGGTACGGGATTTTTAAGGGAATATTTTCAAACACTTTTGCATTGTTCGTGACAACCTCTCCGATCACGCCGTTTCCACGGGTGACGGCCTTTGCGAGGGTACCGCCGCGGTACGTCAGAACGACGGTCAGACCGTCCATCTTCCAGGATAGCAGCGTTTTGTGATCCCCGATGAAGCTGCGGAGCACTTCCACATCTTTCGTTTTATCAAGGGAAAGCATCGGCGACTCGTGCGCTTCTTTCGGCAGTTCGTCCATCGCCTCGTAGCCGACTTTTGTGGTCGGGCTTCCGGCGAGTGTTACGCCTGTTTTTTCCTCTAATACCTGCAGTTCGTCATACAGCGTGTCGTACTCCAGGTTGCTCATGATCTCCCGGTCTTCCTGGTAATAGGCTTTTGCCGCTTCGTTCAGCTTTTTGACCAGTTCCTTCATCCGTTCTGTCTCGTTCATCGCTTTTCCTCCCCGATCTGCTTTTTCAGTTCTGCTAATTCTTTTTCCGTTAAAGGGCGGTACTCCCCTGTTTTCAGGTCTTTCAAGTGAATATTCATGATCCGCACACGTTTCAGCTTTGTGACACGATATCCTAATGCTTCGCACATCCGCCGGATCTGACGGTTCAGCCCTTGCGTCAGAATAATCGTAAAGCTGCGCTCTCCCGTTTTCCGGATCCGGCACGGGCGCGTCACGGTATCGAGAATCGGCACGCCGGATGCCATTTTTTTCAGAAATTCCGGTGTAATCTCTTTGTTTACCTCGACCTGGTATTCTTTTTCGTGGCGGTTTCTGGCACGCATGATACCGTTTACGATCGCACCGTCGTTCGTCATCAGAAGGAGGCCTTCGGAATCTTTATCGAGTCTTCCCACCGGGTAAATCCGCACCGGGTAGGACAGATAATCGATGACGTTGTTTTTCTCCCGTTTTTCCGCAGTACAGACGATGCCGCGCGGTTTGTTGAAGGCGAGATAGACTTTTTTCTCCTCCGGAACAACGGTTTTGCCTTTCACGACAACAACGTCGCCAGACTCCACCTGCATGCCGGTTTCCGCGCGTTTTCCGTTTACCGTAATCTCGCCCGCTTCTGTCAGACGGTCCGCCTCCCGCCGCGAGCAGACGCCCGCATCACTTAAGTATTTGTTTAAGCGCATGGTTTTATCCTTCCAAAAAAGCAGTTTCATAAAAACCAGAAACTGCTTTTTTTGTTTTGTATTATTCTATTGTTCCTACTGAATGCTCTCTACATATGCTCTCAGGGAAGCATCTGCATCGAGTGCATTCTGATAATCGTTCTGAACCTGTTCGATCAGATTTTTGACTTCTTCGTTTTCGAGCGCCGCTTTCATAGCCTCGGTTACGGCCGCATCGCTGTCGGTATCATCCATGATTTTCAGGCTGCCGTCTTCTGTCGTGTAGAGATAATACTCCGAAAGCATCGGCAGGGTCTGGTTGATTCCCAGATATTTGCATCTGCTGCTGACAAACGCGATGTACGTTCCGTCGCTTGGACCGCTGATCGTGTAGGCCTTTACATCTCCGTATGACTCCACGTCGCTTTCTGCCTCAATCTGCGCCTGCTCCTCCGCGGTCAGATTATCTGTTACTGCAAAAAGACCGTTGATATCCCTTGCACCGAGCGCGGTGTAATACTGCTCCAGCACGGTGCTTACTTCCGGGACATTGTCCGCGGCAAAGGAGACAGCCGTATTATCGGTATTCTCTGTATTACTGGTATCGTCTGCCGCTTCCGGCTCACTTGTCGGCTCAGCCTCTGCATCCGGCGCGCTGGCGGTATCGGTACTGGAAGCATCTGCACTGGAATCCTTCGCGGAATCCGAAACGTCCGATGAAATGCCTGTGCTGTCCTCAGAATCTGCTTTGCTGTCTGCTTTTACCTGTGTCTTTTTATCCGGCACATTGTTTCCGGTGCTGCTGCTTGTTACGGTTCCGCCGCTCGATTTTCCATCGTTTTTTGGTGATACCAGATGAACGATGAGAAGAACCGCTGCCACAATCAGGAGAATTGCTCCGATCAGAAGCATGTAGCGCAGATTATCGGAAATCCATTCCCGGATTTTATCTTTTGTTGTCATTGGTTTTGCCATATTTTTCCTCCTTCATCAAAACTGATCCGCCGGATCAGTTATTGATATGCTCAGTAAGCAAAAAAACCTCTACTTCACACCGAAGCAGGGGCTTTCCTTGTCCTGCGCCGGTCCTGCCCGCCGCAGCATGCCATGTAGCAAAAACGCGTCTGGAGGGATTCGAACCCCCGACACACGGTACCGGAAACCGTTGCTCTATCCCCTGAGCTACAGACGCTGATGTGATCTGTTTTCTCAACCACACTATGATAGTTTACCACAGACTCCTGCAATTGTAAAGTATTTTTCCCACCCAGCCGCCCATTTTTTTCTTAAATTATTCGCAGACTATTCTGCCACACAGCTTACGTTTCTTCCTCACACAGCGTCAGTTCCCCGCTTTCCCGGTGGTAATAATAAACGTGATCCGACAGAATCTCCTGCGGCTTGACCGTCTTTTCATTCACGTCCCGTACCATGTCGGAAAGACACTCCTCCGGGAACACATCATAATCCGGAATCACCATGCACTCGTGGATACTGCTCGGAATCACATAAAGACTTGCCTCAAAGCGCTGCGAAAGACTCTCCAGCACGCCGGGATAGCACATGCAGATTGCACCCAGCTTTCCTCTGCGGTTGCTGACCAGGTAAAACTGTTCCGCCAGCGGACCAAGCTCGAACCGGGGAAACGTTACTCCGTACTCCTCTTTCAAATACACCATAAGGCTGTCTGTGCGCACCGGCAGATCCCGCAGGGTGTTCTCCCAGGCACGGGCATCCAGCTCCTCCGCCGAAATTCCCCACAGCTCCCGGTGCGTCTCGTGGATCAGAATTGTCGCATCCGGCACGCGGTTTCCCCGCATCTGGTAATAGTACACGACCGCGAGATCGAGAAATTTTCTGTGCGGAACTTCGGAGAGCAGCGTACGGTTTTTCTCCGCATGAATGAGCTCGCAGTAGATCTGCGGCGCAGCATTTTTCCAGTTGGTAAAAAAGGCAGCTTTCTCCGGTCTTCTCGCCTCCGCTTCCACTTTCCGGTACTGCTCCAGTACCTTTTCTGCAATCTGAGAAAGCGGCACGCCCTGCAGACAGCATTCATACAGAAGCTCCACGTAGATCGTCGGTGCAATCCAGTCCTTCTTTCTGCTGATGACCAACGCCTCTTTTTCGATACCGTTCAGCTTCTGCACCGATTCTACCTTCACCTCAAAATCATCGCCGGCTTTTCTTTTCAGCAGCGCGGCAAGCTGCTCTTTGAACATCTGATAGTCCATTTTTTCCCACCTTTCCTGTTTGATTGCCTTTTGTATTTTTGCTTTACGGAACAAAAAAGCTCCGAAAAACACAACTTAAAAACCTCTGTACAGATCTGTATATGCCAGAGATTCGTTGGTTCGCGGAACTTCGAACGATGAGAAAAACGGGCCCGGGCTGCTTCCGACAGCCTTTATCAGCCATTTTTCAGACGAATATTCTATTTATTTAGAAAACCGTGTCCGCCACAAAGAAAGTTGTGACGGACAACGGCGGGAACAGTCTTACTTATACACGGGACAGATATTCACCTGTTCTGGTATCAATTTTGATTTTGTCTCCCTGGTTTACGAACAGCGGAACGCTTACGGTAGCACCAGTCTCAACGGTAGCCGGTTTGGAAGCACCCTGTGCGGTATCTCCCTTGAAGCCTGGCTCAGTCTCGGTGATCTCAAGCTCTACAAACAGAGGCGGTTCGATTGCGAATACATTTCCGTTGTAGGAACATACTTTAACCATTTCGTTTTCTTTTACAAATTTCAGAGCATCTCCGATGGTCTCTTCGTTCAGAGCGATCTGCTCATAGTTTTCTACGTTCATGAAGTAGAATAAATCACCATCGCTGTACAGATACTGCATGTCTACACGCTCGATACGAGCCTGCGGGAATTTCTCAGTCGGACGAAAGGTACGCTCTACCACACCACCGTTGATGAC
>ERZ650306.1702-NODE-1702-length-12054-cov-13.307776_pt1 | contig 12054 bp, 8 predicted proteins | sample MGYA00376242_ERZ650306 | MGnify/ENA primary metagenome ERZ650306 (study PRJEB26733, sample SAMN07839244) | wastewater metagenome | biome: urban; feature: wastewater treatment plant; material: waste water | place: USA: North Carolina | collected 2016-03-31 ...
TGGAGGCGAATGGAGAGTTGATCCCACAGCCTTTGGCAGAGAAGCACTACAGCGGGGAGTTTCGCGTGCGTATTCCACCCGAACTGCACCGTCAGCTCGCGCTGATGGCGGCGGAGCAAGGGGTAAGTCTTAATCGCTTGGCGAGTGCAAAATTGGCCGGGCAGGTGCTGTCGAGGTGATCGACCCCGACAGTCTGCAAGACAAGAAAAGAATACCGGACAGCCCACGTTAGAGCCGCTCACCAAACTCAGTGTAGCGGCTCTGCTAGCGGCGGCCAGACGCTCTATCACCTCGCCCTTTCTGGTTTCAAGGCCGGTTCGCGCAGCGAGAGGACGGGGGCGGTTAACCCAGCCACTCGGTATACGCAAAGCCCGTGCTGCCAATCAGCGTGGCCACGGCGCTCTGGTTTTCGGCGGATTGGGCGAATTCCACCAGCACATTGGTTTTGCTCAGGCCGTTGTTCATCTGCGTCAGCCACCAGTCGTAGCCGCTTTGATCTGCGGCGCGTCCCAATACATTCGAATACAGTTTGGTCAGCAGGTCGCCATTGCTGGGGGCGCTGCCGTAGCGGGCCTGGAATTCGCTGGAGGCGATAAAGCTGGATGCGGCGGTGGCCAGGCTCATGCCTTTGTCCATTTGCGCCATCCAGTAACCCACTCCTCCCTTGTCCGGCTCGCGGGCAAAGGCAGCGCGGTACAGGCGGTAGGCCTGGCCGGCGGCGCCGTCGGTGTCCAGCGCCACATTGCCATCACTGAAGTGCAGGCGCTCGACATTGCTTACAGTGTCGGTGCCATCGGTGCCGACATTGGCTTTGATGGTCCACACGCTGCCGCTCTTGCTGCGGGTGTAGTCGGCGATTTTATTGCTGAACACGGCGGTGTCGATGCCGGCGCCGCCATCAATGGTGTCGTTGCCGGTGCCGCCGGTAAAGCTGTCGTTGCCGCTGGTGCCGGTCAAGCTTTGGTTGGTGTTGTCGCTGCTGGTGCTGCTGGCGTCGCGCACCAGCCGCACCATATTGTTGATGCGGATCACGTCGCCTTGCGGGCCAAAGCCATGCGGGTAGTCGCTGGCGTTGCCGGTTTTCGGGTCGCTGCGCTGGGCGCCAGCGCCGTGCACGTCCATCAGCTTGTAGCTGCCGTCTTTTTGCTGCATCCAGCCCAGCGCGCGGCCAAACGCCACGTACACGGCGTAGTCGCCCGAGCCGTTTTCCACATGGCTGGTGCCGCTCCAGTAAAAGCCATATTCCGGCGCGCTGGATGTGCCGATATTGGTGGCCTTGAACAAGGGGTCGATGGCGGCTGTGCCGGTGGTGTCGGGCGAGCGGGTGTAATCAACAATGCTTTGCAGCTCTTTGGCGTTGGGCAGTCGCCAGTCGCTGTAGCCGCTGGCGGTGGAGGCTTCGGCGTAGGCCAGCGCATCCTGCCAGCTCATCGCCGAGCCGCTGTCGGCTTGCAACCACATCAGGCCGGTGGCGTTGTCGGTGATGGTGCCATTGCCGTTGTCCACATAGGCGTTCTGGCCATAGCTGGTGTTGCCGCGCACCAGGCGCACGTCCATGGTTTGCGTGGTGCCGCCAATCGAAATCGGATAGCCCTTGATGCGGCCATCGGCAAAGTTGACGCCAAATGCGGTGGGGTCACCGCTCATGGTGGTGCTGACGTAGCGGGTGGACGACCATTCCTGTGCGTCGATGATGCGTTCGCCAGTGCTGGTGTCGCCGTAAGAGAAATTGAAATAGCGGGTATCCAGATACGGCGAAGACGTGCTGATGCTGGTGCCGGTGTAGCCAGAAAACTCAATCAGCGAATACAGCTCTTTGATGGTGGGCAACCGCCAGTCGCTATAGCCGCCAATCACCGCCGTGGAAGCATAGCTGACTGCCTGCGCCCAGGTCATTTCCTGGCTGGTGGTGCTTTTCATCCAGGTCAAGCCGGTGTTCAGGTCGGTGACCGTGCTGTTGCCGTTGTCCACGTAGGACGGCTGCTTGCCCTGATAACCGGCATCCTGGCCATAAAAGCTGGCATTGCTGGCCGGGGTGGAAATAGTGGTGGTGTTGCCGTAATAGCTGGTCTGGTTGGTGTCAACAATGGTGTAGCTGCCCATGGGCTGCGCTCCTGTTTTCTGTCCTGCGGGTTCTCTGCCCGAGCTGAGCGTCGCTCACACACGCGCTTGGCGTTGTTGCCCGACCTTGTTGTACAATGCGCACGGTCTGCGCTTGTGCGTCTGGCCAGGAGTGCTGCACTGAGTTGTGTGAGCCGCGCGTATGCCGGGCGCAATGGCTTTTCATCGGACAATCGGGTGAAGAATGAATGGCTAAGCCAGAATTTTATTCCTTGTTCATGATTTGCTGAGGTGGGTATATAGCTTTAAGCAATCGATACGAGAAAAACGTTTAATTAGATTAATCGCCATCGCTGGCGCACACTACATTCATCTGCTGCCACACGCTGATGTCGCCCAAGCACAGGCAAACGCCATGCCGCCTGCTAAGGTGAGAACACAGCCAGGTCGTCAGCGCATGGCGTCCGCCTCACCCGGCGGCGCACCTCACACCCCACGAAGGAGGCACAATGGAACACGCAATCGAACAAGGAACGGGCGGCTGCCCGTTTGCCCATGGCGGCCAGACCTCTGCCGGCATGGCCCAGCCCTGGTGGCCCAAGGCGCTGAATCTGGACATCCTCGACCAGCACGACAGCAAAACCAATCCGCTGGGCGCCGGCTTTAACTACCGCGAGGCGCTGAAAACCCTGGACGTGGACGCGCTGAAAGCCGACCTCAAGGCCCTGATGACCGACAGCCAGCCGTGGTGGCCGGCCGACTGGGGCCATTACGGCGGCCTGATGATTCGCATGGCCTGGCACTCGGCCGGCACCTACCGCATCGCCGACGGCCGTGGCGGCGCCGGCACCGGTAATCAGCGCTTTGCTCCGCTGAACTCCTGGCCGGACAACGGCAATCTGGACAAAGCCCGCCGCCTGCTGTGGCCGATCAAGAAAAAGTACGGCAATCAGGTCAGCTGGGCGGATTTGATGATTCTGGCCGGCAATATGGCGTATGAGTCGATGGGCCTGAAAACCTTTGGCTTTGCCTTTGGCCGTGAAGACATCTGGCGTCCGGAAAAAGACATCTACTGGGGCTCGGAACGCCAATGGCTGGCGCCCAGCGGCGGCGAAGGCAGCCGCTATTCTGGCCAGCGCGAGCTGGAAAACCCGCTGGCGGCGGTGATGATGGGGCTGATTTACGTCAACCCGGAAGGCGTGGACGGCCAGCCCGACCCGCTGAAAACCGCGCAGGACATGCGCGTCACCTTTGCCCGCATGGCGATGAACGACGAAGAAACCGTCGCGCTGACCGCTGGCGGCCACACCGTGGGCAAGGCGCACGGCAATGGCAGCGCCGCCAAACTGGGCGCCGCCCCGGAAGGCGCCGAACTGCACGAACAAGGCCTGGGCTGGAATAATCAGCACAGCCGGGGCATCGGCCGCGACGCCGTCACCAGCGGCATCGAAGGCGCGTGGACCACCCACCCGACGCAATGGGACAACGGCTACTTTGCCATGCTGTTCAAGCACGACTGGCAGTTGCAAAAATCGCCGGCCGGCGCGCACCAGTGGCAGCCGGTGAATATCGACGAAGCCGACATGCCGGTTGATGTGGAAGACCCGAGCATCCGCTGTATGCCGATGATGACCGACGCCGACATGGCGCTGAAAATGGACCCGGACTACCGCAAGATTGCCGAGCGCTTCCGCGACGATCAGGCGTATTTCTCCGAGGTGTTCGCCCGCGCCTGGTTCAAGCTTACCCACCGCGACATGGGCCCGAAAGCGCGCTACTTTGGCCCGGATGTGCCGGCCGAAGACCTGATCTGGCAAGACCCGATTCCCGCCGGCCCCACCGGCTACGACGTGGCGGCGGTCAAAGCCCGCATCGCCGCCAGCGGTTTGAGCATTGCCGAACTGGTCAGCACCGCCTGGGACAGCGCCCGCACTTTCCGCGGCTCGGACAAGCGCGGCGGCGCCAACGGCGCGCGCATCCGCCTGGCCCCGCAAAAAGACTGGGCCGGCAACGAGCCCGAGCGCCTGGCCCGCGTGCTGGCGGTGCTGGAGCCGATTGCCGCCGCCTCTGGCGCCAGTGTGGCCGATGTGATTGTGCTGGCCGGCAATGTCGGCATCGAGCAAGCCGCTCAGGCGGCCGGGGTGACGGTGGACGTGCCGTTTGCGCCAGGCCGGGGCGACGCCAGCGCCGAGCAAACCGACGCTGAATCGTTTGCCGTGCTGGAGCCGCTGGCCGATGGCTTTCGCAACTGGCAAAAGCAGGACTACGCCGTCAGCGCCGAAGAAATGCTGCTGGACCGCGCCCAGCTGATGCGCCTGAGCGCACACGAAATGACCGTGCTGGTCGGCGGCCTGCGCGTGCTGGGCGCCAACCACGGCGGCAGCGCGCACGGCGTGTTCACCGAGCGGGTGGGGGTGTTGAGCAATGACTTTTTCGTCAACCTCACCGATATGGGCAACACCTGGGCGCCCACCGGCCGCCACAGCTACGCCCTGCGCGACCGGCAAACCGGCGCGCTGAAATGGACCGCCTCCCGCGTGGACTTGGTGTTTGGCTCCAACGCCGTGCTGCGCGCCTGCGCCGAGGTGTACGCCCAGGACGACCACCGCGAGCAGTTTGTGCACGACTTTGTCGCCGCCTGGGTGAAGGTGATGAACGCAGATCGGTTTGATTTGCGGTGATGGGTCGGCCTTAAAAAAACACTGCCCCGCAGGCAAGCCCTGCGGGGCAGTGTTTTTTTAACGTCACGCACACAGCCCTCTGGCGTGGTGGCTGGTGCTGTCTGGCGCTGCGCGGCGCTTGGCCGCGCTCACTTCCCGATACAAAACCGCCCAAAAATCTCGCCCAGCAAATCATCGGCGCTGAATTCGCCGGTGATGTCGCTTAGCGCCAGCTGCGCCATGCGCAGGTGGTCGGCAAACAGTTCGCTGTGCGCGTAGTCCAGCTCGGCGGCGTCCAGAAAGGCGCGGGCGCGGCGCAGGGCGTCCAGGTGGCGTTCGCGGGCCAGAAACACGCCGTCTCCTGCGCCTTGCCAGCCAATTTGCGCCAGCAGCGCGCGGCGCAGCGCGTCCACGCCGTCGCCGCTGCGCGCGCTCAGCCGCAGCACCCGCTCGCCGTCGTGCTCGCCTTCGCCGGCGGCCTGGCCGCTCAGGTCGATTTTATTGCGCACCACCAGCCGGGGCAGCCGCGCTGGCAGGCGGGCCAGAATCTCGGCGTCGGCGTCGGTCAGTCCGGCGCGGTCGTCCAGCAGCACCAAGGCCAGATCGGCGCGCTCCACCGCCGCCCAGGTGCGGGCGATGCCGTGTTGCTCGACCACATCGTCGGTGTCGCGCAGGCCGGCGGTGTCGATCAGGTGCAGCGGAATGCCGTCGATCAGGATTTGCTCGCGCACCGTGTCGCGGGTGGTGCCGGCGATGTCGGTGACGATGGCGATGTCGTCACCGGCCAGCGCGTTCATCAGGCTGGATTTGCCGACATTGGGCTGGCCGACCAGCACCACATGCATGCCCTCACGCAGCAAAGCGCCCTGGCGAGCGCTGGCCAGCACCCCGTCCAGCGTGGCCTGAATGCCGCGCAACTGGCCCTGCGCATCCGCCGCCGCCAGGTAATCGACGTCTTCTTCCTCGGGGAAATCCAGCGTGGCTTCGGTGAGCATGCGCAGGTGAATCAGCTGATCGACCAAGGCGTGAATGCGCTGGGAGAACTCCCCTTTTAGTGATTTGAGCGCGCTGGCGGCGGCGGTTTCGCTGGCGGCGTCGATCAAATCCGCCACGCTCTCCGCCTGCGCCAAATCCAGCTTGTGATTCAAAAACGCCCGCCGGGTAAACTCCCCCGGCTCGGCCAGCCGCGCGCCCAGGCTCAGGCAATGGCGCAACAAGCGCTGCATCACCACCGGCCCGCCATGGCCTTGCAGCTCGATCACGTCTTCCCCGGTAAACGAATGCGGCGCCGGGAAAAACAGCAATAAACCGTTATCCAGCGGCTGGCCGTCGGCATCCGGAAAATCCGTGAACACCGCCACACGCGGCTTGGGCGCCTTGCCGCCACTGAGCGCGCGCGCCATCGGCAGCAAATCCTGACCGGACAAACGAATCACGCCAATCCCGCCGCGACCGGGCGCGGTGGCAATGGCGGCAATGGTGGGCAAACGAACAGCGGACATGACAAATTCCTGAAAACGGGTGAAGTGGCGTGGGGTGAGGGTGGGGCCGGGGTGGTGCGGCCTATATGGGATAGCACCATGGGATAGCACTGTGTCGTGCGCCTTTACCATATAGGCCATCTTACCGCCCGTTGTGCTTAGCCGCCGTTTACCCCCGTGTGGCGCGCCGAGCATCGCAGAAAACCGGGGGGCTTTCCGGCCCGCATGTCCGAAGCGACGGCGCAGCCGGCGCAAGTTCGGGACGGCCCCGGTTTTCGAGAAGCGCAGGGCACCCGAAGCCGCAGGCGTAGGGCGTGCCACCCGGGTCGCCTTTCTTTCCCCTATTTCTTTGGCGAGACAAAGAAATAGGGTCGGGTGCGGGGTGAAACCCCGCCCTAATTCAATCCCAGCAAACTAACATTGTATGCACAGAAACCCCACCCTCCATGCAACAAGCCCGTTTCCAAAGAAACGGGCTTGCCAGAGACTCACACCACGCAATAACGCTTAACCAAGCTTCTTGGCGGCTTCCGCCTGCTCAATGCTGCGGTTGATATACCACTGCTGAGCAATCGACAGAATATTGTTCACCAGCCAGTACAACACCAAACCAGCCGGGAAGAAGAAGAACATCACCGAGAAGGCAATCGGCATGATCTTCATCATCTTGGCCTGCACCGGATCAGCCGGCGGCGGGTTCAGGAAGGTCTGGCCCACCATGGTGATGGCCATCAAGGCCGGCAGCACATAGAACGGATCCGGGCGGGTCAGGTCATGAATCCAGCCCAGCCACGGCGCCTGACGCAGCTCCACCGAAGCCAGCAGCGCCCAGTACAGGCCGATGAACACCGGAATCTGCACCACGATGGGCAGACAGCCGCCCAGCGGGTTGACCTTCTCGGTTTTGTACATCTCCATCATGGCCTGCTGGAACTTCATGCGGTCGTCGCCGTATTGCTCCTTCAGACGCTCCATGCGCGGGGCCAGGGCTTTCATCTTGGCCATCGAGCGATAGCTGGCGGCCGACAGCGGGAAGAACACGGCTTTCACCAGGATGGTCAGCAGCACAATCGCCCAGCCCCAGTTATTGACCATGGCGTGCAGTTTTTCCAGCAGCCAGTACAGCGGGGTGGCGATGATGGTCACCCAGCCGTAATCCTTGGTCAGCTCCAGGCCCGGTGCGGTGTCTTTCAGCACATGGGTGATCTGCGGGCCGGCGTACAGCGGCATGTCGATCACATGGGTGGCGCCTGCGGCGATGGCCGGCAGGTCCACCACCGTGCCGGCGGAGTACAGGCCACCCGGTGCGGTTTTCAGCTCAAAGCGGCAGTTTTGCGCCGTGACACACACGCTCTTGCCGTCATTGGCTTTCAGAATCCAGGCCGACACGAAGTAATGCTGCAACATGGCCACCCAGCCGTTGTCGGCAGCGTGGGCGTAGTTGGCCTTGTTCTTGTCGATGTCTTCGAATTTCACCTTCTGGAACTTGTCGGCTTCGGTGTACACCGCCGGGCCGGTAAAGGTGTAGGCCATGCGGCTTTCGCCTTCCGGCGCCTTGCCGTCGCGCAGCAGGCGATAGTAGGCCGAGGCTGCCAGCGGGATGGCGCCGTTATTGCGGATTTCGTAGCGCACGCGGATCAGATAGCTGCCACGGGTGAAGGTGTACACCTTGCTCACCTGCACGCCTTGCGCCTCGGGGGCGGTCAGGCGCACTTCCACGCTGTTCTGGCCGTCGGCCAGGGCGTAGTCGGTTTTTTCGGCGGCAAATACGCTGCGGTGGGTGGGCAGGGCCGGGTTGCCGGCGCTGATCAGGCCGGTTTGCGCCACATAGGTGCGGCCTTCGCCGTTTTGCAAGAGCTTGAGCGGCTTACTCTCGTCTTCGGCGGCGGCGTAGGCGCTCAGCGTCAGGCCGCGCAGGTCGCCACCGGTGGTGTCGATGGTGGCGTCGAAGAGGTCGGTCTTGACGTGCACGGTCTGGCCGGCAGCCAGTGCGCCAGCGTCAGCCACCGCAGGCGCAGCGCCTGGGGCCGGTGCCGGTGCAGCGGCGGTTGTCGGGGCATTGGCGGCAGCGACGGCAGCAGGCTTGGGCGGCGGGGCAAAGAATTCTTGCCACAGCAGCAAAATGCCGAACGACAGCGCAATGAACAGGATTAAACGTTTGGAATCCATCTGTAAAGGCAACCGTTGCGAGGGGTTAGGGAACCGGGTCGTAGCCGCTTTTACCCCAGGGGTGGCAGCGGCCAATGCGGCGCAGCGCCAGCCAGCCGCCCTTGAACGCGCCATGGCGCTGGATGGCTTCCACGGCGTAGGCCGAGCAGCTGGGATGAAACCGGCAGCTGGGCGGTCGCCATGAGCTGATGGCTAACTGGTAGAAGCGGACGAGGGCGATGAGGATGCGCGACATCGCGCCAGTTTAGCAAATAATCCGACCAATGCCTTGCGCGCTTCATGACCTTGCGCGCGATCAAAGCGTTCGCGCGCGCGCACGACAAAATCCACGCCGTCCAGCGCCGGCTGTTGCAGGCGGAACACTTCGCGGATGGTGCGCTTGATATAGTTGCGCGCCACGGCGCGCTTGGCGGTGCGTTTGCCCACCACCAGCCCAAGCCGGGCCGGCAGGCCGCCATTGGGCCGGGCGTACACCTGAAACCAGCGTTGGCTGCGGCTGTTGCGCAAACGAAAAACGGATGAAAAATCATCCGTTTTCAACAGTCGCTGCGCCCGGCAGAAGCGATAGGCCAAGGCGATTACAGGCCGAGGCGGGCGCGACCCTTGGCGCGACGGGCGCGAATCACGGCGCGGCCGCCACGGGTTTTCATGCGAACGAGGAAACCGTGAGTGCGCTTGCGACGCACGACGGAAGGCTGGTAGGTGCGCTTCATGAGCTTGATCCCTATGAAAAATCAGGAGAATAAACGCGAGATTAGACCGTCTTGGATCAGCTTTGTCAACTGAATGTTGCAATTGGCCCTGTGTGGGCTGTGGATAACTGCGCGGCAAACAGGTAGAATGGGAATACTGCTGATTTTGTTCTGCTTCTTGTTGTGGCCCGGTTTGGCCTGACGGCGGCAGACATCCGGCCGGCGCGCCAGGCGCGCCAGAACCCGATGTGGCGCACCTGACAACAGGCCGCGCCGGATTGCGGGCGCGCCCGCCCCGCCTGCTCTCCCGCCGTTGGCCATCGTGCCCGGCGGGTTTGTCATTCTTAGATGAATCAATGACCGATCTGCACACATTCTGGCCGACCTGCCTCGAACGACTGGAGGCGGAACTGTCGGCACAACAGTTCACCACCTGGATCAAGCCGCTGCGCTGCGAACCGGGGGCGGAGGGCTGGGTGCTCTTGGCGCCCAACCGCTTTGTGCTGCAATTCATCAAGGATCGCTTTCTGGCGCGCATCGAGGCGCTGGCCAGCGAGGTGCTGGGCGAGCCGGCCCTGCTGGAGCTCAAAATCGGCGCGCCGGTGAAGGTCGAGCCGCCAGTGATGACGTCTTCTTCCGCCAGCCCCAGCGCCTCCGCTGGTGCCCAGCCGCCGTCTTCGCCCACTTCGCCGTCGGCGCGCCCGGCGGCCGTGCAGGCGATTGGCGGCGGCCATGAGAGCACCCGGTTGAATCCGTCGTTCACCTTTGAAAGCCTGGTGACCGGTAAGGGCAACCAGCTGGCGCGCGCCGCCGCCATGCAGATTGCCGACAACCCTGGCGACCCGGCGTATAACCCGCTGTTTGTCTATGGCGGCGTGGGTTTGGGTAAAACCCACTTGGTGCAGGCGATTGGCAACCATGTGTTCCAGAAAAACCCCAAGGCGCGCATTCGCTACATCCACGCCGAGCGCTATGTGGCCGACATCATGCGCGCCTATCAGCACAAGGCGTTTGACGAATTCAAGCGCTATTACCACAGCCTGGATTTGCTGCTGATCGACGATATCCAGTTTTTTGCGGGCAAGAACCGCACCATGGAAGAATTCTTCTATGCCTTTAATGCGCTGATTGAGGGCGGCAAGCAGGTGATCATGACCTGCGACACCTTCCCCAAGCAGATCGAAGGCATGGACGAGCGGCTGATTTCGCGCTTTTCCTGGGGGCTGACGGTGGAAATCCAGCCGCCCGAGCTGGAAATGCGCGTGGCCATCCTGATGAAAAAAGCCGAGGCGGACAACCTCAAGCTGGACAATAACGTGGCGTTTTTCATCGCCCAGAACGTGCGCTCGAATGTGCGCGAGCTGGAAGGCGCGCTCAAGCGCGTGGTGGCGTATTCGCGCTTCACCAACCAGGCTATCGAGCTTGAGCTGGTGAAAGAAGCGCTGAAAGACATCCTGGCCGCCGGCAACCGGGTGATTTCCATCGAAACCATCCAGAAAACCGTGGCCGAGTATTACAAAATCAAGCTGGCCGATATGCACAGCAAAAAGCGCAGCCGCGACATCGCCCGGCCGCGCCAGATCGCCATGGCGCTGGCCAAAGAGCTCACCCAGCTGTCGCTGCCCAATATTGGCGACGCCTTTGGCGGCCGCGACCACACCACCGTGCTGCACGCCTGCAAAACCATTGCCGAAATGCGCACCACCGATACGGTGATTGAACGCGATTACAATGCCCTGCTGCAAATGCTGAAAAACTAGCCGCACACTGAACTGATACAAAAACATGAACCCTGGGGCGCCGCCCCTCACGATTCCGGGAGATCCCGCCATGCACATCCTGCAAGCTGAACGCGATGCGCTGCTCAAGCCGCTGAATGCGGTGACCGGCATTGTCGAGCGCCGCCACACCCTGCCGATTCTGGCCAACGTGCTGATTGAAAAGCGCGGCAATGCGCTGTCCTTTTTGGCCACCGACCTGGAAATCCAGATCACCACCGCCAGCCAGGGCGAAGTGGCCGGCGAAGATTTTCGGCTGACCACCTCCGCCAAAAAACTCCAGGACATCCTGCGCGCGCTGCCCGACGGCGCCACGGTGACGCTGGACCAACAAGACGCCAAGCTCACCCTGAAAGCCGGCAAGAGCCGCTTTAATCTGCAAACCCTGCCGGCCGAGGATTTTCCGCTGCTGTCGGTGGGCGCCGAGCCGCTGTCCAAGCTGACCGTGCCGCAAAAGGCGCTGAAAGCGCTGCTGGCCAAGGTGCAATACGCCATGGCCGTGCAGGATATTCGTTATTACCTCAACGGCATGCTGTTTATCGCCGAAGGCAATCAGCTCAAGCTGGTGGCCACCGACGGCCACCGCCTGGCCTTTGCCTGCATGACGCTGGACGCCGAAGTGGCGCGCGCCGAGGCCATTTTGCCGCGCAAGACCATTGTCGAGCTGGCCAAGCTACTGGCCGACAGCGACGACACCGTCAGCATTGAGTTATTGCCCAACCAGGCACGCTTTGCCTTTGGCCAGTCGGTGATTGTCAGCAAGGTGGTGGACGGCAAATTCCCCGACTACAACCGGGTGATTCCGCTGGATAACGACAAGATCTTTTTGATCAACCGTCAGCCGCTGTTGCAGGCGCTGCAACGCGCGGCGATTCTGGCCAATGAGAAATTCCGTGGCGTGCGCCTGACCCTGGCCTCGGGCAGCCTGTCGATCCAGTGCACCAACAGCGAACAGGAAGAAGCCGAAGAAGAGCTGGAAATCGCCTACCAGGGCGCGCCGCTGGAAATCGGCTTTAACATCAACTACCTGACCGATGTGCTGACCAATCTGCAAGTGGAGCAACTGCAACTGGCGTTTGGCGACGCCAACCGCAGCGCGCTGTTCACCCTGCCCGAGCAGGCGGATTTCAAGTACATCGTGATGCCGATGCGCATCTAAGCCACCCCGGCCCGCCGGAGCCGCTCCGGCTTGAACGCCTCCGCCACACCCGGC
>ERZ650306.1703-NODE-1703-length-12050-cov-4.499708_pt1 | contig 12050 bp, 8 predicted proteins | sample MGYA00376242_ERZ650306 | MGnify/ENA primary metagenome ERZ650306 (study PRJEB26733, sample SAMN07839244) | wastewater metagenome | biome: urban; feature: wastewater treatment plant; material: waste water | place: USA: North Carolina | collected 2016-03-31 ...
AGCAGGCGCGTTTTTGAGCCAAAATATTGCCGCGTGATGAAATGTGAACAGACCCCAAGGCCGTCTGAAATTTTTTCAGACGGCCTTGGTCTAACTTGAATGGTTAAACCAAGCACTTTCAGCTAATATGACAATTGAGCAAATTGCTCAATCCATCTAGATAATTATTGAGGAGTTATATCATGGCCTACATCACAACAAACGATGGCGTTGAAATTTTCTACAAGGATTGGGGGCCGCGTGATGCAGAAGTACTATTTTTCCATCATGGTTGGCCGCTCAGCTCGGATGACTGGGATGCACAATTATTATATTTTCTCGGAAAAGGATATCGTGTTGTCGCACATGACCGCCGTGGCCATGGCCGCTCGTCTCAAGTATGGGATGGTCATGATATGGATCATTATGCAGATGACGTTGCGGCTGTGGTCAAACATTTAGGCATCGACAAAGCGGTGCACATCGGCCATTCAACCGGTGGCGGCGAGGTTGCACATTATATTGCCAAACATGGTGAAGCTCATATTTCCAAGGCAGTATTGGTGAGTGCTGTGCCACCGTTGATGGTAAAAACCGATAAAAACCCGAATGGATTGCCAAAAGAAATTTTTGACGACTTCCAAAATCAGCTCTTTAAAAACCGTGCTGAATTTTATCGTGCCATACCCGAAGGTCCTTTCTATGGATTTAACCGCCCGGATACAAAACCTTCAGAACCAGTAATACAGAACTGGTGGCGCCAAGGGATGATGGGCGGCGCCAAAGCCCATTACGACGGCATTGTGGCATTTTCTCAAACCGACTTTACTAAAGATTTGAAAAAAATTTCTGTCCCCGTGCTTGTTTTGCATGGTGATGACGATCAGGTTGTGCCATTTGAAATTTCAGGAAAATTGTCAGCCGAATTGGTACAAAATGGCACGTTGAAAGTTTATCCGGGATATTCTCATGGAATGTTAACAATAAATGCCGATGTGATTAATCCGGATCTATTGGCATTTATTCAAAGCTGAAACCTGAACAATAAAAAATCAAAATACCCAAAAGCTTTTCTTAACCGGACAGCTCTTTTCTGCTTGAATTTACAATCCAAATAGAAAAGAACGACTATTCGGCAACCTATGCAAATTTTTACCCTCTAATCAAAGATAACCACAAAGGAGGCAAATCATGAGAAAGCTTTTATCTGCACTGCTGCTGGGCGCATCGGCGCTGGCCGCAGCACAAAGCACCGAGCAGAGCTATATTCTGGTGGGCAGCTACACCGATGAAGTGCACACCGACGGCATTTACACGCTTTCGTTCAACCCTCAAAACGGCGCGCTCAAACGCGTGGGCAACACGCAAAATGTGCGCAATCCTTCTTATTTGGCGTGGTCGAAAAACCGCGATTTCCTTTACGCTGTGAATGAAAACAGCAGCCAAAACGATGAAGTTTCCGCTTTTAGATTCGACAAACGCAACGGCAGCTTAAGCTTTATCAACCGCCAGCCGGTAAACGGCAGCGCCGCCTGCTATGTGGCCGTGGATCACAGCGGCCGCCATCTGGCCGTGGCCAACTACAGCAGCGGCAATGTTTCCCTTTATGATCTCGAAGCACAAGGCGGCATCAGCCCGCCGCGCCAATCGCTCACCCTGCCCAACCTCGGCCGCCAGCCGCATGCCCACACCACCGTGTTCGGGCCGCGCAACGATTTGATGCTGGTTACCGATTTGGGCAACGACCGCATCTACCAATACCGCTTTGATGCCGGCGCGATGCAGCCGCTGCAGGCAGATCCGCGCGTTTACCGTTTGGGCGAGGGCGAGGGGCCGCGCCATTTGGTGTTCAGCCAAGATGAGCGCTTTGTGTATGTGCTCAACGAATGGGCGGGCAATATCGCCGTGTTCCATTTTGAAAACAACACGTTGGTGCACAAGCAAACGGTGGTATCCACCGATATTCTGCCGCCCGGCGAGCGCAATAAAGGCAGCGCCGCCATTAAAATCTCGCCCGATGGCCGCCACCTTTATGCCTCCAACCGCGGCAGCACCAACAATATCGCCATCTTCAAAATTGCCGCCGACGGCTTGCTGAGCAAAGTGGGCGAACAAGCCACCGATGCCCACCCGCGCGATTTTTTAATCGACAAAAGCGGCCGCTGGCTTTTAGTGGCCTCGCGCGACGGCAATTCGGTGAAAGTTTACCGCGTGAACACGCACACCGGCCTGCTCGCCGATGCCGGCCAATCGGTGTCGCTGCCCAAGCCGGTGATGCTGCTGGCTTATTGAGCAGGGCTGCCGACCATTGCGCCTAATAAAATCAGGCCGTCTGAATAAAGTTTCAGACGACCTGATTCATTTGCAAACCCTATTAACCCCATAATCAAGCGGGCGCACAAACGCCCGCTCGCTCAAGCTATTTCACCGCTTTCAAGCGCAGCATTTCCTGCAACATCGCCGGGCGCCCAGCATAAATTTGCCGCGCCGCTTCCATTTGCACGGCCATCGGCTCGCGCACCACGGCAAAGCGATCATACAGGCGGTTGAGCTTTTTCACCCACTCGGCATACTTCTTGCGCTCCGTGAGCATGGCAGCTTCTGCCACCATCAGCTCAAGCCAATGCAAGGCTACGCTATTTTGCTGCGCTTCGTCCAAGCAGTCGATATATTGTTCCAGCAAATGCGCTTGATGGGTTTGCTGCAATAAGCCGCCTAATTTTTGCGTGCAGTTTTCCAAGGCATAAAGCTGCGCCAGCGCATCGCTCCGAACGTGGTTTTGCTGCAATTTTATTTCCTGCTGCGCAAATGCACCCGGCCAATCTTGGACGGGAATCAGCGCGCGCCAGCGCTGATAATAGTTTTCATCAATGCTATAGCCGCCAAAGGCCAGCGCTTCGGCATATTCCTGCGCGGCCTGCTGTTGGCCGGTTTGCGTGGCCACTTCGAGCAGCAGCGCGCGCCATTCGTTCGCCATGCCTTGTTGATGCCCGGCCAGCGCCTTTTCCAAACCCTGCACCAACAAGCGCTCGGCTTGCGCCCATTGCTGCCGCGCCATCAGTTGATCAACGGCAATGCGCCGCATTTCGGGGATGCTCAAATGATCTTGCAGCCATTTTTCCGCCTGCGCCGCATCAATAAATGCCAACACTTCATATTTGCGCAGAATCAGGCGCTCCCGCTCATAGCCGTCGCGCTTCAAGCGCGTGTATTGCGCGTCGAGCCAAGCCAGCACGGCATCGGCGCGACCCGATTCGCATAACGCAGCCTGCCACAGCGCGACGGTTTCATCAAACACAATCCAATGCTCGTCAGAGTCGGCCAATATGCTCTGCCAAAATTTTTCGATTTTGGCGCGCAATTTGGGCTCGGCTTGCCGATAAATCGTGTTGCTCATTTCGATGCAGTGAAAAATCGCATCGCCCAAGATGCCGTCTGAATCATCGGAATATTGGATAATTTTGTTCAGCCGCTGATACACGGTTTGGTGAAAGCCAAACGCATCTTCATCAAACAACACATCGGCATCTTCCAGCAGCGTCCACACCGCATCGCCCAAATCGCCGCTCTGCCGATAATCGCAGCCGCGCGCATAGCGGCGGAATAAGGCGCGCGCCTCATCAAGCAAGGCCTGCGCCTGCGCCGAGCCCATCTCCGCCGCCGCACGCGGCTTGGCCGGCTTTTTCAGCGCCGGCGCTTTGGGCAATTCGGGCGGCTCGCCGGATGAAACGGCATACCACACCGCCGCAATATGTTTGCACAAAGCATCATAAGGGCAATCGCACAAAGCCTGGCGGATGGCACCATCGGCGCCAAAGCGCAGCTGCACCCGATAAACCTGCCGCTTGCTGCCGGCCACTTGCGCCCGCCAAGCGCCATCGCTTTGCTGCTGCACCGATAAAATTTTGCCGCTGCGGTAATAATCCGCCCCGCGTTCAGCAATGGTTTGCCCGAGCGCGGCGGCAATCGGGTCGGCAGCTTTGTTCATCGGCAGGCTCCGCTGGTTTGATAGATGATAGAGAGATAAGGGTAAGGGAATTTGGCGGCCGCTTCAATGCGCTTGCGCGGATTTTTCAAAATATTGAGTTAAAGGCCGTCTGAAAGTTTTCAGACGGCCTTTAAACAGCACCGACAAAACACTGAGACCATCCCACATCTATTTGAAATAAAAAATAAATTTTGATAAACTCAATTTATCAACCCCAAAAAAGGAGCCCGCCATGAACCTGCCCTTATTCAGCCTACAAGACCAAATCGCCATCGTTACCGGTGCCGCCAAAGGCATCGGCAAAGGCATTGCCGCCGTGCTGCGGCAGGCCGGTGCCACCGTGGTGGTGGCCGACATCGACGAAGCCGCCGGCCAAGCCACCGCCCAAGCGTTGGGTGCCGACTTTTACCCGCTCGACGTCACCCACCAAGCCGACTGCCGCCGCCTGATTGCGCAAGTGGCGCAGCAATACGGGCGTGTGGACATTTTGTGCGCCAACACCGGCATTTTCCCGCAAGCCGATTTGGCCAGCATGACCGAAGCCGACTGGGACACCATGCAAAACGTCAACCTCAAAGGCATGTTTTTTATGGTGCAGGCGGCCTTGCTGCAAATGAAACCGCAAGGCTACGGCCGCATCATCATCACCTCGTCCATCACCGGCCCCATCACCGGCTTTCCCGGCTGGGCGCATTACGGTGCCAGCAAAGCCGGCCAGCTCGGCTTTATGCGCAGCGCCGCCCTCGAATATGCCCGCCACGGCATCACCATCAACGCCATCCAGCCCGGCAACATCCTCACCGAAGGCCTGCAAGCGCAAGGCGACACCTATCTTGAGCAAATGAAGGCCGCCATTCCCACCCACACCCTCGGCCGCCCCGAAGACATCGGCTACGCCGCCGCCTTTTTCGCCGCCCGCGAAAACGCCTACATCACCGGGCAGGCGCTGGTGGTGGACGGCGGCCAGATTTTGCCGGAATCGCCGGAAGCTTTGTTGTGAGCCACAGAATAATCAAATATGGAAAAAGGCCGTCTGAATGGGCATAAAACCCTTTTCAGACGGCCTTTCATTTTTATTCACACATCATTGCACATCGCGCACCTGCACCGCCTTGTCAAACAGATTCACCCCGCCTTTCACGCCGAAATCCAGCGTGGTCACATTATAGGCAATATCAATATCCGCCTCGGCAAACGCCTGTTTCAGCTGCATAATCACCTCGCTTTTGGCCTGCATATAATGCGGATATTGCTGAAAATCAATCCAAAACCAAATTTGAAACAAATAAGCCGAATCGCCGATATCGGTGAAATAAAAAGCCATATCCTCTTTATTCACCACACAATCCAAGCCCTTCACCGCCGCGAGCGCCACGCTTTGCACATGCGCCAGATCATCGCCGTAAGACACGCCGCTCGAAAGCGTAATCCGCCATTTGCCCAACGTTGAATAATTCAAAAACACCCCGTTATACACCAACTGATTGGGCACATAAGCCATCTGCCCCTCAATGGTTTGCACCGCCGTGGTGACCAGCCCGATTTCCTGCACCGTGCCCACATATTGGCTGATGTTCACCCATTGCCCCACCTCAAAAGGCCGCTGCGATTTGAGCAAAAAGCCGGCAAACGCATTAGAAGCCACATCTTTCAGCGCAAAGCCCGCAATAATGCCGATAATGCCCGCGCCGGCCAGCATATGCGTGATAAAGCTGGCCAAATTCAAAATTTCCAGCGCCAGCACCACGCCCGAAAAACACATCGCCCCATACACCACCGAGCCCACCAGCTTGCCCGTTTTATTATGCGGAAACAGCCGCGCATACACCCGCACCGCCGCCCGGCGCAGCAGCCGCGCCAGCACATAAAAAATCACCAACACAATCAGCGCCGACACCATATCCGGCAACGCACGCCACAGCTGCGCCTGCCAGGTGTCGAGTGCGTGGGTGACTAGGGATAGGGTTTCCGGTTTTTGCATGGAGGGTTTTCTGTTTGAAGTTTGATAGGAATATCGGGGATTATAGAAGATATTGGTGGGCGGGGCGTAATATCGGTTTTCAACTTGAATTTACAATTCAAGGGTAAATCTCAAGCGCTTCGGCATTCCTGATGGAATGGATTTGGAACGTTGGCAGCTGTGGACCCGGTGAATCAAGCTGAAAAAGAAAGCCCCCCCAACTCTGTACTGCACCAGCCTTTGGCTTCTCAGAGAAGGGGGATTATTGGTTTAATCATAGAATAAAGCAGCAAGCCTGTTAAGTTTGAAGCCAAGCCAAGGCCGTCTGAAAAATGTTTCAGACGGCCTTTGTTTCACCCCCTCACGCGGCATTCGGCGGTGCCACGGCTTTCAGATAATTGAGTGCGATAAACTGCTTGTCGGCATCCACTTCGGCCACGGCCACTTTCATTTGCGAGCGCGGCAGAGCGTCAAACGGAATGCCGCTGGCGCGCGCCACCATGGGCAGACCGTCGATGCGCACCAAATCGTCTTTCAAAAGCGTGGCGGTTAATTCTTTAATGCCTTGCTGCTGCAAGTAAACCAAGCTCCAATAGGCTTCCATTTGGCGCTGGAAATCGGCATAGGCCGAATAGGCGGTGTCGAAATCGCGCAGCGCGGCGAATAAATCGGCATCGTTTTTCTGATAAAGCGGCGCGGCTTGCGGGTCAATCAGGCTGATGAGTTGCTTTTGGTTGATGTAGTCGGCGGCGCGGCGCAGCGGTGAGGTAAACCAGCCGTAATGCTGCACGCCCATGCCGATATGCGGCTCGGATTGGGTGCTCATGCGCACTTTGCCCGCGGGCTGCACGCGGAAAAGGCCGGGCAGGCCGGCTTGGTCGAGCATTTGGGCCCAGGTGCTGTTGGCCAGAATCATCATTTCGCTCACCAAGGTGTCGATGGGCGAGCCGCGCTCGCGCCGGGCCACGGAAACCAGGCCGTCTGAAGCCAATTCGATGCTGTAATCATATTGTGCAGCACGCTCAGGCTCGTATTTGCCGCGCGCTTTTTGGCGGGCGATGGCCAATTGGTAAAACCAAATCAAATCGCGGTGGTGGGCAAACAGGGCTGCGCCCTCGGCATCTAGGCCGCTTTGGGCATTGAAATGCGGCTCGATGGCCTGAATGCGCAGGTTTTCCACGATGTTTACCGCTTCGATTTTGCACCCCGGCGCGCTGACGTTGAAATCGGCATCCACATCGAAATAAATGCTCACAGCGGGGCGGTAGCCGCCGGCATCGAGGCTGAAGGCGGCGATCCAATTCTCGGGCAGCATGGTGATTTTGTCGCCGGGGAAATACACGGTGCTTTGGCGCTCAGCGATGGTTTTTTCCATGTCGCTGCCGGGCGCGATGGCCAGCGCGGGTGCGGCAATGTGTATGCCCACGCGTTTGCCGCCGCCGGCCAAATCGGTGAGGCTCAAGGCATCGTCCACTTCGGTGGTGGCGTCATCGTCAATTGAGAAGGCTTCCACTTCGGCGCGGGGCAAATCAGCCAAAGCGGGCACGGGCAAATCGGCAAAGGCAATGCCGCGCGGAAAATATTTCATTTCGAAGCCGTCGCGCAAATATTGCGGAATCGAAGCCACGCCGCCGCTTTGCTGCGCCAAAGCCAGGGGCGAGAGCTTCATGGCATCGGCCGCTTTGGTGAAGGCTTTATAAGTGAGCGCCTGTTTGTCGGGCGCGTGCAGAATGGTTTTCAAATCGGCGCTGATTTCGGCGGGCAGGCCGCCTTGCTGAAGCTCGGCCGCCCACGCTTCGATTTGCGCATCTTGCTGCTTTTTGCGCTCGATGGCGGCCAATGCCTGCTTGAGCGTTTCTTCCGGCGCGGCTTTAAACACACCTTTGGCTTTTTTATAGAAATACATTGGCGCGCCATAAAGCGCCATCAGCGTGGCGGCCAGCTCGATTTGGCTCGGCGCATGGCCGAAATAGTCTTCCGCAATGGCGGTGGCGGAAAATTCGGCTTCGCCGCACACTTCCCACAGCAAATCGGTGTCGATTTCGGCCGCTTCAGCTTGGGCTTTTTCCAGAAAATCAGCCATCGGCATCTCGAATTCGGCAAATACATTATTGGCTTTCACCTTGGTGCGCTTGCCGTGTTGGGTGTCGACCTGATAAGTGGCATCGTTTTTCTGCACCACGGCGGCCACTTTGAATTGGCCGGATTCTTCATAAAAAATATTCATTTGCGGGCTATTGGGCTTTCAGACGGCCTGTATCGGCGGCCGGATAATCGGAGCGCAATTTTAGCAGAATTCGGCCAAGCGGTGCGTGCGCACAAGGCCGTCTGAAAAAATTGCCGCCACTCTCAAAAATATTACATTGAATAAAAATAATTATTATTTATAATATCGGCACTTTAAAACAATACACACACGGAAACCCGATGCAACTCACCCGACTCTCTTTCGTTCTTGCCACCTGCAGCAGCACCCTTTATGCCACCGACACCGCCATCGAGCTGCCCACCGTCAATGTGCAGGCCACCGCGCCTGCGCGCACGGTAAGCGAAATCGGTGCCGCACAGATCGAGCGCGAGCAACCTGCCGATTTGAAAGCCTTGCTGAAAAACCAGCCCGGCGTGGCCGTGAGCGCCTTGCAGCGCACCCGCCAAGGCAATGATTCGGTGAATATCCGCGGCCTGAGCGGCAACCGCGTGGGCATGAGCATGGACGGCATTCCCCTGCCCGAAGCGCAGGAAAGCCGGATTTTCGCCTCAGCCGGGCTCGCTTTCGGGCGCGGTAATTTTATCGAACCCACCGCCTTGCGTGCCACCACCATCGCGCGCGGCGCCGAAGCCGAAGGGCTGGCCGGCTCGGTGCAGTTTAAAACACTGGAGCCGGCCGATGTGCTGCAAAACGAAAATTTCGGTGCCTATGTGCAAAGCGGCTATCAAAGTACCGACAGCAGCCGCCATATCGGCGGCGGCGCAGCAGCAAGCACCGGCATTTGGCAGGGTATGCTAATGGGCACTTACCGCCTCGGCCACGAAACCGAAACCCGCGGCCATGTGGGCGGCGACGGCCAAAGCCGCACTGAAGCCGACCCGCAAGACTACAACAGCCGCTATTTCCTCACCAAACACCATTTCCAGATTGCACCCGAACACCGCCTGAGCCTCACCGGCGAGCATTTGCGCCGCCATCAATGGCTGGATCAGCGCTCGCAGCTGGGCACTTACACGGAAGACCACACCCGCGACAGCCAAACCCGCAACCGCCTCTCGCTGGCACACCGCTACCAAAGCGAAGAGGAGCATTTGCAGCAAATCGACAGCCAAATCTACTGGCAAGACAGCCGCACCGACAATCTGCGCCAACGCAGCAACAGCCGCAGCGCGCGCACCGACACCGGTGCCGCCCGCGACCTTGTGTGGGGCGTGCGCAGCGAAGCGCTCAGCCACATCAATACCGGCGATTGGCGCTACGGCCTGCAATTTACCCGTCACGATTTACGCTACGATGCCGTGCAAACGCCTGCCGCCAACAGCCCCTTCAGCCCGATACACGACCCCTCCGCCGACACCGTGCGCACCACCGCCGCCCTTTATGCCGATGGCAACATTGATTTCGAAACCTGGCTGCTGCAACCGGGTCTGCGCGCCGACTATTATCAACTCAGCCCCGATACAGCCGACTACCAACAAATCAGCAGCGACATTGCCCAGGTGCAAAAACAACACCGCTACGCACTGAGCCCGCGCATCGGCGCTGTGTGGAAACATTCCGCCGCCTTTCAGCCTTATGCCCAATATTCGCGCGGCTTTCATGCCCCGTCTTCCCAGCAAATCTCCAGCTCTTGGGGCATCAATAATGTTTACTCGATTATCGGCAATGCACGGCTCAAGCCCGAATATGCCGACAACTTCGAAATCGGCGTGCGCGGCAACACCGGCACCGTTGAATACCGGTTGGCCGCCTTCAACAACCTCTATAAAAACTTTATCGACTACAAAACCCAGCAAACCTACATTCCCGGCCGCCAATTGTGGCTGATTCAATACCACAACTTCGACCGCGCGCGCATTTACGGTGCCGAAATGCAGGCCGCATGGAAATTCGCCCCACGCTGGACGCTCAACGGCAATCTCGCCTTCGCCCGCGGCTACACCAAAAACAGCGCCGACACCGAGGGCAGCGGCGACAACAACGGCGGCAAGCAGCCCATCAACAGCATTTTGCCGCTCAAGCTGCAACTGGGCGCCGCCTACGACACCGAACGCTGGGGCGGCAATGTGCTGCTCACCCGCGCCAACGGCAAATCATCCGATCAAATCAGCGGCAATATGTATAACCCCACCCGCCACTACACCTTGGTGGATATGGGCGCTTATTGGCGCCCCACCAAAAAGCTCAGCCTCTCGGCCGGCGTAGCCAACCTCTTCAACCAAAAATATTGGGATTGGGGCGACATTTCCTACTTGGCCGCCCGCAGCACTTATGCAGGCAGCTTCGACCAATCGCTCGGCCGCGACGTTCCCTCTTCTTTCAACGCCACCAATGCCGACGCCTTCACCGCACCCGGCCGCCATTTCAATGTGGGGCTGCGCTATACTTTTTAAGGCCGTCTGAAAGCCGGGCCGCCGGCTCGAAAACACATGTGCGGTTGCGGTTTGTGTGTTGCTTAAAGGCCGTCTGAAAAAACTTCAGACGGCCTGCCCTGCAAACGAAACCTGTTACAATAGCGTTTTGCTTTTTCACACAGCCCCGCCATGACCGATCCTGTTTACATTCCCCTGCGCCTGCACACCGAATTTTCCATCACCGACGGCACCGTGCGCATCAAGCAAGCGGTGAAGCAGGCTGCCGCTTACGGCCTGCCGGCGCTGGGCGTGAGCGATTTGATGAACACTTTCGGCTTGGTGAAATTCTACAAAGCCTGCCGCAGCGCCGGCATCAAGCCGATTGCCTCGGCCGATGTGTGGATTGAAAACCCGGAAGCGCCCGAAAAGCCTTTTCGCGCGATGCTGATGGTGAGAAACGATGCGGGCTATCTGCGCTTAAGCGAATTGCTCACCGCCGCTTATGTGGGCAAAGACCGCAATATCGACCATGCCGAGCTGCGCCAAAGCTGGCTTGCCGATGGCGACAACAGCGGCCTGATCTGCCTTTCGGGCGCGCATTATGGCGAAGTGGGTGCCAATCTGCTCAACGGCCACGAAGAAGCCGCCCAAGCCGCCGCGCAAAAATACGCGGCTTGGTTTCCCGATGCGTTTTACTTGGAATTGCAGCGGCTGCCCGAGCGGCCGCAATGGGAAACTTCGGTGGCCGGCAGCCTGCAGATTGCCGCCGCGCTCGATTTGCCGGTGGTGGCTACGCATCCGACTCAGTTTCCCAACCCCGATGATTTCGAAGCGCATGAGGCGCGGGTGTGCATTGCCGGCGGCTGGGTGTTGGCGGATAAAAAGCGCCCGCACGAATTTGCGCCGAGCCAGTTTTTCGTGTCGCCCGAGGTGATGGCCGAGCGCTTTGCCGATTTGCCCGAAGCGCTGCAAAATTCGGTGGAAATCGCCAAGCGCTGCAATATCCACATCACGCTGGGCAAAAACTTTCTGCCGCAGTTTCCTACGCCCGACGGCATGTCGCTCGATGATTATCTGAGCCTGCTTTCCAATCAAGGCCTGCAAGAGCGCATGGTGCAGCTTTACCCCGATGAAGCCGAGCGCGCGGCGCAGATGCCCGAATATCAGGCGCGGCTGGATTTCGAGCTGAAAATCATCATTCAAATGGGCTTTCCGGGCTATTTCCTCATCGTGCAAGATTTCATCAACTGGGCGAAAAACAACGGCTGCCCGGTGGGGCCGGGGCGCGGCTCGGGCGCAGGCTCGCTTGTGGCTTATGCGCTCAACATCACCGACCTCGACCCGCTCGAATATGCGCTGCTGTTTGAACGCTTTTTGAATCCCGAGCGCGTGTCCATGCCCGACTTCGATATCGATTTCTGCCAGAGCAACCGCGGCCGCGTAATTGAATATGTGCGCGAGAAATACGGCGCCGATGCGGTGAGCCAGATTGTGACTTTCGGCACCCTGTCGTCCAAAGCCGTGATTCGCGATGTGGGGCGCGTGCTCGAGCTGCCGTTT
>ERZ650306.1704-NODE-1704-length-12041-cov-3.856833_pt1 | contig 12041 bp, 10 predicted proteins | sample MGYA00376242_ERZ650306 | MGnify/ENA primary metagenome ERZ650306 (study PRJEB26733, sample SAMN07839244) | wastewater metagenome | biome: urban; feature: wastewater treatment plant; material: waste water | place: USA: North Carolina | collected 2016-03-31 ...
TAAAATTTCATCTAAACATTCACCGCTAGCATCACACCATTTTTGTTTTAGTGCTGCAGGAATTTGATATTGCTGCACCCGATCACAGGCACCTTTACAGCCTGAATTGTTATCAATCCAAGTGACTTGATAACCTGCACGCTGGGCAATATCCAGTAAACCTTCGCGGTGACTTGCCAGTTGTTCATCATAATTTTGGCGTGGCATCCCCGAGAACATGCAAGGCACAGAAACCTCGGTATTAGTTCCACAGGAGTGCATGTCGGAGAAATTGATCACACCCATCTGAGTCAATTGAGGCGTTGTTTCGCGTGCATAGCCGTTCAATCCCCAGTTTTGGGCGCGAGCCGTCTCGCCTACGACAAAGACTAATAAACGTGGCCGACTGCCTTCGGGCCTGACTGTTGCAACGGCATCAGCTCCAATGGGTATTTTTTCGGCGGACTGCGTGATAGAGGAACCTGTCAGTGCCTTCGGCAAACCCACCAGATAGTTTCCCGGTGTAATCAAGTATCGCACTTCGCGATGATTTCTCATCAGTGCGGACATGTCCTGAAATGACAGCATGACACCGCCCGAAATCATCAGTGTCGAAAACAGCATCAATCCCATACGCCACACGATTGCTTTCAGCCAAGTACGCCCGAGCAATCGGATTCGCCAAAGAAAAATAATCGGAACTACTGCCAGTAGGCTTAGTGGAGCAATCAATGCAGGCGTCAGTAGCTCGCGACTTTCCTTGAAGTCTGTGGCTAGAACATTGCGCAACATGCTCGAATCGAGGTAGATATGAAAGCTGCGCATGTAGTGTGTTGCGAGGGCAGAGGCAACAAACAGCACCGCAAGTAAAACCCTGGCATTCCAGCGCCATACAACCAAACTCAACAGCAGACTGTGAATTCCCACCAGAAACAGCAGTACGGATGTACCCATGCGTAAGCTGGACTGGACGCCTAAGGCGCTACTCCAAAATAGACCATTGCAGGCTAGTGCAAAGAAAATACTGGTCATCAAGATCAGCCACTCGACGCTGCATTGTGGTCGCCAATGGCTTAGGTCCTTGAGGTTTGCAGTTCTGAATCGCGGCATCAGACCGAGAGCCTGTTTGAAAGTTCTCATGCTTGGAACCCCGATGAATAGACATCGCCTGAGCCATCAACAAACCAGCGTTGCCAGACCATGAAAAGACCCAAGGCAACGACCCAACAAATCAGGAGCGTCCACAAGTCATGGGAAAGGAAGTGGGCTCCGCGCACCTGCTGGGTCCATCCAAAGATGGCACCTATCATCAAACTTGCAGCCAAGGCCATCCAACGCCAGGCAGGACGAACCATCAAGGTAAAGAAATATAGGCTGACCCATGCATATCCGGCACTTGCATGCCCTGCGGGAAAGCACACACCGCGCGGCATACCGGGCGGGCGTGTTTCAAACAGGCCCACAAACACTCGCGCTCCGCCATAGCGCACCAAGTTCCAGGGGCAATCCATGTTAGTGAACGATTTCAGCGCCGAAACCGTCAGTGCCCCGATCAAGTACGCACAAAAAAGATACAGTAGCGGCCAGCGTAGGTATGCCGAGCATTTGTTGCTACGTTTTTTTCTCCAAGCCCAGATGCACGTTGCTGCAACCGCAATTGCCAGGAAGGTGGAAAGATTCTTCCCACCACGATGCAGCAGGTTGCTGGTTAGCCAGGCATCCCGCAAAGCCCATCGGCTGCCCTGCAAGCGATAGAGATGATCGGCGACCCAGAAGTCCCCACCGCCATCCATCAATAGACTGCTGATGATCAGCGCCGCACCCGCTGGTAGCGCTAAATGAGTGATTAAGAATCGAGGTGCGAATGGTGCGTTGGATAGTGGGGCGTTGCCCAGTAGTCGGGATTCATTGAGGGGCATCGGCATGTGCCTCCTTCGAATGCCACAGCGCATGCGCATCGATACGCACCAGTGCTGACGCTTGCAGCGCATCGATGCGAGCCTGTGCCTCACCGAGGCGTGTCTGGCGCAGGTTTCGCAACGTCAAGAGGTATTCGGCCAAGGGGGCCTCTCCCAATTCCCAAGCCCGCCGCGTGCGGTTGCTGGCCGTGGTCTGCGCGGCCAGCGCCTGCGCGAATGACTGCCACTGTGTGCGCTTACTGTCAACAGCCTGCACGGCGACCCACGCACTTTGCTCCACCGCGCGCCGCACGCCGAGCGCCTCTGCCTCTGCGGCAGCTGCGTTGGCGCTTTCCGTGGCAGCCATTGCACTGCGATAGTCAGTGCCAAATGGCACCGTCAGGACAACGCCAATGACACGTTCCGCCCCGCCGCGTTCAGACATCATGCGTACCCCGACGGTGGGGTCGGGCGTGCGGTTGGCGCGAGCGCGCTCGGCCACCTTGGCAAGGCGCGCTGCCTCTCCATCGGCAATGCCGATTTCGACGCTTTGTCGCACAATTCGCGCCAGCCACTCCTGTACCCCGTTCGGCAAGGGATCGGGATCTGGCAGGGTGGGTGGCCGTGCGGGAATCTCAATGCCGGGGAACTCAATCACCAACGTCTGTCGTGCTTCCCGTTCTGCATCGCGCGCGGCGCTAACCTGGGCCGCAAGCAGTGCGCGTTCGGCTTGCAAAACGTCGCTGTCCCGCCGCGCGGCATCGCCCAGGGCCACGCGCCGGGCCATTGCTTCCTGCTCACGAATAAGCAACTTTTCCTGCGCTTGCATCTCGTCGGCTACGACGAAACTGCGCAGCCATCCGGCCCAGACTTCCAGCAGTCGCCTTGCCATCTGGTGCTCGGCATCTTCAAGGCGCATACCGGCCACGCCGCGGGTGCGGCTGCCGATCTCCCGATCCAGACGCGCCTTGTTTGGCAAGCGAACAGCACGGCTGAGCTGGATTTCCCATTCGTTGTAGCGACGCGCTTCGTTGGTCACGTTGCGACGTTGTAGGCCACTACTGAGTTCAAATTCGTGGCTACCGGCTTCAAGGGCGCTTTGCGTGGCGGCCGCCGCGTCCAAGCGAGCGGCTGCGGCATTCACGACCGGCTGGATTTTTATCGCCGCTTCGACTTGCGCCTGCGCAGGCAGCCACGAAAGATCATCGGCGCGCGCTTGCGCGGGATGAAATGTCAAAGCCGCGATAGCCACCATGACGGCACCAGCCGGTAGTACCAGGCTGCATCCTTTGTTTTTACTCGTCATACCAGTCTTCCACTTGCCAACACCGACTCCACCCACCAGCGGACATCGCTAGACGCGATGCGCTGGCGCAGATGCGCCAGGACCTGTTCCAGTTGTTCGTATTCGATCAACACCCAGATGACGCGCCGATCCACACGGCCGCGAACCTTCTCGCGAATGGACGCGCGCGCGAAGTCGCCGGTATGCCCTTCGGCGTGCAACAGGGTGAACCCTGGCAGCACCGGGTCGGCCATCAGGGCATCGGCGACGGCGTCTTCGAGCGTGGGTGGAAACACCAGATTCAGGCGCACCAGTTGCGCTTCTTTCAATCCGTTCATGCGTGGACTCCTTGTTGTGAGGAGATGGCCTGGCCGAATCGCCGGTACAGCACCGGCAGCAGGACCAGGGTCAGCGCAGTGGAACTGACCAGTCCGCCAATCACCACGATGGCGAGTGGGCGCTGGATCTCAGAGCCAGGGCCACTGGCCAGCAGCAGGGGCACCAGGCCAAAGGCGGTGATGGAAGCCGTCATCAGCACGGGGCGCAGCCGTCGCAGCGAACCTTCGCGCACCACCTGTTCCATGGGCAGGCCTAGCGCGTGCAGGTGGTTGAAGTGCGTCACCAGCACCAATCCGTTGAGCACGGCGATGCCCAGCAGCGCGATGAAGCCGACCGAAGCAGGCACCGACAGGTACTGCCCCGACAGCCACAGCGCCGCCACGCCGCCGACCATGGCAAACGGCACGTTGCCGAGGATGAGCGCGGCCTGCCGCACCGAGCCGAAGGTCATGAACAGCACGAAGAAAATCAGCCCCAGGGCCACCGGCACCACCATGCCTAGGCGGGCCGCTGCACGTTGCTGGTTCTCAAACTGCCCGCCCCATTCGACGCGGTAGCCGGGCGGCAGCGGCACGTCGCGCGCCACGGCTTCGCGCGCTTCATCTACGAAGCCGACCAGATCGCGCCCGCTCACGCTGGACTGGATCAGCGCGAAGCGCGAGCCGTTCTCGCGCCGCACCAGCACGGGGCCATCGGTGGTGGCGATGCGCGCCAGCGAGGCCAGGGGGATTTCGCCCTGATCGCCACGGGCGAGCTGCAAGTCCTTGAACCGCTCGGCCGATCCGCGCAGCCGGGCATCCCCGCGCACCACGATGGGCGTGCGCCTGTCCGGCTCGATCACCAGCCCGGCCGGCACGCCTTCGAGCTGCGAGCGCAGCTCGTCCTGAACCTGCGTCACGGCCAGTCCGGCGCGCCCCGCCGCCTGCGCATCCACCTTCACCTGCAGGTATTCCACGCTGTCGCTGGCCTGGGTGAGCACGTCGCGCGCACCGGGCACTTTCTCGATGCGAGCGGCCATGCGCTGCGCCAGATCGCCCAGCGTTTGCAGATCAGGGCCGAATAGCTTGACGGCCACGTCGCCCCGGCTGCCGGTGAGCATTTCCGAGATGCGCATCTCGATGGGCTGGGTAAAGCCGAATTCCAGGCCGGGGAAGGCATCCATCACCTTGCGTATCTCGGCACTCAACGCGTCCTTGTCGGCTGCATGCCAATCCTTGCGCGGTGCGAGCTGCATGAACAGGTCGGTTTCGTTCAGGCCCATCGGGTCGAGCCCCAGCTCGTCGGAGCCCACCCGCCCGATGCTGTGCCGCACCTCGGGCACCGCCGCACCGATGGCCTTCTGCACTGCCAGGTCAATCTCCAGCGAGCGCTGCAACCCAATGGACGGCGGCTTTTGCAGTTGCAGCAGGATATCGCCCTCGTCCATCGTCGGCATGAACGCCTTGCCCGTGCCGAGGTAGGCCACCACACCCAATGCCAGGGCCGCGATGGCGACCGCCGATGCGCGTAGCGGGTGGTGAAGCGCAGCCTCCAGCAGCGGTTGGTACAGGCGCGTGGCCCAGCGCATCACCCACGGCTCGGTGTGCGCGTGTTCCTTGAGCAGCAGCGAGGCCAGCACCGGCACCAGCGTGAGCGACAGCAGCAGCGAGACGCCCAGGGCGAACACGATGGTCAGCGCCACCGGCACAAACAGTTTGCCTTCCAACCCTTGCAGCGTGAGCAGGGGCATGAAGGTCAGACAGATGATGAGGATGCCCGAGGCCACAGGCATGGCGACCTCGCGCGCCGCGGCGAATATGCGGTGCAGGCGCGGCTGGTGCGCACTGGGCGCGTGCGGGTCGAGCCGACTGACGGCGTTTTCCACCACCACTACGGCAGCGTCCACCAGCATGCCGATGGCGATCGCGAGGCCCCCCAAGCTCATCAAGTTGGCGCTCATGCCGACAAGGCGCATCAGCAGAAAGGTGCCCAGGGCCGCCAAAGGCACCATCACCGCCACCACCAGCGCGGCACGAAGCTCGCCGAGGAACAGAAGCAGCAGGATGACGACCAGTACCGTCGCTTCCAGCAAGGCGCTTTCCACCGTGCCCACGGCGCGCTCGATCAGCGTGCTGCGGTCATAGAACGGCACCACCTTGACGCCGGGTGGCAGGCTGGGCGCCACCTCGTCCAGCCGGGCTCGGATGGCTTTGACCAGCGCCGAAGCATCGGCCCCGCGCAGCGCCACCACGATGCCTTCCACCGCTTCGCCCGCGCCGTCCCGGGTGACGGCGCCATAGCGCGTCACGCCTTCGATGCGCACCTGGGCCACGTCGCCCAGGCGAACTGGGGCCGTGCCATTGGCCCCCGCGCGCAGGATCAGACGGGATAAATCGTCCAAAGTGTGGATCGCGCCTTCGGCGCGCACGATCAGCGTGTCCTCGCCCGCATCCAGGCGGCCTGCGCCGTCGTTGCGGTTGTTACGACTGATCGCCGTGATGACGTCCGAGAAGCCGAGGCCCGCAGCGGAAAGCCGCGCGCGGTCAGGCACCACGGCAAAGCTCTTGGCTTCGCCGCCCAGCACGTTGACATCGGCAACGCCGGGCAGCGTGCGCAGGGCCGGGCGCAGCGTCCAGTCCAGCAGGGCGCGGCGCTCGCTCAACGTGAGGCCACCGCCTTCGATGGTGAACATGAACACGTCCGACAGCGGTGTCGAAATCGGCGCCAGCCCGCCGCTGACGCCTTCGGGCAGGCTGCCCGAAACGCCGGCATAGCGTTCAGCCACCTGCTGACGCGCCCAGTAGATGTCGCTGCCTTCGGCAAAGTCCAGCGTGATGTCCGCGATGGCGTACTTGGCGGTCGAGCGCAGCATCACGCCCCGCGGCACGCCGAGCAACTCCATCTCCAGCGGCGTGATCACGCGCGACTCCACCTCCTCGGGCGTCATGCCAGGGGCCTTGATAATCAGCTTGACCTGCGTGGGGGAAATATCCGGATAGGCGTCGATCGGCAGTTGCAGGAAGGCCGCCAGGCCCGCACCCGCCAAAGCCAGCACGCCAAGCAGTACCAGCGCACGTTGGCGCAGGGAAAATTCAATCAGACGGGACAACATGCGTGGTCGCCCCTCATTGCAATGGAATCATGGATTTGAGCAGTGCCGTACCGCGCACGACGACCTGCATGCCTGCCGCAAGCGGCGCAGTGTCTGGCGAGACGGCGCGCACGGCGCTTGACGCCTCTGATTCGTCTTGCCCCAGCAGTTGCACCGGAACAGCGCGGACGCGTAGGTCGCCTTGCTTGTCTTGCGATGACGGCTCAGCAACGTAGAGCACGTGGGCGCTGCCCGCTGGCAGCAGTGCGGACGATGGCACGCTCAAGGTGCCCTGCGGTGCTGGCAGCAACAGCGCGACACTGATCTGCTGCCCGGCCGCATAGCGGTCTGCCCCTGCCTGATCTGCATCGACGCGGGCACGTACCCGCAGGCTCTGACTACTGAGGTCAGTGTCGCCACCAACAGCCGTCACGCGAGCGATCGTGCCATCGGGAAGACGCACTTCCAAGCCTGGGTGGAGATCCGAGCGCCAGCGCAGCGGAACCGCGACGCTGACATCCAGCGGGCCAGGCTGAGCCACTATGAAGGCGATGTCGAGCGGCGCGACCGCTTGCCCGAGGCTCAGGTGACGACGCATCACCCGCCCGGACAAAGGCGCCAGCAATTCATACTCGCCGGCCTGCCCGCCGCTAACGGGTCGAAGCCGTGCGAGGGCGCCATTGGCCTCTTGCAACGTACTTTGCGCAGCCGCCGCGCGCGCCTGGGTTTGCTCGTTGCGCGTGGCTGGGATGATGCCCTCGGCCAAGAGCGTGGCATCGCGCCGGGCCTGTGCCGCGGCCACCGCCGCTTCGGTGCGGGCACGCGCCAGATCAGCCTGCGCCGCCAGAACGTCCTTGCTCTGGATGCGCGCCAGTGCCTGTCCTTGGCGCACTGCGGCGCCTTCATCGACCAGAACGCGCGTCACCACACCGCCATATGGCGCCACGACCTGCGCGCTGGCCGAGAGTGGTGCCACCGTCTGCGCGGGTAAGCCATCCAGCGGTATCACTGCGGCATCCTTGACGAGTGCGGTTTCCACACCCTGCGCGCGAAGCTGAGCGGCGTTGAGGTGAACGCCGCCAGCGTTCGGTTGGGCGACAGCTTCGCTCGCGTCTTTATCGGCTACGGTTGTCTGCTGGGTTGCCCAAGCCCACCAGCCGTACCCTACGGCAGCCAGAACTGCCACACCGACGGCGGACAGGGCCAAGGTCTTGGTTCGGCTGGCGGTGCCCGCCGCTTTCAAGGTCGGGAAGCTCATGCTTGTGCCGCCCCAAACGACGTAGAGCAGAGTAGAGAGCACATAGCGCGGATTGAAAATCCGTCGCATATGAAGCGGTGCGCGAGGTTAATGAGGCGAAACATGCGGTCGATCTCTTGTAAAAGATCGGCTCATGTTCTTCGGTGAAGCTTTGAGAAAGCTTTGGAGAAAGCGAAATTTGCTCAGTACGATGTATTTCGGCGAAACGCCTGCTTTGAGCAGCAAGCAATCGATAAACTGATTTTTCAGTAACTTGCTCTGATATGCCAGCGGTGCGCCTTTGCTACCTCAAACATCGGAGCCATACACCATGAATGTCAGGAATTCCGAATACCGTTTCAGTCCTTTGGTCATAGGACTGCATTGGCTGACCGTGCTTCTCATCATCGCGGTCTATGCGAGCATGGAGCTGCGCGGTCTGGCACCGAAGGGCAGCGCCTTGAGAGACGCCATGAAGTCCTTGCACTACCTGCTGGGCCTCAGCGTTCTGGTGATCGTCGTGATCCGTATCGGGGTGCGCTTCCAGGCGGGAGCGAAGCCCGCGATCCAACCACCCATGCCACGCTGGCAGGCCACGCTCGCCGATGTCATGCACTATGCGCTCTACAGCTTCATGCTCGCCATGCCGCTGCTCGGATGGCTCACCTTGAGTGCGGCGGGCAAGCCGATTGTTCTGTTTGGCTTGCCCATTCCCTCTCTGATCGGCACCGACGTTGCTTTGTCGCGCCAACTCAAGGATGTCCATGAGGCGCTGGCGACATTGGGCTATGTCTTGATCGGATTGCATGCGATGGCGGCGCTGTTGCACCACTACGTCATGCGTGACAACACAGTGGTTCGCATGCTTCCCGGTCGACGCCCCTGACCTACTGGCCTCAGGCTGCTTTACATGAATTCAAATCTCCAATGACCAAATTTCACCACCGCGCCCACCCTGAAAGTCATCGCACTGAACATATCGGATGGCTGCGCGCCGCTGTTCTGGGTGCCAATGACGGCATCATTTCCACGGCCAGCCTAGTTGCAGGCGTGGCTGCTGCCCATGCAAGCCATGCCAGCATCATGACCACGGCCATCGCGGGGTTGGTAGCCGGCGCCATGTCCATGGCTGCAGGCGAGTTCGTGTCGGTCTATTCACAAGCTGATACGGAGAAGGCGGATCTGGCGCGGGAACGTGATGAACTGAAGAACAGTCCGGAAGCCGAACATCGCGAACTCACGGCCATCTATGTTCGGCGTGGCTTGGATCATCGACTCGCGGATCAGGTCGCCACGCAATTGATGGCGCATGATGCGCTGGGCGCGCACGCGCGCGATGAACTGGGCATTTCTGAAACGCTGAGCGCTCGCCCGCTGCAAGCTGCAATGGCGTCCGCCGGGAGCTTCGCCGTGGGCGCGGCCATGCCGCTGGCTGTGGTTCTGCTGGCGCCAGAGCAGAGCCTGCTCTATTGGATCGTCGCGACGGCGATTGTCTTCCTGGCCCTGCTCGGCGCTGCGGCTGCTGCCGTGGGTGGTACGCCGCTCTTCAAAAGTGCGCTGCGCGTCGCGTTCTGGGGCACATTTGCCATGGCGGTGACAGCGGGCGTGGGAGCCATGTTCGGCACTGCGGTGTAGATCTGCGTCAATCTCAGAGCAGCGGTGGCCAAGGGCCAAGCCGCGCGGACAGCCGACCGTTGTCCAGTGAGAACGCCAGCGGCAGGTCTATGGCATGCGCGAGCGCCAGGGCCAGTGCAAGTCCCAGCCCGGCGTGGTGCGCCGTGCCACCTTCGGAATCCTTGCGCCAGAAGCGAAGGCCGAATTGATCCAGATCGGATGCCTGCAAATTGGGAGCTGTGTTGACGATGGTCAACATCCAGCCGGAAGCCTCGCGCTCCAACCTACATTGAATGTCGTCGCCTTCGGGCGCGTATTCGATGGCATTGCGCAAGAGGTTGGAGACGATGCGTTCGATCACGCCCTGATCACTTTGCACCCATGCCGATTCAGGCAAAGTCACGCGGATGGGTGACTTGGGTGCCATTTGCTGGACGTTGAGTCCCGCCAGTAACTCTTGCAGCAAAGCTGTTAGATCCAGAGGATCCAGAGCCAGTGTGTGTTGGCCGGACTCAAGACGCGCCAACAACAGCAGAGTGTCCACACTGCGCTGCATGCGTGAACTGGCCTGGATCGTTGCATTCAGGGCGCGCTGGATTCGGGTCGGGTCGGCATCGATCAAAGCGCTTTCTGCGCTGATGCGGATTTCTGCCAAGGGCGTGCGCAACTCGTGGGCCACGTCGCGGGAGAAGCGGCGCTCGCGGGCAATGGCCGCATACAGGTGATGCAAGCCCTGATTGAAGGCTTCGGCAAACGGACGCAGTTCGCGGGGAAAGTCCGCTCCGATCCGCGCAATCGGCCGATCCGAACGCAGATCGGCCAGTTGCTCGCCGACCCGCTCCAGCATGACCACGATATGCCGAACCATGAGCAGCGCCAGGCCCGTCGCTAGCAGCGTTGCCAGCACAATACCGCCCAAGAGCGCAAAGTGGATGCGCCGCTCGGTTTGATCCCAATCCCGGCGTTCTGTTGCGACGACTAATAGCTGAGACCTCTCTCCAGTTACCGACACGCGCGTCGCCAGCGCGCGGCCCGCGTGGCCATCCGGGAGTGTCACGTCGTAATAGCGCGGGGTGCCTTGCTCCAGTGGCCCAAGTGCAAGCTCGGCCCCAGCACTGCTGGGCGAACGCAGCAAGGTCCGGTGGGTCTGCGAATCGAAGACCGTGAAGAACTCGGTATGCCCGCCAGGCTCGTATTCCGGCATGAGGCTTTCGAGCTTTCTCGCATCCAACTCCTGCAGCACGCGCCCCACCGCCGCTGATCGTTGCATCAGGGTGGTATCCATCCGTCGATAGATTTCGTGGTCAATCCAGTAGTCGAGGACGGGAAACAGGATCGCGAAGGTTCCTCCAATGCAAATCACCAGGCTGGCAGCCAGCCGCCGCTGCAAGGACCAGGATCCGCCTTGACTCGCATCAGAAAGGGCTTCGGAATCGGGACGTACCATCGTTCAGGGCAGGATGTAGCCGAAGCCACGGCGTGTCACGATCAGTTCATCCAGGCCGCACTGGGCGAGCTTGGTTCGCAAGGTGCTGACGATCACCTCCACCACCTTGTCCGATGCATCGCTGCGGCTGTCGTACAAATGTTCAAAAATCTGCGAGCGCGACAGCGTGGCGCCGCGCCGACGCAGCAGCAAGTCGAGCAGTCCATATTCCTTCGGCGTGAGCCCAAGATCAATGCACTTGAACCTCGCGATGCGCGAGCGCGGATCGACCTCCAGATCGCCGTGGCGCAGAACTGGAACGTCCCGTTGCGGCGGACGCCGTACTAGCGCCCGCAGGCGAGCCAGCAGTTCGGCCAGCTCGAAGGGTTTTGTCAGGTAGTCATCGGCACCCGCATCCAAGGCCCGCACCCGGTCGTCGAGCAGTTCGCGCGCGGAGAGCACCAACACCGGTGCGGCATGGGCCTCCCGGCCCAATGCGCGCAACACGCCAAAGCCGTCCAGCCGGGGCAGCATCAAGTCCAGAATGATGGCGTCGTACCGGTAGCTGGCAAGAAACTTCAGCGCGGACACGCCATCGGCTGCTGTATCGCAGGCATAGCCTTCCGACTGAAGGCTCTGGCTCAGGGCTTCGGCCAGCGTTTGCGAGTCTTCCACGATCAATACGCGCATGTGCTTTCTTCCGTTCAGCGCATCTCGAAAAGCTCTTGGTGGAACGCCTCCGGCTCGAGCCCCTGGGCCAGCAGGTCGGCGCGCAACGCGCGGCCGAAGGCCGTGGGGCCGCAGAACCAGACGCTGGCGTCTTTCCAACCCGGCACCATGGCACGCAGGCGTTCACCCGTCAGGCGACCGTTCTGCTTGTCGATGAGCAGGTGCAGCACAACGCCGGCCGCCTGGCTGTCGGCGCGCAGTTTCTCGATGGCCTGCGGATCAGCGTCGCTCGTCGGATGGAACAAATCGACGGGGCGTGCGTCTTGGCCTTTGTGCTGCGCCAGATACTTCATGCGCGCAATGAATGGCGTGATACCGATGCCGGCGCCGATCCAGATCTGGCGGGCCTTCTCGTCGTCGAAAGTGAAGCAGCCGTAAGGCCCCTCGACCGTTACCTGGTCGCCTACCCGTAGGCGCTCAGGCAGCCGAGATCGGAAGAGCACACGTCTGAACTCCAGTCACAC
>ERZ650306.1706-NODE-1706-length-12023-cov-4.520973_pt1 | contig 12023 bp, 8 predicted proteins | sample MGYA00376242_ERZ650306 | MGnify/ENA primary metagenome ERZ650306 (study PRJEB26733, sample SAMN07839244) | wastewater metagenome | biome: urban; feature: wastewater treatment plant; material: waste water | place: USA: North Carolina | collected 2016-03-31 ...
GCATGGTGCAATATCCAGACACGCAAATACAGAAAAAATACCACAAATAATAAATGCAATACCAAAATACACCAACCAAAAATTATTCTCCCAGCGATTCTCAAAGAAAAACCCTTTTATTTTTCTCCGCTGTAATATAAGCAATACCACACCGGCTATAGTCATCGCTATATTAGCCGCTTGATAAACATATATTCCCAATATAAATGCAAGTAGTATCGCAGAAATAAAGACTCCGCATATTCTTGCTCCGGCTATGCCATCACTTGACACTTCATCTTTGATATTACTCATAGCACCTTTAATCTGTATTATAAAAAATACCAAATAAAACATAAGACCTGCTATCACAAGTCCAAGCCATTTGGGCAAGCCGAAAACTGCTTCTCCGATAAAGCAGCCTATTGCCAAAACACATAATTGTATGAATAAAATTTTTAAATTCTTCTTCATATTCCCCCTTATTTTGTCACTCCTGTTTGCAACCGTTCCTGACTCCTCAACTGTTGTTAATTTCTTTATATCCTATAATCCATATATCTTCAACCATAAATACATGAATGACACGAATCCGTACATATTTGACATTCAATCAATAATATTCGATTATATAAAAACAGTACCACTTATTCTAAATTGTTTTCAACACCTTAAGAATGAGCGGTTCTTTTTTTGTAATGAATGGTAGAAACATATTTAGCAGACTTATTTCTAAGATAAAAATAACATGAGACTGTTATTTATTATTTTTATAATTCTTAATCACAATTAACACGCAGCTTATTATTGATAACATACAGCAGAACAGCAATGCAATACATGTCACAATATTCCCTCTGCTCGGATGATTGTAAAAATTCACTCCATACATTATCGTTACTATTCCTATGCACGAAGTAATTATTCCTATAACTATCTGTAGCTTTAACAATTTCATTCTATCCATCTATAAATTCCTCTCCAGATTCAATGTTTCTTTGTTTATTATTTCTTTTGTTCTAATTAAAAATAAAGTGCAACAATATACTGATATAGCCAAGATTTGTAATCGTACATTGCCTCTTTGAAAAAAACAAATGTATCTACTCCAATCAGGAATAATATAATTTCAAAACCATGCATACATATATTCATATCAGCATTTTTTGAAGGAATTCACAAATCACTCCCAAAAGTGATATCAATGCACTTATCAGAATGTTGAAAGCAAAACTTTCTAAAAATACTCTATAATAAACTCAATTACTTTCTTAAACTTTCCTTGAATAATCATTCCAATAATTCCCACTATAACAATAATTATTCCTATATAAAACATAACATATGAATCAATAAACCATGTTGTTATTTCCATTATTGCACATCCTATGACAAAAATCATTACTGACAAATTAGAAATTATTTTTTTCATTTATCCACGCCCTTGTTCTATTTTCTTAGGTGCCTCATATTTGATTAATATAATCATCAATTTTATTTTTCACATACAATAAGGTATTCCTATCCCTGCCTTTTCTAAACTTACTCTATAATAAATAATATACAATCTATAATTCATTTGCAATCAAATCTGCATAAATGACATAAATTCGCACATAAATGATATTTCACGCATACTTTTTATCCATAATTAAGCATAATTCCTACATCGGCCATTAAATTCTCAAAACACAACCTAAATTAATCTTGTAAATTCAAAATTTATAATTTATAATCTTCATAGCTTAATTGTTTTGATAAGGGGATTATTTTTATGAATATTGCTATTTGTGATGATGAACAACAAGATATTGATATACTTTACAATTACTGCAAATCATGCAAATTACCATACAATATTTCTACTTTCTTGTCTGCCTCTGCCCTGCTTGAGGCTTTTAAATCCCAATTTTATGATTTAATTTTTCTTGATATAGAAATGGATAAGCCAAATGGTTTTGAAATTGGCTCTATTTTAGCAGGATATTCTCCTCGTCCCGTAATAGTTTTTACGACAAACGCACTGCAGTATGCAGTCCGAGGATATGGAATTGCTTTTCGATTTCTATGCAAACCGATAACGATTACAATGTTTCAAAGTGTTGTCAGGGAGGCTCTTGACGAGATTCTTCCGCAAAAGGCAGCGGTAACGTGTGGTTCAACTCAGAAAATGATTTCTATAAACGATGTCATATATTTTGAGAGTCTGAACCGGCACATTATTTTTCATTTTGCAAATACATCCACATTGGAGATAAAGGATTCAATGGAAAATATGATTTCAGTTTTTTCATATCCTTCATTTGTACAGATTCACAGAAGTTATTGCATCAATTTGAATTATGTGGACAGCTTTACACCACTTGCTGTCACTATGACTGACGGCTGCAAAATTCCACTTTCGCGGAAAAAACAGACCATTTTCCAAGAGCGCTTTAACAATTTGATACGAGGTACCATCAAATGAATTTTCCAATTGAAATATATACCATTATTATAGAATGCCTGCTTATTTTCTACTTCTTTCATAAAGAGGTTAGACCTGTATACCCTTCCCGCAGATATATTATCCTATTTTGCATATCACTCTTTGCGGTCATAATGCTATCAACCCTATATACACCTATGTTTATACGTCTTGTCATTATCAGCTTATTTTTGTTTTTATGCTATACTTTCTGCTTCAAATGCAAAATATTCCAAATCACCTATACTATTATATTATTTTTTGTCACGTCGATGTTTTTCGATGTTATTGGTGCGTTTGTACTTTCCAGACTTGGAATTTCAATAAATGAACTTTTAGGAATAAGTGAAGGACGGCTTATCTACAATACCACAAGCAAGATTATTCATCTGTTTTTGCTGGTCATAATTATTTTATTTACCAATGCCCGATTTGATTCAAAGGCTCTACTGCATGCCATACCACTCATGCTCTGCAATCTGTCAAGCATATTTATTCTGTTTGCCCAGTACACTACCTTTATTGACAATGGTAAATACTCCACCTTTGTGATGACCACCATATGTATGCTTGTTATCAATATAGTGGTTTGTGGATATACGGAAATAGTAAAGAAATCTTATGAATTACAGAAAAATCAGCTCTGTATGCAGGAGCAGCTTGCCAAACAGGAGCTTTACTATCAGGATATCATTGCTCGTCAGGACGAATCCCGCGCACTTTGGCATGATATAAAAAAATACATGCTGGCAATGGAAAATCTGGTTTCTACGAAAACACGACCTGAAGCCGAAAGCCAGCTCTCTGCCTTAAAGAAAAAGTTTTCAAGCCTTGACCAAATGATTGATACCGGTAATTCCATTGTTGACGGCATCCTAAACTATGGCTCTAATAAAGCAGACAGTCTGGGAATCTCCATAAACTTTAATCTATGGCTGGATACTGACCTCAACATTTCGCCTGTTGATCTGTACATAATCATTGGAAACACTATGGATAACGCAATAGAAGCCTGCGATGCTTTTCCGGCAGGTCACAAACCATCCATCTCATGTACGCTGCGCCAGAAAAATCATGTGCTGCTTTATGAAATATCCAATCCTATTCCACAGGTTTCGGTAAAAAAAGCCGGAGTTATCCACGGATATGGGCTTGAAAATGTCAAAGAATGTGTAAATAGAAATAGTGGTTTTATCTCTGTTAAAAACGAAAATGATATATTTTGTGTCTCTATAACACTAAACGTTTAATATGTCTTAAATCCGCGATATCACAAGCCTTCCATCCTGCACATCAACCCTGACCTTATTAGACTCTATCCCCGCTGCCTCAAGCATCTCATCAGTGAGTTTTATCCTGTGTGCCTTATCCAATACCGTATATTCCATTGCAGGGTGTTTCTTCAATTTCTCCGTACTTACCTTTCCGTCAGATATAAGCACTGTGCGGTCTACACGGCCTGCAAGTGCCATATCGTGTGTGACTATGATGATGGTTATACCAAGCTCTTTGTTCAGCTTATGAAACAGCTCATAGATTGTATCAGCAGTCCTTGTATCCACGGCTCCGGTCGGCTCATCCGCAAGCAGTATGTCCGGCTTATTTGCCAGTGCCACCGCTATCGCTGCGCGCTGCTGCTCTCCTCCCGATAGCTGAGCCGGAAGCTTATCCTTATGCTCCTGTAATCCCACTGCATTTAACAGTTTAAGGGCATAGCTTTTATTATCATCCTTGCGTTTTTTTATAATTTCTCCGTGTTTTAAATTATCGGTATTTCCAGTATTTTCAAACATCATCACTGCCTCGACATTCTGCAGCACAGTCAGGTATGGGAACAGATTTTTGGCACTTTTCTGCCACACAAAGCCCACCTTGTCCCTGCGGTATCTCACCATTTCAGCTTCTGAATATGTGGAAATGTCTTTTCCGTCAATAGTGAGTACTCCCGCTGTGGGTGTTTCCAGTCCTCCTATCATATTTAAAAGGGTGGATTTTCCGCTGCCGGATTTTCCTATTACCGCAAGCATCTCCCCTGTTTCCACCGTCAGGTCAAGCCCCTCCAGTGCCATCACCTTTTTATCGTCGGTCTCATATATTTTTACCAGTCCATCGCAGTTTATCATCTACTTTTCCCCCTTTTAATTTAAATTACTATGCCGTCACTAAGCTCAAACACTTCATCTCCCAGCTCCATCAGGTTCGGATCATGCGTGGTCATAACTATTGTGATGTCCTCATCGTCTATCAACTCACGGAACAATCGCATGACTTCAAATCCAGAAGCGGTATCGAGTGCTCCTGTCGGCTCATCCGCAAAGACCACCTTCGGGCGATGAACCACAGCGCGCGCTATCGCAACTCTCTGCTGCTCACCTCCCGATAACTGATCCGGCATATGATCCATGCGCTTTGAGAGTCCGACACGCTCCAGCAGCTCTGATACTCTGTCATGCGTATTCTCATTTATCACATCGGTTTTTGCATCTCCAATGTCATTATCCATATCAGTCAAATTCTTTTGTATCTGACGTTTATTTTTTGCAAGTCTAAGGGCAAATTCCACATTCTCATATGCCGTCATCGTGGGAATTAGTGCTATAGACTGGAATACAAATCCCATCTCATACCGCCTTAGCATTTCCCGGTCTTTCTCGGTCATCTGCTCGAGGTTTTTATCCAGAAACTGCACACTTCCATCTGTCGGCATATCAAGCGCACTAAGGATATTAAGAAGTGTGGTCTTTCCAGAGCCGGAACGCCCTTTTAAGATGGCAAGTGTTCCTTTTTTTATCTCCATGGATACTCCGTCAAGTGCGTGGACTGTTGTACCATCTCCCGCCTTGAAATATCTTTTTATATTTTGAGCAATTATCGCATTTTCCATATGTCACGACCTCATTTTTTACATGCTAACTATCTTCTCCAAGCCTTAGTGCCTGTGCTATCTTCATACTCTTAAGCAGTCTGCTGATAACCACATAGCATACGGCTACAGCCACGAAAAGTACTCCTGTAAGCTCCAGCATATCAGATGGATAAATATATACATTTACTCCGATATTGTGTTTCTGCGGCAGATATATGATCGATATGAGCCTTACAAACATCGCTGTTGCAGTTATACCTATGCCTGCTCCCGCAAGAAGCGGCAGAAATGATAAAAATATCTGCTCGTTTAAAAGCATTGCTTTTACCTCTCTCATTCTCATTCCCATTGCGCGGTATATACCAAACTGCAGCTCCCTCTGTTTTAGTGTCATAACCCAATACAGCAAAAATCCTACTGAGCACACTATCAGTGAAAGTATAAAACTTAATGTAAACATACCGTTTGTGATCTGCACTGTGGCTGAGTTTTTATTCTCGTCTATAAGCTGCTGCGCGGATGTTAAATTTTTGTATATATCATCCACCGTTTTTCCTTTTGACAGGTTCATCCACACACTGTACGGTGTCATGCCGAACTTTTCCACAACCGTAGCATAATTTGCAACGATCAGGTATTTCTCCTGCTCGGTCACATTTCCTTCTACATCTGTCTCATAGGTGTAACGCTCGTAGCCCGGAAAACCTTTTACTATGGCACATACCTTTGCATTCTCGGATGCGTAGATCTGATCATCATCGACAGCCTCCGGTACATACCTTGAGTAATTTAAGCTGTCACCAACTTTAAGTCCCAGATCTTTTGCCAGATTTGACGAAATGATGACTCCGTCCGGCTCTTTTGCCAGCTCATTCAGGTAATTGAACCAGTGCGCGTCATTAATATCATCATTTTGGTCACTCTGCAATTTCGCAGTCTCACCGAATTCTTTTGTGTTTATCGCCATAAGATATGCATCCGAAACCGAACCACTGCCTGCGGAAATGTCTACCCGCTCGTCCTCAAGCACACGCGTGACACCGTCACAGATGCCCTCATTTTTGAGCGACTCGTATTTACCGAAATCAGGCTCGTCATACATCCAGCTTACAGAGCCATCTTTATTCTTCTGTATCCTGAGTCTGAAATCTTCGTTGTATATCGCATCACAACCCACATTGTAGACGATCCGTTTTTCCATATTGCTGTTCATGGTGCGCGCCATATTCGCGTCAAAAATACCGCCAGCCACTGTCATGATAAGAAATACTGCCAGAAATCCCTGATTGTATCTGGTTCGTTTCAGCTGTAAAAATGATGCATACATTGCCGGAGAAAAATGCTTTTTAAAGAGCCTGTCCACAAGCAGAATAATAAGTCCGGTAAGTCTTACGCACAAAAGTGCCGCTGCAAATATAAAAAGCGAATTGTCCAGTATCATGACAGGATCTATGCTCCTGTTCTCAAGAACAGATATCGCAAGCGTACTCTTCTGCTTGTTGTAATTGTAAAGCAGATATGCTGACAGAGCCAAAAGTATAACGTCTATAAAGCATTTCTCCCAAAGAGGCTTTTTCTTTGATATTCGTTCCCTGCTGCGCTCTGATATGGCATCCTTTGATTTTTTCCACACCGGAACTGTGATAAACAGCACCATGATAACTGCCGCTGCCACCGCATAGACAAGCATCTGCCATACAAATCTGTAAGTGCCTATATCCTTTGCCGTAAATCTTAAAAATCCGTCTGTAGATGCGGCAGCCCGGCACATTATATATCCGAGTACTATTCCAAGTACACAGCCCGCAAACGCTATTATTCCCGACTGCTGTAGGTACAAAATAAATACCTGTAATTTTGTCGCACCGCGGCTTCTTAAAACAAGTATGTCATTTTCCTCGAGCGAAAGTATCTGTGCAGATATCATTCTTATAAATAAAATCAAAAGCACAAGACACGGCAGCTCCAACGCCCAAAGCATCAGCTTTATCGTCTTCTGCTGTGTAAAAAAGCGCTCCAGCGTATCACGGATGTTGTCATTGTAGAGCTTGTCAGCATCCTTAAACTGCTCCATATAACCGTCATAAAGTGAGGCATTTTCCGTGTTGATCTGCCTGTAATCCAGCATGAGAAAATCACTGTAGCTGATATTGTCCTCGCTGTAATACTGCATCATTTCGTCAAAAACATCCCGCGAAACAAATATCACATCGCCCATATCCGAAAGCGTCTTGGCCCAATATGGATCGTTTATATCTTTTTCACGGCAGATCTGTGATATGACGAAAGAAATTTCCTTTTTCCCACTGCCATCAGGTACATGTAAATAGATTTTTTCACCTGCTACAAGTCCGTAGTGATCCATTGTCTTTTCGCTTATACTGCATTCGAATGTGGCTGTGTCAGTCTGAGATTTTACAACATCCGCGTACTCCGAAAGTCCCGGCAGATATCCTATTGTAAAATAATGGTTAAGTCCTCCAAACTCTGTATCTGCGCGTCCTCCTGAGAGTGTGATAAGCTGCTGTGAGGAAACCTTGTTTATATCCACATATTCAGTCCACTTCTTTTCGTATCCTGACAGCTTATCAAGCACTGACTGCGAATCAGGATAATCTGCCACCGCATATGTTCCCTCGCGGCTCATCTGTGCAGGAAACTCATTCTGCTGTGTGGCATGATCCGTAAAAAGTCTGTCGAGTATCTGATTTCCCGCACCCTTTTCAAACATAGGGTGGCACACAAAAAGTGCTATAAACAAAGCCACTCCCATAAGCAGACACAGATTTAACCATTTTCTGTTTTTTAATTTATTAATTACGAAGCCAAACATATTTCATCGCCCTCATCAATACCGTAAAGCACAAGTGTATTGCTGCCTGATGTATAATCGCTCAATATTACCGGCTGCTTTACCACGCTGTCCCCATCAATTTTCCACACATAGTATGATATATCATCTTTGTCCATAGGATTGACCTGCTTGTGTATGATCGAAGTCGGCACCACTACCACCTTTTTAAAAGAAACATAAGAAAACTTTACAGCAGATGCCCTGGTCAGATCATCCGGTATTCCATTGTCAAGTTTTATATAAAATGCTGCATTTCCATATCCCGAATCTGTGTTTCCGGTAATATGCACACCTTTATCATCCTGATTTATATATCCCTTTTGAGCTTCCCTGCCGTAACCGGCAAAACCGATACAGCTTCCGTAGATCGTTGTACCGTCCAGCTCAAGTGATACGCGCTCTCCCACATCTGCTATATTGTCCTTATATACTTTATAGCTATTGCTATCCTTTACCTGAACCAGCAGTACGTCCGTGGAATTTCCGGTTATCTGCAGGATATCTGAGCCTTCCTCCACATTATCTCCTGCCTTGACACTCACCTTTGAAACTTTTCCGTCATTTTTGGCATATACTGAAATATTTCCTTTGCCGTCATTTCCTGCGCTTATGCTGTCATATGCTGACTGTAGCTGGGAAAGCTGATAGGTGTGGTCTGCACAGGCAAGTTTTTTCTGCAGATTCAATAATTGTAAATTCAGTTTCAACTGCTGCTCATCATATGCTGTATCCGGCTTTTCATCCTGCCGGTTATTTTCTTCTGCGCTGCTACCACCTTCAGATAAATCTTTTATCTGTTTATCGTAATCAGCAATCTTCTGCGCATAGGATTCATTCTCCGAGTCGATCGCATTTTTCGCCTCTGTTATGGCAGCTTTGCCCTCTCCGGTATCCACCACGTAAAGCAGCATCCCCTTTTCTACCGTATCGTCCTGCTTCACATTGACCGATACGATCTGCCCTTCATAATCACAGGTTTCGGTTATCGTCCCTGCGTCAGATCTGCTGTAGCGCACACCGTAGTTTGCTATATCAAAATCAGACCTTGTTACCGTATATTTGCTATACTTTGTCGGAACCTGATCTGTAGAATTATAGTAGACCAGCTCCCCCTCTTTTAAGCCCTCTGTGACCTGTGTATAGTTTTCATCAGACTCACCTGTTGTTATGATGCGTTTCTCGCGGCCGCCCTCATCATTTTTCACATAGACATATCTGGTATCGCCTTCCTTATAGATGGAATCTTTTCCCACGACAAGTGCCTGGTCCGCTTTTGTCTTTTCAAAATATACCGGATACATCTGTCCTGCCGTAAGAAACGGCTTTTCCCTGCTTTCCACGCACACATCCGGATAGCGGTTGTTTATCTTCGAAAGTACCAAAACCTCTGATGTATATTGAGACTCGGTGACATCATATTTTTCGCCATCGACTATCACATATTTCTTGTCATAATCACTGTATTTGTACTCATTTATGGCTGTATCTTTTATATCCAGCACAAGGTCATCCGTATCTGAGACAATGACTATATTCTCGTATGCCGCAGCAGACCTTCCATCTGTCAGCTTCTTAGTGTAAGTGACAAGACCGCTGTGGGCTGCCTTAAGCGTTCCATCATCAACGATCTGCTGATATAAAGCCATCTGCTCATTGATCTTTTGCACGCGGTATTCGTGAAGCTGCTTATCGTACCGCTGATTTTCCTGTTCTGTGGCAATCTGCGTATTGTAATCATCTTCTGTGCTCTCTTTTTTCTCAATCTGTTCTGTTGAAAATTCGTCCGTATCCGCAGCCTGACTCTCCCATAATTTGATCTGCGTATCCGAGATCTGAGCGGATATCTCATATGTCTCATTCTCATGCGCCAGCGCATCCTTACATTCCTGCAACTGTTTTTTTGCCTCATCCACATCACAGACTGCAAGCACATCCCCTACATTTACTGTATCTCCCGGCTCCACATATATCTGTGAAATGTTTACGTTGGCACTGTAGTAATTGCAGTAATCCCTAGGAACTGCGGTAGCCATCAGCACCTGCAGGGAGCCGATCGTACCGTATTCCACAGGTCTATAGGCTTCATTTAACGCTACAGGTTCTTCAAGCTTTGGTATGCTGCTTTCTGTCATTTTTCCACAGCCGCCTGCCACAAACGATACACATATCCCCAGTACTGCCAGTTTTTTTATTGATAAAAGGTTTCTGATCTTCACTGCAAAACCACCTCATCCCCGCTTTTAAGTCCTTCTGTGATGATCCGGTAGTCTCCCACCTGATCTCCGACACTTATCCATACCGCCTGTCTGTATCCATTCTCATCCAGTGTGTATACAAAATACCTGCCATCCTTCTCATGTACTGCGTCCTTTTGCACATACACAGCATTTTCTATAGCGGGGCGCGTCACTTCCATTGAAAAAATCTGTGCATCCGATACTGCCGACATGTCCGATACCGGTTCAAAAACAAGTTTTTTATCGTCCACCTCTTTTACCTTAAGTTCAAACTCTATATCAGATGCTGTTGCCGTGTATATATCACCTACATTAAAGTCATAACCTTCCGGTCTGTCAGCCTCGTAATTGCCGTTTCCGCTGATTTCTGTTATAAGATTGCTGCCCGGTTCAAAAACTCCCGCCAAAAGTGAATTGTCCATTGCTGTGATCGTACCATCCTCTGATGCCGTGATCTGATATCTCGACAGTTTTTCCTTAGCCTCATCAAGATAAAGCTGCGCAACCTCTGTATCCTTATCAAGCTGGGCAATATCGCTTGAATAATCCTGAGTATCATCGATTTTCATAATAGCCCTGTAGTGCTCTGCCAGAAGCTTATTCTGACTGATCTGCCCGCTGTAGTCCTCAATCTTTTTCTGTATCTCCCCGGATTTAAAAGCCACCAGTATATCACCCTTTTTCACATGATCACCCACTGCCACATTTACCTTTTCGAGCGTAAGCTCCGTGTTTGTCGCACCATAGGAAAACCTGGTATAGCCCTGCGCGCTCAGACTGATGGTAGTCTGCGGTGTGAGTGAACCGCTCTGTACCGTAACTGTCTGGTATGATATTTTCTCGTAGGAAGCTCTGTCCGTCTGTGCAAGCTCCTTTTGTGCCGCCCCACATCCTGAAAATAAAATAGAGGTAATTGCAGTGGCAAGTGTCAAACGCCCTATATATTTTTTCTTTTTATTAATCATATATTTTCCACATCTTTTCCAAATAAATATGAACCTGATCTATTATCTAAAAATGTAACTCCATGTATAAACTTTATTGCAGCCAATAACAGTATCTTATATTAGATCATCACTCCTTATGATCGTGCCGTCTATCGCATTCACATACACCGGATATCTGTCGTAGCCCTTATCCTGTTTTGACAGACACCATGCCGGAACATAAGTACATTTATCCTTGTCAGATGCATCCTTCAAACGGATATATCCGAGCTTTAGATTGTTGTAAGTGTGATTTTGTGTAAAATCATACTGATCTGAATTCTTTGTCATGTCATCCTTGATGATCTCTTTTATAGTGTCCATTGACAAAAGTTCTACGTTTTTTGACTCATTTACAATATCAACCGGGTAAGAAACATTAAATTCCGTCACTCCCTGATCCGTCACAATAAAGGAACTGCTGCCATATGGCATAAAATCATCATAGTTATCGAGTGTCTCCCATATATCCATATTCCGGGTGAAATCGAGTGACTTGCAAAACGCTATGCCATCCACACCCTCGCCATAATCTATGATATATCCCCAGGCTGTATCCTTTATAACGCTCTCTTTATCATCAGTAGATCGGAAGAGCGTCGTGTAGGGAAAGAGTGTCTTCGCCTGTGTAGAT
>ERZ650306.1708-NODE-1708-length-12008-cov-6.016983_pt1 | contig 12008 bp, 6 predicted proteins | sample MGYA00376242_ERZ650306 | MGnify/ENA primary metagenome ERZ650306 (study PRJEB26733, sample SAMN07839244) | wastewater metagenome | biome: urban; feature: wastewater treatment plant; material: waste water | place: USA: North Carolina | collected 2016-03-31 ...
TCCTTCTACAGATATCATAGTGTCAATGAATTTATCGTTCAAGACTGCAAAGGTAACGATATTATTTTTTATTCTCACGCAATCATGCATTCAAAGCATACAACTGCATTCATTTAAATTTCAATAAATCCCCTCTTTCCCTTTCTGTCCAACCGATTTGGAAAACAGAAAGAAAAAGAGGGGATATTTTTATAAAGGGAATCGCCTGGGCGCTCCTTTAGAATAGATTGGCGTTCTTTTAGAACAGCTTAGCCGGATATTCTCCCGCATCCACCAATGCCTTAATCTTATCGACTACGCTCTGACGGTCTTCCGGATAAGTCACCCCGAACCATTTACTGTTCGTATCAAGCACTTCAACCGTAGCAGTACCGTCATTAATCAGTTTATCCACCATCAAAGGAATAAAGAATTCACTCTTCAGGTTCTCCATATTCTTCGAATCGCTGAGGAACGTCTTGAAGAATTCCTGACTGTAAGCGAAGTAATCGGGAGTAAAGCCCCAGAAATTCATACTGACCGGAGTTGTATCGGGAGTAGCAGTCCACTCACCATTATCATCAATATATTTCACTTCACCGTCCATACGCTGAATTTTGGTACGTTCAACGACAGAAGTCAGCAGATTATTTGCATCAGTGCTGCAGAGACCGCGAGACACCGTACCGCTTTCACTCAATGTATTGCCGATACGGAATCCTACCATCGAATATACATTCTTGGAGCCTTCGGGAAGCTCAGACAGGAACTTGCCCATTACCTGGAAAGAATCACGACCGTAGAAGTCATCGCAATTGATAACGGCAAACGGTTCCTTTATCACATCGGCACCCATCATTACGGCATGGTTGGTTCCCCAAGGTTTGGTACGGTCGGCCGGACACGTAAATCCTTCGGGAAGTGCATCCAGTTCCTGGAACACCAATTCGCACGGGATATGACCTTCGTATTTGGATATGATTTTATCGCGGAAGTCTTGTTCAAAATCTTTACGGATAACAAAAACGAGCTTACCGAATCCGGCCTTGATAGCATCGTAAATAGAATAATCCATAATAGTTTCGCCATTAGGCCCCAGTCCGTCCAATTGCTTCAGGCCACCATAGCGGCTGCCCATGCCGGCTGCCAATAAGAATAAAGTTGGTTTCATATTAGTTATTATTTAAAAAGGTTAGTGTATCATAGTTGATAACGGTTGCAAATGTACAAAAATTTATGTCTGACAAAAGGGAGTTTTAGTTCATTCTTTACCACTATCCGTTCAAAAACGTACATTTAGAACGGATAACCGATGGCAAAATGCAGTGCCATACTATCCTTGAACTTAGGAATATTGTAATATCCCGACTTTCCGGTATCATACGGGTCGTGAAGCCCGATACCCAAATCCAGACGGAAAACAAGGAAGTCCAGGTCATAGCGTAAGCCGAATCCCGTACCCAAAGCAATCTGTTTCGGGAAATTCTTCAAGGTGAACTCACCGTTCGGGCGATTTTCGTCCTTACGCATCAGCCATACATTGCCGGCATCCAAGAATACCGCTCCATGCAAGTCGGCAATCATACGGAAGCGATACTCGATATTGGCTTCTATGCGAATATCACCCACGTGGTTGATATAGGTATATTTCCTATCCGTCTCGGGAGGATAGCCGCCCGGACCTATACTGCGTGCAGAAAAGGCGCGCACACTGTTGGCACCGCCGATATAGAACTGTTCCGTATAAGGTGCGGTCGTAGCGTTGCCATACGACCATATCACCCCTCCGGCAATACGCGAGGCTATCATCTGGTTCTTGTCTATCCGGTAATGGTACCTGAATTCCGAGTTCAGCTTCAAGAACTGTGCAAAAGGTACCCCGAAAAGCTTCTTTCCTTCCTCACTGAACGGCTTGCCGAAAATACGGTAGACGGCAGAAGTCAGGTTACCGGCCGACGCAACGGTGGTCTGCCACCAGATGGGGTTACGCTTGCCGCGCACGGAAGCGTTGTCATAAGTATAGGTGTACTCCATGGCAGGAATGAACTGGTCGCGCAAACTAACGTAGAGTGCCGGATTCTCGGCACGCAACGTATCGAAAGCGGCAGTAGGATTGCGCAGTACATTGAATGTCAACCGGAAAGGAGTTATACTGTGCCTGGAAGTCGATTTGGGCTGGAAGTCATAAGTGACATTACCGCCAAAAGCCAACAGCTTATAATACTTGGCACGGTTCATCTGGTCGGCATATAAACGGAAAGTCGTTGTAGCCGGGAAGTCATACTCACGGTCGCCCATCCTAGGAAACACCACGCGCGGAAAGATAAGCGAAGTGGAGATACCCAGTTCATAACTGTTCATCAAGGAAGAACTTGCCTTGCCCGTCTGCCATTCGTACGAACCGTTCAACTTCACATTCCAGCTTTCACCGCCACCGAAGACATTGTTCTTCGTCACCGTAAAAGCGGCACCCGGTCCCGTCTGGTTATTGCTCTTCATGGTGACATTAAAATCCAACTCCGCATCGTAGGGTTTATCGAGCGCGGCAATGACCCTCACATCCAATGTATCAGACACAAACGCCGTATCACGCGGTATATACTGCATCTCCGCATAACGGAAAATACCGACGCTTGCCAGACGCTCCTGAATACGGGTCTGACGGTACAAACTATACAAACTCTGCATAGAACGCTGGCGGGCAATACCTGCGCTGTCCTGTATCTGACGTTTCCGCCGATAACCTTGATAGTTCAACCAACGGTAAAGCATGTTGGGACGTACCGGAGGTTTGTTGTAGTAATGTATGGTCAAGCCTTTGTAATCCATGCTGTCATTGGGTTCCTGCCCCTGCTTTCCAAGAAGATAGACGGATTTACGCCCCACACGGAACTGCTTCTCGGCTACCTTTGGCATACCGGGAACGGGAATCAAGCGCATCTGGACATGCCCATTGGGAACCATCATGGTATCGGCCTGATAGGTCAGGTAGTCGGGACGGAAATAATAACAGCCCACATTACGCAGCAGGGTACTGATACGGGTACGCTCCCCATCCAAATCAGCCACATTGAATTGTTCTCCCGAACTGATAAGGGAACGTCGGCGTCCCAGCTCCATAATGCGAGTGGTACGCTCGCTGAAACCACGATAATATACCGTATCTATAAAGTAGGGGTTACGCATGTTCACCGTATATTGCAACTTTGCCTTCAGCGAGTCCTTCGGGTCGATAAATGTCTTGTAGCTGACGCTTCCGTTGAAATAGCCATAATCGCGCAGCAAGTTAACCGCCGCCTTCTGGCGTATATCGGGATTCACCGTAGACATAAGCACCGGAGTGGCGGCAAATTTATTGAATATCCACTTTCCGAATCCCTTCTCATACTTCTGGAAACCATTGTAAATCCACAGTCCGAAAGGAAAGGGATAGCGGATAGTAGAGCTTCCCAGCAACGAATTGTTCGGTGCCGTAGCAAGGGCGGCTTCCACCTCTTCCATAGCAATCTCACCAACAGACGTTTCACTGCGGTTCAATACAATCATCGGCTTTTGGCCGGTATAGAGTATCTCCCCCTCGGGCAAGTGCTTCGTGGTGGAGCAACCTGCCAGAAATATCAATCCTGCAATATATAATATCAGTCGTTTCATATCACATTCCTACTTTTTCATATCGCTATTTTCAGCCTCCGGTTTTATCTTTTTCTTCCTGAAGATGAAGAGTTCACTCAATCGGTCCATCTTCCGGCGCAGCACAAGGCCGACACCCGTTTCGGTTATCTCACCGTCGAGTATGCTTTCGTAGTTTTTATTATGGAATACACGGACATATCGAGTACCCGACGCATCAAGACGGTATTCCAGCGATATATTGTCAATGAATGATTCCGCATCGTTCGTGGCATTGGCCCCGGTGGACACTTTTCCACCGATGACTATCTGTACGCGGTCGTTGAAGAAACGCTGGGAATAACGAAAACTGAAGTCTTTCTGCGTGTCACCCGTTTCAGCAGAGGTACGGTCTTCCACACCTACACTGATATTGGCCCCTTTTATACCTCCCGCCAAGGAGTTTATCTGGCTCTGAAGCACTGAGTTCAAGGCGGCTCCCATTGACAAACCTCCTCCTTTGGCACCACTGTTCAGGTAAATACCCGTGGCAAGCATGGCAATGGCCTGCTTGCTACGCTCTTCTGCACCCATTGCCTGCAGCTCATTCTCTACTGCGGCATCTTCGGGCGCCGAAATATCGAATATCAAATCGGGAGCGTCAAGCCTGTTCTTGATGGAAATGGAAACATCGAAGTTCACCATGCGCGAACCGTCCCCGTCACCATCGGCCACAGAAGCACGCATACGTTCCGTAGCCTTCAGGCTCAGCGTAGGATTCATAATATTCCCCCGCCAATCCACATAACTGCCGGGATTGAACTGGAACTCCTTCAACGGGATGATAGGCAGCGAATATTTCATGACGCCACCCGAAAGGGTATAGCGTCCGGTAAGGCTCATATCCCCTTGGGGAGTATACTGCATATTCAAATCACCGCCACCTTCCAGTTCGATGTATTTGCTGCGGTCGGGACTCAAGTCGGCACGAAGACGGACAGCATCGTCAATATGGACGGACATATACATTTCCAATCCTCCCAAAGACATGGCAGGAACCTCATCTGCTTTTACCGACGTCGTATCGGTGAACGAGGTAAAGGTAACCAGCCCACTGAGACGGTCTTCCACCGTTAAAGGGGAATCGGTCAACACGTAGGTTACGTTGGTATTGCCCAGCAAATTCATGTTTCCACGCATCGTGAGCCCGTCAAGCGGCCCCTTCACCGTGGCATGCAAGTCGACGAACACCTTTCCATACACCAGACTTTCGCGGGTACGCGGTGCATCCAGCAACGTATAGTTCTCTGCCAGCAGATTGAGGTTGGCAGTAGGACGCTCCATATTCCGGAAATCAACCTTACCGTCAATCGTAAACGGATTCTTGCTGGTGGTATAAATGGCAAACTTATCAAATATCAACTGATTGTCCTTTATCTGTACCGGACGGTTGTCGAACCAGTAACGTGCTCCCGCCTGGCGTGCATAGACAGACACACTGTCCAAAACAATATCACCATGCATTTGAGGCTTGTCCAGCGAACCATAAATATAAAGCCCTCCATCAATATCTCCGGTAAAGGCCACCATTTGGTCAGGGATGAATGCATTGGCCATCTTCAATGGAAAATGCTCGAAACGGGTGGACACTTCCAGGGTATCCTTTCCGTTCTTCTGCGTCAAGATACCGTCGGCGGTCATCACTTCTTCATTATCATATGTAAAATAGGTATTCAGATAGTGCGTATTCTTGTCGCCCGGCAACCAGGTAGCCCCCAGGCCGATGTCTCCAACCGGTTGGCGTTCGTAGGTCAGTTTCTCTACATTGGCTTCGGCGGACACCTGCAGGGAAGTGGCAGTCTGTATATAATTTGCTTCGGCGGAGAACAATCCCGTAAGCCGGGGCATATAAGGAAGTACCTCCGTAAGTTCATCCAAGCGCAATCGGCTCAGTTCTACGTTTATATTCTGCAAGGAAAGGGTATCATTCTTGTCGGATTGCATACGGAAACACAGACCATCGTCGCTGTCCATATCAATATTGGCATAGACGCGCATATTCTTATGCAGATAAATCCAGTTACTATTGTCCGCAAAGTGGAATTTACGGAAAGCGATAATCGGCTCGGCAGGAATAAGGTTCAGCAGCACACCATTACCGCGACCGTGTCCTTCGGTCAACGGACGGGCATTAATACCGAATAGAACACCGGTCTGCCCTTTTCCATTCACATAATCCACAGTCAGTTCCGCATCTTCATTACGGACTTCACCCGTCAGTGTGCTACGGAACACAAACTGCGGGTTCTTGGGACCGTTTATGACACCACCTTGCAACTTCATGCGGGCAGTATCCTGCTTCACTGTAAAAAATATCGTATCGAGCTGCAAGGAGTCCATGCGCAATCCGTGAACAGCTGTACGTCCATTGATGCCGACTTGCGGAGTAAATCCGAAGCTCAGTTTGAAATCATTATAGGAAATACCCTTTGCAGCCAGGAAATAGCTGACGGGATTCTGGTTACCGGCTTCCAGATGCATGCCCGCTGAAGGAAGGACTTGGCGCAAAGCGGCATGGTCCAAACGCCGTTCATCAATCTGCTTTGTCAGGATAGAGACAAATTTATCCGACTGTTCCATCAACTTCTTCAACGTGCTGTGAGCGCGGAAACGCAGATTCAAGTCACCGGCATCAAGCCTCAACTTGAGAGAATCATGACGTGCCTCCGCTCCCATTGTAAAGGCAAACGGGTGTTTCAATGGTCGGGGCACCAAACCCAGCTTATGCAGATTCACCTCTTCCACATTTAAATCCAAAGCGCCATCCAGATAGTTGCGGTCAAGACGCATATCCGCATTTCCCTGCATCTTGAGAAGGACATTATCGCTGGCAAGACGGACGGTAGCAACGGATGACTTGAGTCCGGCATGCACATCTACACCGGAAATGTCCCAATGGCCATACTGTAGTTTTTCCAAGGAGGCATTCAAAGCGGCCACAGTTTTTCGTGATGCCACATCCACCCCTTGCCCCTTAGCGGACATCTTTGCCGTAAGAGTATAGATAGAGTCCTTGGGCAGGAAGTGATGCACCTGCAAGTTGTTGATGGCAAGGTCGGCATGGTAGGCTTCCGTAGCAAGATTATAGGCGGCGTCCAAATTCAAGGCGCCTTCCTTCTCCTTCAGTTTCAGGGCGGCAGTGCACTGCGCCCCCTCCATACCGAGACGTGCCGCAAGGTGCATACTGTCCGGCACAATGATGGAGCCATCGGGAGCAATGTCAGCTAGTCCGGTCAGGAAGTTCAAGTTCTGCGTATGCATTTCGAAGTCCATGCTTCCATTACGTTTCACACTGTCGGTCAAGCTCCAGAATTCTCCTCCCCCACTCAACGAAAAGGCTCCGGGCAGCTCAGCCGTAAAACGGGAAATCTGCATCTGCTTCAGGTTTCCTTCCGTACCGGCATGAATCACCAACGGACGGAACGGATAGGCTTCCTTGAAAGCTTCCGGCAAGCCACCGGCAAAAAGCAGTACATCCTGTTTGCCGATACGGGCATTGAAACGGGCTGTCAGACGGCCGGTGGTAGGTATATTTATCAGTTCCCAGTAAGTCTGTGCCGTAAGGTTCATCTCACTATGAGGTGTCAGCAACTTCAAAGAAGGGATACGGATAACGGTAGAATCGGCAAACAACCGCCCGGTCAGGGAAGTTACACTCAAACCGGAACGCTCATACATGGAAAATTCCCGGATAACGGCATTCATATCTCTGCCGTAGTACATCACAGAATCAATGCCCAGGCGAATGTCGCGAAGAGCAATGTGCGAGGGGTCGAAGCCTATCGCACTCCCCGGGCCACCGGTATCATAATTGACAGAAGTTCCAGTCAGCAGGAATTTTCTCCAGCCATAGAACTGGTGTTTCAGGTCGGCAGCAGCGTCCGCAATCTCAGCATCTCCTATATGGGCTTTCAGCCCCATGGAGTCCAATGGCATCTGTAAATCGACCGAGACGTTCTTCAACTTCAGAGTATGGAGTGTGACTTTCCAGTTTAACGCAGTGTCAGTAGTGTCCTTGGGAGTCTCAGTGGTATCTGCAAGCATCACCTGCACATGGGTATCGCTCAATTCTATATTATTGAGGATGGCATCTTCTTTTGTAAGGTCTATGCCATGGCTTTCGAAAAAGAAATGCCCCAGTACTCCTTTGATGCACATACCTTCCATTAAATTGGAGGAGTTGACAGCAACTTGTTTCAAGGTAATGTCATCCACCTCCACTTTCCCTTTGAGTAAAGGCCATGCCTGTACCCGTACGTTCAAACTTCCAAGATTCAGCAAGGTATCGGGATGCTGCACATCAACAGCACTGTCGGCAGGCTGTACCACCAATACACCGCGGACCAACAAATTCAAAGGAAAGCGAAGGTCAATCCGCTCCACGGATATGTCCATACCCGTAGCACCTGATGCAATTGCCGTAGCCTGCTTCCGTATCAAATTCTGTACGGGAGGCACATAAAGCAATATCATCAATATTATAAACAGTATAATAGGAGTAAGCAACACCCACAGTGCTGTTCTCAACCATTTTCTTCTCATCGGAACGTCAATCTTTCATCGTATTTAAAAGTCCTACAAAGTAAACAATTTCTTTCGACATTTGGTTCCCGACAGAGAAAAATCACGTATTCTTCTCTGTTCCCCCATTACGGAAAAGCTGTTGCCTGAGTAATGACATCCTCTATCAAAACGAGGGCGGCAAGGGCGTGTTCTTTCAACTCTCCGGTAAAAGGCACTCCATGAGAAGTTTCCAACAGTTTCAGCAATGCAACCAGTTCCGCTGCTCCAATTAAAGTAAAGAGGGGAATCATTTTGTGGGAGACAGCAGCCATCTCGTCCACATCCTCATTCTCCACAGCCTTCTGCAAACGCTCCGCATTGAGGCGGGTTTCAGCCACAAAACTTTCCAGAATGGACTTTGCCGCCTCGGGGTCATCGACCGAAAAAGCAGTGAGCGAAGAGAATTTATACCCCGGGCAAGCCGAAGTTTCCGAAACTTCCATAACCTCCATCCCTTTGTCCTCCATATTCAATTCATGTAGCAATTCACTGACGGTAAACGGCTTATGCAGGCATCCGGCAAATCCATGCACCGTAAATTCCTCACGCTGCATGTCACTGCGGGCAGTGACAGCAATCACCGGAACAGACTGTGCCTGCGGTATGTTCGAAGCACGAAGCAGTTTCAGTAAATCAAAACCATTAATAGCAGGCATCTGCACATCAGTAAGCAGAACATCAAAGGTTGCAGTGCGCAAGGCATCCAGCAGTTCATCCAGTTGTAAACAAGAGACAGAATTTATACCACTCTGCTGAAGCATGGCGGCAGTAAGGGTAAGCTGAATACGGTCATCATCGATAAGGAGGACATTCTTCAGTGAAGAATGAGGAACGGGGAATGAAGAATTGCCATTCGGCGTGGCAGCACATCCCGATTCTTCATCCTTCATTCTCCGTCCTTCACTCCTTACGGGATAGATAGGAATATATATGGTGAAAGTGCTTCCCTTGCCTGGCACACTGTCTACATCAATCGTGCCTTCAAGCAACTGTACCAGCATACGGACAATGGAAAGTCCAAGTCCAAACCCCTCTTTACCCTGAGCACCCGGTAAGCGGGTAAACTCCTGGAAGATACGTTCCCGGTCGGCAGGTTCCATACCTTTACCGGTATCAGCAATGGCAACTACCAGTCGACGGTCCTCGTAACGGGCAGTCATGGTAACACTGCCTTGGTCCGTAAACTTCACGGCATTGGACAGCAAATTGTTGATAATCTGGCGCAGACGCAAGGGGTCGCAAATATAGGTACCGCCCAGCTCCGGGGCAATGTCGCAATGAAGCGCCAGTCCTTTGGCAGCCGTAAGTGGTTCAAAACTGACGTGTATCTCTTCAAGCAGGCGGGAAGGATGAAAGGTGACCCGGTTGATTTCGGCCTTGTTCAAATCAAGACGATGGAAGTCGAGCAAATCAACGACCAGCTTCAGCAGATGTTCCGATGAGGTTTTCATATTGTCCAGATAGAACCGCTGGCGCTCATCCACCGTCAGACGGGAAAGCAAGTCGGCATAGCCCATAATAGAACCGAGCGGGGCTTTGAAATCATGGGTAATGGCAAGCATCAGTTTTTCACGGACAGCGAGTAAATCCTCGGCACGACGACGGGCCTCTTCCAACTCACGACGGTAACGGTTGCTTCGGGTTATGTCGCGGCCGATGATAATAAGAAAAAAAGCGGAAAGCAACACCGCACCTACGGCAATGCCACTGATAATCTTGGCCGAACGGCGTCGGACCGCTTGTTGATACTCGGCTTCCGTCCGTGCACGCAGCAGAGTTTCCGTCTCGTAATCTTTCAGCAAGCTGTCAATACGAGCGGTCAGCATATGGTCCAAGCGTTGCAGATAGCGTTTACGTCGCTGTATAACAGTGTTTACAGCTTTTTTCTGCTGGGCCACGGCACGCAGTTTCTCATGCAAAGAATCGGCCGGATTATAGGGTTCAATCACCGTATCCGTTGCAAATTCAAGGGAGGTCTTTACCTGGATAGCCGTATCTTTCTTTGGGGGGACAAACACTTCACCCAAACGACGGAAAAAACCCTTCTTCCGAGGGCGTGTCACGACGGTATCCCGATGTGTAATGATACGGTGCTGCACACGCTGCTGGGTCACTACCGAGTCCTGCTGGGCAATTATCTGCTCAATGTCACTGGTGGATACCATGCTGTCATTCGCCTCACTCAGCGTGCGCAGCATTTTTATCGTATTGGTATCCTTCTCGCGTATCAAAGCAAGCACGCTGTCTGTCCATTGTACATCGCGGTCATCAGTAAGAATAAGGTTCTCCATTTCCCGGTGTACGAAAAACAAGGAAAAAAACAATACCGCCAGCAACAAAGTGTAGCCTACGGCAATCTTTACTTTGGAGACATTATTCATACTATCAAATCCTTTCCCTGGTCTGTTTACGGAACCTCAACCACAGCATCACTCCCGCACTGGTCAGTCCGAACGGGAAAGCCATCCAGACTCCCGTCAGCCCCCAACCGAAAACGAAACCGCAAAGGTACCCTACGGGCAAAGATATAATAAAATAGGATATAAATGCAATAATCATCATCGGTTTCACATCCGAGATGCCGCGCAGGGCATTGGCAAAGTTAATCTGCAACCCATCGCCGAACTGGTAAATCAAGAACGGGAAGAAGAGAGCGGCAACCATGCCGGACACTTCCGCATTGTCCGTAAACCATCCCCCTACCTGACCGCGAAGCGCAAAGACGATACCCAGCAACACCACCTCCATACACAGGATGATGTGAAGGCCGGCATACGCCGAGCGGCGCACATTCTGCCCGTCTCCCTGCCCCTTGAAGTTGCTGACACGCACGGCAACCGCAGCGCCCATGCCATAATACATCATGAAGGTGAACTGAGAGATAGTAAGCATTATCTGATGCGATGCTAGGGCAAGTGTCCCCAGCCAGCCCACCATGACGACGCTCAGACTGAAGGAAGCGGTCTCCATACCCATCTGCATACCCACGGGCCAGCCCAGTGCATTGAGCTTCCTGAACATCGGCATCGACCACCCCAGCCGCATGAAGCCGAGCCTGTAACGGATAAACCGGCGGCCGCGAAGCACAATCGCCGCAAAGACCACCACCATCACAATGCGGGAGAACAAAGTGCTGATACCCGCACCAAGCAGTCCCATCTCCGGAAAGCCCAGCTTTCCATTGATAAGTATATAGTTTTTCAAGTTTCGCAAGTAAAAAAGTATAGCTTTTAGTTCTGTATTTCGCAGAAAATGAGTATCTTTAAGTGCTATCAAAAAGGACTCAATACTAAAAGCTATGGTCAAAGATAAACATATTATTTCAGAAATAGACTCATTTTTCTCTAAAAATGATTGTAACAGGGCCATTAATTGTATAATCGGTACAATCTCCCGCCTGAACCTCAATTTCTCCGGCATTGGAATTGAGAAACGGCATAACTGTAAACTCACCAGTCTCCAAGTGTTGGAACTGCTTTTGCTCTTCCCTTTCTTCATGGTGAGGAACTCTTTCCAATACAGCCATTCCGGTCTCTCGAAGTTATTTTCCTGTCGAAAGGATATGTTTTACCGTTTCCTGGAACAGGACCACATCGACTGGCGCAAGCTGGTCTATAGGATGTCCTTGCGCCTTTTGAGGCGGACCGGTGCGAGGAGCGACTCGGAAGGGTCCCTTCAGTGTCTGATAATTGACGATACGGACTTGCCCAAGACCGGCTTCAAGACAGAGCTGATAGGCCGCATCTATTCCCATGTGCTACACAGGAGCATCCTCGGCTTCAAGAGATCGGAAGAGC
>ERZ650306.1709-NODE-1709-length-12006-cov-13.856916_pt1 | contig 12006 bp, 9 predicted proteins | sample MGYA00376242_ERZ650306 | MGnify/ENA primary metagenome ERZ650306 (study PRJEB26733, sample SAMN07839244) | wastewater metagenome | biome: urban; feature: wastewater treatment plant; material: waste water | place: USA: North Carolina | collected 2016-03-31 ...
TCCGATCTATATTCTATCTCGATAAATATTTGGAATTTTTCTTCTTATATTATCAATACGATTGATATCCTTATCACAATCTAATAACGCTAAGACATAGGCATTTTCAAATCTTGATAAATGTTCAAGGGTTACCGAATTTTCATCATTGACTTGTTCTTGAATTTTTGTCCAACCTCCAAAAATGTCGCCATCATAAATCTGAGAATCATTGAAGAGAGCATGGTTGGCAAAACCTAAATAATAATCTTTGTAAGCTTGATCTTCAAAAATAACCAATAGATGTTCCCTATAATTGTTTCTGCCCATTTATCATAACTCCACTAAACTGTTCTTAATCAGGTATGAGTTATCGTATTTTGATAATTCCTTGTCAACCACAAAGTTTCGAACTTTAGTAAAGTCAATATGATTATTCCGATATAAGATGAATATATTTTCTGTCCCAACTGAATTAATGATTTCAGGGCTATGTGACATGGTTATTAGCTGGGTTTTCTTATAAAATGTTCTTTTTAATTTAGCAAAGAATGTCGCAATCTCTACCAATGAAATATAGTTGTCTGGCTCATCCCATACACACAGCGAGATGAGACCAAGCTCAACAGAAGCATTTAACAACGCCCCTACGATGAAAATCTTCTCGCCATTAGATAATTGCTCAAAGTTGATTTCAACTTTATCATCATTACCAACAAATATGAATGAAAGTTTATTGGTAGTTGCAGAGGTTGGGGGATTACGTACTTCTTCAATATCCTCGAAAACTCGTTGTAAGTTTTTAAGAATAGTCACATAGCTACTTGGATAGGCTCTCAATAATCCAGTTGCCCAATTACCAATATTGGTAGTATAAAAATTGGGTTTTAATTCGGGTTTATGAGATTCGCCCGTCATTTGTGTGGGGACAGGGGATAAAATCACAATCTTTGAAAGCCAATCTTTAAATTTAACGAAAGGGCTTTGTTGAGTTTGACGAGTATTGATAATATTTAACGCAATAATATGCCAGTCAGAAAAAAAACTAGATGTTGTGTGTTTTTGATTGGCTTTTTTTGTTGATATATTAACAGGGAACTCTTGATATTCAATAGAACCATTTTTTCTTTTAATAACATCCGTACCATTGATGATTAAATTTTCGGTAATGACTCTTGCATTATCAAAATTCTCAGGGAAATCTAAGGATAGCCCATAGCTAATCATAAACCCATCAATGACCACTTCAATTCTAAGAGTCATGGGAGAAAAAGGGTCATTGATATTAAAATCTCTTCTATCTACCAAGTCCCCAAGTTGTGAGCGTCCATCACCAATATGTCGAAAGACATTTAAAAACTGTACTAAAGCAGATTTACCAGCCCCATTTTTACCTAAAAAAAGTGAAGTATTCAACTCATCAAAATCCATTTTAAAATTTTGAAAGCATTTGAAATTATGAATATAAATACTTTTTAACATGACAATTAACCCAAAAATGAAGCAGAAGGGGTAGTCTAAAAAATCCTAGCCCCAATTGTTTTAACTTATAGTTTTAAAAAACCGCTTATTCAGCTTTACTTTCTTTTTCACGCACACGGATACCAAGCTCGCGTAGCTGTTTGCTGTCAACAGGGGCAGGCGCATCGGTAAGTGGACATTCCGCGGTTTTGGTTTTTGGGAAGGCAATCACATCACGGATTGACTGTGAGCCCGTCATCAGCATAATCAAACGGTCAAGACCGAATGCCAAACCACCGTGCGGTGGCGCACCGTATTTTAGCGCGTTAAGTAAGAATGAGAATTTTTCTTCGGCTTCGGCTTCAGAAATACCCAAGGCTTCAAATACCGCTTTTTGCATATCCAAAGTATTGATACGCAATGAACCCCCACCGATTTCAGTACCGTTTAATACCATGTCATAAGCGATAGACAGGGCGGTTTCTGGGTTGTTTTTCATCGCTTCAACCGTGCCTTTTGGCTTGGTGAATGGGTGATGCACCGACGTCCATTTGCCCCCCAGCCCATCACCACTGTCGGTTTCTTCAAACATCGGGAAATCCACCACCCAAAGCGGCGCCCACTCACAGGTTAGCATATTTAGGTCCAGACCCAATTTGACACGCAGCGCACCCATGGCATCATTGACGACTTTGGCTTTATCCGCGCCAAAGAAAATGATATCACCGGTTTGCGCCTCAGTACGTTTAATCAGCTCGACTAATACTTCATCGGTCATGTTTTTGATAATCGGTGATTGCAGACCTGATTCTTTATCGACACCGTTGTTGATGTTGCTCACATCGTTGACTTTGATATAAGCCAGACCTTTTGCGCCATAAATGCCGACAAATTTAGTATATTCGTCAATTTGTTTACGGGTAATTTCACTACCGTTTGGCACCCGAAGCGCGACCACACGACCTTTAGGGTCTTGAGCAGGGCCTGAAAATACTTTGAATTCCACAGACTGCATGATATCAGCCACATCAATTAACTTCATAGGAATACGCAAGTCTGGTTTGTCAGACGCATAATCACGCATCGCTTCGGCGTATGTCATACGCGGGAAGGTATCAAATTCAATGTTCATCATGGTTTTGAACAAGTCTTTTGTTAACCCTTCGGCAATGTTCATGATATCTTCATCACTTAAGAATGAGGTTTCGATATCGATTTGGGTAAATTCTGGCTGGCGGTCAGCACGTAAGTCTTCATCACGAAAACACTTGGCAATTTGATAATAGCGGTCAAAACCCGCTACCATGAGCAGCTGTTTAAATAGCTGAGGTGACTGAGGCAGGGCATAAAACTCACCGTTTGACACGCGGCTAGGTACCAAATAATCACGCGCGCCTTCTGGGGTAGCACGGGTCAAGATGGGGGTTTCTACGTCCAAGAAACCTTGGTCATCTAGGTAACGGCGAATGGTCGAAGTGGCTTTGGCACGAAACTTCATACGCTCTTGCATCTCTGGACGGCGCATGTCTAAAAAGCGATATTTTAAGCGTAGTTCTTCAGAAACGTTGGTAAACTCATCATTGAGGGGAAATGGCGGCGTCTCAGAAGTGGCGATTGTTTCGATGTCTTTGGCCAATAACTCTACTTGACCGCTGGTCATGTTTTTGTTTTCAGTACCGGCATAACGCTGACGCACACGACCGGTGATTTTGAGCACATATTCAGAACGCGCGCTATCTGCTGTAGCAAATGCTTCTGGGGTATCTGGGTCGATGACCACTTGCAGTAGGCCTTCACGGTCACGCATATCCAAGAAAATAACCCCACCGTGGTCACGGCGACGATGCACCCAACCGCAAATAGTGATGGTTTGGTCGTTTAAGTTTTCGGTGACAAGCCCGCAATAGTGTGTACGCATCATAATGAAGCAATCCCAATATTTTTCGTAATGTAAGAAGTAGCAAAAATTTTTATAAACGAATATTATGCCTTGTTTACTCAAATTTCACAATATGAAACACGGTTTATCATGCATCTCTACTAGCCATGCCTGTCACAGACATTTCGATAATATTGTGTGGGTAAGCGATTGAAAACAGCGAAATAAACGCTATATAAAACCCATTGTGTGAATTTTTTCCTTAATTAGAGCCCTTAATTAGAGAGTTATTATGCTATTTCAAAATGCCAAACATCCGGTTGAAATGAAAGTTACCCATTTAAATAAAGTCAAAGCCCAGCGCAAACAACAATTACAATTGCAAATGGTGAATGATAAGGGTTTAACATCACTCATCAGCCGCGCATTTACAGACTTGACGAAAAAAGAAAATACCAAAAAAACCCCCTCAAAATTTGGTCTGTTCAAAAATAAAACCGCCAACAAAAATTGTTTTGTGCTGGATTTTCATGGCGATATCAAAGCCACTGAAGTACAGCAACTACGTGAAGAAATCAGCACGCTATTGACGGTTGCGCAAGCTGAAGATGAAGTCATTGTGCGCCTTGAATCTTCAGGCGGTATGGTACACGCGTATGGCCTTGCTGCCGCCCAGTTGGCACGTATAAAAGAAGCAGGACTAAATTTAACGGTCTGTATTGATAAAGTCGCCGCCAGTGGTGGCTATATGATGGCGTGTGTGGCTGATAAAATTTTGGCGGCGCCCTTTGCGGTAGTTGGTTCGATTGGTGTGGTGGCACAAGTGCCCAATTTTCATGATTTATTAGAAAAACATGACATCGATGTCGAAGTATTTACCGCGGGTAAATACAAACGCACGGTCACCGTGTTTGGTGAAAATACCGAAGAAGACAAACAAAAATTCCAGCAAGAACTGGAAGAAACGCACAAACTATTTAAAGACTTTGTGCGCAAATACCGTCCAAGTTTGGATGTTGAACAAGTGGCAACCGGTGAGCATTGGTACGGTGAAGATGCGATAACACGCAATTTGGTCGATGCCCTGCAAACATCGGACAGTTATATCTTAGAGAAGATGACGGATAGCGAATTGTATGCCATTCAATCTCGCCAAAAACCGACTATCGCACAAAAGCTAGGCATCTCGCAAGCGGCACAAGCGGTGGTAGCGACCGCGATTGATAAACTACCAGATACCTTGGCAAAGTTAGAAAGCGCTAAAATGCCGATGGTCAAAAAATAACCGTAAGATAAAATGATAAAAACCTGTGGTGATAAAAACCTGTGACAAAAACCTATGAGGCTTGGCAGGTTTTTAATTTTTAATGGTGATACATTTGGGCGTATCAATATGAAACTATTTATGTTAAAAATCGGGGCGCGTCCCCAAGGACGACTCATTGAACAGCATGATGTGATGTTTGTGATTGCAAATAGCCTAAGTGAAACAATTGAGAGTGTCAATCAGCACTGGCCGGCAGTCAAAAACAACTGGCACTTAGACGCATGGCGAGAAGTGAAGCGGGTGGGTGATTGTCAAATTTTGTTGTCGAAAAATAGCTTGTCAAAAGATGGATGGTCAAAAGATAACGCGCTTGCAGATAAGATGTTGGCAGATAACATATTTGCAGAGGATAGGGTAGATAACAAATTAGATAATCAGGGCAAACAACTTTATTTTGTCAATTTAGGCGGTTATCTGCCAGGTCAATTTGAAGAATTCCATTATAAAACACTTGTGATAGCCGAGACGCTAGGTAAAGCAACGGCGCAAGTTAAAAAAACGGCATTTTATCAAGATTATACATTTGATAATGTCGATACTGCTAAAAGCGGGGTGGCAACCAGTCATGTTGATGATAAGCATCAACTAGACTTGGATGATATTCACTGTGTGGCTGATTTACTGCCAAATGACGTGGCATTAACCATTCAGCCATTAACCGAGCCTGAAAAAAATCAGTTACCTTACGATGCGCTGCATATCGGTTATTTAAGTCTCAAGCAAATCAAAACCATGATTGACTAACCCGTGAAGCATTTGATGGCGTATTTTGGTGCTGTCAATCATTGCCTTTACTCGGCTTTGCCTTTATAGTAGGCTCATTTTCAACTCGCTTTTTTTAACCCCTTCTTTTTATCTACAAAAGCTTTGTATAACCAATGAAACAAGCCACCGCCCTTGATATCCTTAAAACTGGTAAAAATGTATTTTTAACAGGCTCAGCAGGGGCGGGCAAGACCTATACCATCAATCAGTATTTGCATTATCTGCGCGCAAGGGATGTGGCGGTCGCGGTGACGGCAAGCACAGGCATTGCTGCCACCCATATGAACGGCATGACCATTCACAGCTGGGCAGGTATCGGCATTAGTAATGAGTTAACCGCCAAAGACATCGCCCGCATCAAAAAACGCACGGTGGTTGTGGAGCGCATTGAGCGCACCAAAGTATTGGTGATTGATGAAATCTCGATGCTGCATCGACAGCAATTTGAGCTGATTAACCAAGTGCTACAAGCCATCAAGGAAAACACCTTGCCGTTTGGTGGGATACAGTTATTGGTTGCCGGGGATTTTTTTCAGTTGCCGCCGATTGGTGAGCCCCATGAGAGCAACCGTGATAAATTTGCCTTTATGGCGCAAGCTTGGCTGGATGCAGATTTTCAGATTTGCTATTTATCCGAGCAGCACCGTCAAACAACTGACAAAACAGCGGTATTAGGCAACACCTATTATGGTTTGGATTTAAATGCGATTTTAAATCAGATTCGTAGCCAGCAGTTTACCCCCCATATCATGCCTGCTTTGACTGCAACGGCTGAGCATGTGCTAGCCGACAACCGTACCCGACTGTTTACCCACAATGTCAACGTGCAAGCCATCAATGAGCAGGAACTTGGCAAACTTACCACAGCGGCGCATACTTTTCGCGCTTGGGGAGAAGGCGATGAAAAGCTGGTCGAGACGTTAAAAAAATCCGTACGCAATACCCCAGAGCTCGTGCTCAAACTTGGCGCAAAAGTGATGTTTATCAAAAACAACACCGAGCTTAATGTCTCAAATGGCACCATGGGCAAGATAGTTGATTTTGTTGCCACGACCCTTAAACAACCAAATAAACAAACAAACAGCCCATCAAACAATAGCCCATCAAAAAACCTATCTGAGCCGCTTGATGAACAAGCGCTAGCAGCAGATGCGACTGCCTTGCTAGATGCCATCGAACAAGAACAACAAGCGGATATGGCAGACTTGCTCGATGAAGTCAATGGCGGTCAATCACAACAAACTCACCCCACTGATGATGATACCGCCGCGACAGACACAGCTGATGACAAGCTGTCGGAGTTACTGTACCCCTTAGTTGAGCTCAATGACGGCCGCAAAGTCATCGCCGAATATGATTCATGGCGTATTGATGATGAAGAGGGCGAAATACTGGCTGCCTATTATCACATCCCCTTGACGCTGGCGTGGGCGATTACCATTCACAAAAGCCAAGGCATGACGCTGGATGCGGCAGAAGTAGATTTGTCGAAAACCTTTGAAAAAGGGCAGGGCTATGTGGCTTTATCACGGTTAAAGCAGCTATCTGGGCTACAATTACTGGGCGTCAATGAATTAAGTTTACAGCTTGATCCGCTAGCACGGGGCGCTGATCAGCGATTTCAGGCGATCAGCACAGAGCAAGAACGTGAATTTTTGACACGCAGTAAAAAACAGCTCAATGACCTTCATCGTGAATTTATTATTCAATGCCGGGGTACGCTGGATAAAGAAAAAATCGCTGCGTATGAAAATCGCGCTAAACAACAGCAAAAACTGATTGAAAAACGTCGCCATGCTGTACAGCAGCTGCAATCTTTGGCAGATGATGCGGCAGGCGTTATCACCCCCACGGTGCTGGAAACCAAAGCCTTGTTGGATGAAAGTTTGACTATCGCAGAAATTGCGCAAGCCCGTAATCTAGCCCAATCAACCGTGATGGGGCATATCGAGAAAATTGCTGAGCATTTTCCCCGCGCCAACATAGCGCATCTACGCCCTGATGACGAATGGCTACAACCGATTGATAAGGCGTATCAAAAAATAGCCAAACGTGATGACAAACGCGATAAAGATAATGATGGCAAAATCAAAATTCGCGCGATTGTCGAAGAATTAAGAAACGTCTATTCTTATAATGATGTCAAACTTGCCTTGTTATTTTTAAAACCGCATGGCAATTGAGCACTTGTCTAGTAAGGAATATCCCTGATTGAATGCTTCCACTATCAAACCTTTTAACATCGCTATTAATGGCTTTGGTCGTATTGGGCGCAACGTGCTCCGTGCTTATATCGAGCGGTTTTGTCAAAATCCTTTACAATTGCAGCCGTTAAATATCGTCGCCATCAATGATATTGCTGAGCCAGCAACCCTGTTACATCTACTCAAATATGACAGTACCCACGGTCGATTATCTGCGGTCAGTGATATCCATATTGAATTAAAAACGCTGGATTTAGGTAAAAAACAACAGCATTTTTTGCTATTAAGCCAAGGGGAGTTTCAGCAGAAAATTGCATTGATACAGCAGCCCCTTGCCACCAAATTACCTTGGCAAAAACTCGGCATCGACATGGTGCTTGAGAGCACGGGTCATTTTCGCAGCTATGAACAGGCGTCACAGCATATTATGGCGGGCGCCAAGCAAGTGATGATTGGGGCTGCTCCGTTTGATCATGTGGATGCCAGTATCGTAGTGGGCGTCAATGACCATGAGCTTAGCCGTGATAAAAAGATTTTATCCAGCGTGTCGTGTACCACCCAAGCGCTCGTGCCTTTACTGTATGTATTGCACCATGCCTATGGCATCGAATCAGCAATGATGACCGAAATCCATGCAGTGACCGCTGACCAAACCGTGCTTGACCAAGTCCACCGTGATTTGCGCCGTGCACGGGCTTCTGGTCATAACATTATTCCAACCACATCAAGTAGTATCGCTGCGGTCAATCGGGTGATGCCGCATATGGCAGGCAAGGTGAATGGGTATTCTATCCGCGTCCCGACCATTGATGTCGCGGCAATTGATGTGACATTTACCTTTGACAAAGCCACGGATGTTACCGCTATCAATCAGCTATTAAAACATGCCAGTCGCCAAGAGTTTGCAGGTATCATGGATTACAGCGATGAGCCATTGGTGTCCAGTGACTTTATCCATGATGCGCATTCATTGGTGATTGATAGCTTACAGACCATGAGTGTGGGGCGGCAGTTTAAAGTGTTTGCTTGGTATGATAATGAATGGGGCTATGCCAATCGCATGCTTGATATTTGCCAAACCTTAGCCAAAATCTAAACCTTAGCTGAGCTATAAACACTAACGAAGCTATAAAAAGAGAAATTATCAATGAAAAAAGGCGAAACCTAATCAGTTTCGCCTTTTTTATGGCTAACAAAAATTAGTGTCTAAAATGACGCATACCGGTAAACACCATCGCAATGCCATGTTCATCGGCTGCAGCGATGGTTTCGTCATCGCGCATGGAGCCACCGGGCTGGATAATCGCCTTAATCCCCACCGCTGCGGCATTGTCAATACCATCACGGAATGGGAAGAAGGCATCTGATGCCATCACCGCACCCACAGGCGATAGACCAGCGTGCTCAGCTTTAATCGCGGCAATACGTGCTGAGTTGACACGGCTCATTTGACCTGCGCCGACACCAATGGTACGCCCATCTTTGGCATACACAATTGCGTTGGATTTCACATATTTGGCAACTTGCCAAGTAAATAGCAAATCATCGAATTGTTGCTGAGTCGGCTGTACTTTTGTCACTACTTTTAAATCATCTAAAGTAATTAAGCCCAAATCTTGCGCTTGTACCAATAAACCCCCAGTGACGCGTTTGAAGTCAAATTGGGCTTGGCGCTCACTTGGGTTTGGTAATTCACCGCAGACTAGCACACGCACATTTTTCTTGGCAGATGTGACATCAAGTACACCGTCGGCAACACTTGGGGCGATGATGACTTCAACAAATTGCTGATCCACAATCGCTTTTGCTGTTTTGATATCTAATTCACGGTTAAAGGCGATGATACCGCCAAACGCAGATTCTGGGTCAGTGGCAAAGGCTTTTTGATAAGCATGGGTTAAATCGGCATCCACGGCCACACCACAGGGATTGGCGTGTTTAACGATGACACACGCAGGCATATCAAACGATTTGACGCATTCTAACGCTGCATCGGTATCTGCGATGTTGTTGTAAGATAGTTCTTTGCCTTGTAATTGCTTGGCGGTGGCAATACTGGCTTCTTTTTGCCCATTTACCTGCGCTTTTTCGACATAAAAAGCAGCTTGTTGATGCGGGTTTTCACCATAGCGTAAGTCTTGGGCTTTGTCCATTTGCACGTTAAAAGTACGCGGGAATTGGTCAGCCGATTCAAAGCTTTGCAGGCGGTTGCCTAAAAAGTTGGCAATCATACCATCATAATGTGCGGTATGCTCAAATGCTTTTACTGCTAAATCAAAACGGGTGGTATCACTGATGTGACCGTTTGCTGTTAGCTCACCCAAGATTGCTGCATAATCGTTGGGGCTTGTCACAATGCTGACATGGTCATGATTTTTTGCCGCGGCACGCACCATGGTAGGTCCACCAATATCAATGTTTTCGATGGCGTCTTCTTTGGTGACATTGGGGTTGGCAACGGTTTGGGCGAATGGATATAAATTGACAACCACCATATCAATGCGGTCGATACCATGTTCTTGCATAATGGCATCATCAGTGCCGCGGCGACCTAAAATACCGCCATGAATTTTTGGATGCAGGGTTTTTACCCGACCATCCATCATCTCTGCAAAACCTGTGTATTCTGCGACCTCAGTCACTGCTAAGTCATGTTGTTTGAGTAGTTTGTAGGTGCCGCCCGTTGATAGTAGACGAAAACCGTGGGTGATTAGACCTTTGGCAAAATCCACAATACCCGACTTATCAGAAACAGAGAGCAATGCATAAGCTTGATTCATAATTGACTCGACTCGTTGACAAAAAAACACTGGGTGCAGAAAAACAAAAAGTCAGTTGTGACGAACTGACTGATTGACTTTCATACCCCAACTCTATAAATCCCTAAATATGCGGATATCTTATCATAAAAAAGCGGGTATTTTTATCCATTATAATAATTGGTGGGTTTTGAGTTTTTTACGCAATGTACCGCGATTAAGTCCCAAAATCTCTGCGGTTTTGGTTTGATTGCCGCGGGTGTGTTCAAGGACAACACTGATTAGCGGTTTTTCAAATTGTGACAACATAAGCTCATAAAGCTGGGTCGGTTGTTGTTCTTTTAAATTATCGAAGTACTCTCGCACCACAAGCTCAATGTGATGAGCTAAGCTTGCGCTTGGAGAAGTTTGCGATGGGGTATGGGTAGTGTATGGGTTAGATGGGCTATCTGACATATTGGAATACTTGGCGCGATTTTGTAAAACAATAGAATTGGGCATAGCAGATTCTCAAAATAAATTTGCTGACAAATTTATCGAATAACTCGTTAGTTGATAGATTAAATAAAACTTAAATATATGGACGAATAATAAAGTTATTGATACTTATACTAAAACAATTATAAAAGCGATAGCAAGCGTAAGTTGTTTGTAATATGTAAAATTCTGCGATAAATCGTGGGGGCTGTATGAGATTGACATTAGCAACGCTGTAATCAAGCTAAAAAAAATTTAATAAACCAGCTCAATGTTAGCGGCTTGGACTTTAGTTTTTGGAAAATCAATCCGCAACTTGATGGGTTTTATTTGATGCGGCATCAAATAGTTGTTACCCGCTTCCAAATAATGGCTAGGGGTGAGTAGGGTTTGCGCAAGTATGGTATTGCCATTGCGTAGCGAAACCTTAACACTTGGGTAGATAATATGATTATCGGTGGTATTGGTCAGAGTAAATACCAAGTCAGTCTGCCCCGCTTGTTTGGATGAATGGGCAAGCGCAAGCATCTGCACATCAATAAGCTCGGTATCAGCCAGAGGCAATTGACAGGCGGGTATTTTATGGCAAATAGTTGATAGCACGGCTGCGTTTGTTTTTGAAGTGATTAAGGTGTTGATGTTAAAAATAATATATTGCGCGGCTAATACAAAGATTAATAGTAAACTGCCTAATCCCCAAATGATACGCATATTAAAAAATTTTGCATTCAGTGATTGCTGCGAGGAAACTTGTTGCGACAAGCGTTCATCAATCTTTTGTTGATAGGCTAATAAATCTGCTTGTTGCTCGCTACCCGTATCAATCGGAATTTGGTCAAAAATATCTGTGTTAAACACAGTATTCATGCCTCGCTTGGTCTTGGTGTGGGGGGCGGATGCGTCGTCCATTGCTTCGTTGTCATCTGCTTGCGCCATTAAACTTTGTAGCCAAGCATTCTCATCGCCTGAAGCGTCTTTATCTTGGGCGAGTTCTATCGCTTCAGCGGCATCTTTATCGTCAATGATTGGCTTTTTAGGCTTGCTATCTCTGGCTTTTGGCAGTTGCTCAAAATTATCTATAATCTCAAAGTCATCTAATTGGCTGGTTGATTTAGCTTTTGCTGATGTGGTCGAAGATTTTGACAAAGCATACGG
>ERZ650306.1714-NODE-1714-length-11970-cov-10.459757_pt1 | contig 11970 bp, 10 predicted proteins | sample MGYA00376242_ERZ650306 | MGnify/ENA primary metagenome ERZ650306 (study PRJEB26733, sample SAMN07839244) | wastewater metagenome | biome: urban; feature: wastewater treatment plant; material: waste water | place: USA: North Carolina | collected 2016-03-31 ...
TATATTAATATTTATTGTTAAATTTTCTATTGACTTTTCATAGTTGGTCTCCTTTCTAGGTTATTTTCTGAATATTATAACATACTTTTTTACTTCTATTTACTTTTAGTTTTTTTATGGTAAAATTATTGTAGAGACAGTTATAGTAGTTGTCTTGAGAAAAAAATATTTTAGGAGATGATTTTTATGTCATACGGATTTTTTATGCCCAATTTGAGCTTGATGGGTGAAGGTGCTCTTGAAGATGCAGGTAATGAAATTAAAAAACTCGGATTCAAAAAAGCATTAATTGTAACTGACAAGGTTCTTGTAGATGTTAAATTAGTGGATGTTTTATTGAAAGTATTAGATAATGTGGGTGTTTTGTATGAGGTATTTGATGGAACTCATCCTAACCCAACGAAGAAAAATGTAAATGATGGAATTGAAGCATTCAAAAATTCAAGCTGCGATTTTGTAATATCTTTTGGTGGTGGGTCACCTCATGATTGTGCAAAAGGTATTGCATTAGTGCTAGCAAACGGAGGAGAAATTAAAGATTATGAAGGCTTAGATAAGTCATTAAAGCCCCAATTGCCATTAATTGCTATAAATACAACAGCAGGAACAGCTTCTGAAATTACTAGGTTTACAATAATAACAGATGAAGACAGACACGTTAAGATGGCAATTGTAGATAAACATGTTACGCCATTAATAGCTGTCAATGATCCTAAACTTATGTATGGTATGCCAAAATCACTTACTGCTGCAACTGGTATGGATGCGTTAACACATGCTATTGAGGCATACGTCTCAACAATTGCAAATCCAGTGACTGATGCGTGTGCAGAAAAAGCAATCACATTAATATCAAAAAATTTAGTTAACGCTGTTAACGATGGACAGAATGTAGAAGCAAGATCTAACATGGCATATGCTGAATACTTAGCTGGGATGGCATTTAATAATGCAAGTTTAGGCTATGTTCATGCTATGGCACATCAATTAGGTGGTTTCTACGATCTACCTCATGGTGTTTGTAATGCTCTTCTACTTCCTTATGTTCAAGATTTCAATAAGAAAGCTGCTGCTCCTAGACTTAAATATGTTGCTTCTCTATTAGGGGCTAATGTATCAAATTTATCTGATGAAGATGGAGCGAAAAAAGCAGTTGAACTCATAAAAGAAATGGCTAACAATGTAGGTATTCCTAAATCACTAGCTGAACTAGGTGTAAAGGAAGAAGACTTCTCTGTTCTTGCTGATAACGCGTTAAAAGATGTTTGTGGATTAACAAATCCTATTCAAGCTACAAAAGAAGAAATTATACAAATTTTTAGAAATGCTTATTAGAAACTTGTTGAAATAAAAAACACCAACTCCAGACTTTAGTCCTTTGTTGGTGTTTTTCTAATTTTTAAATCCCCTACAACTTCGAAACTACCGCATCCCCAACTTCAGATGTTGATGCTGTTCCTCCTAAATCAGGTGTTAGTGATTTACCTTCTACTAGTACTTTTTCTATTGCTTGCAAGACTTCTTTTCCGTAATTTTCATATCCAAAGAAATCTAGCATTTGACTTACTGACCATATCGATGCTAATGGATTTGCTATTCCTTTTCCTGCAATATCTGGTGCTGATCCATGAATTGGTTCGAACATTGATGGATATTTTCTTTCAGGATTGATATTTGCCCCTGCTGCAAGACCCATTCCACCAGCAATTGCCGCTCCTAGATCAGTTAGTATATCTCCAAATAAATTAGATGTTACAACTATTTCAAATCTTTCAGGTTGTTTAATAAAAAACATTGCTGCAGCATCTACTAAATACGAATATGTTTTTACATCTGGATATTCTTTTCCAACTTCTATAAATACTTCATCCCAAAATACCATTGAGTAGTTAAGCGCGTTTGCCTTACTTATACTTGTTAATGATCTTTTCTCTTTTCTTGCCATTTCATAAGCGTATCTTATAATTCTTTCTGTTCCTTTTCTTGAGAATACTCCTGTTTGTAAAACGACTTCTTCAGGTTTCCCTTTGAATAACCAATCTCCAGCTCCAGCATATTCTCCTTCACTATTTTCTCTAACAACCATCATATTAATGTCTTCTTTTTTTACATCTTTCAGAGGACATGGTGCACCATCAATTAATTGTATTGGTCTTAAATTAACATATTGGTCAAATCCTTTTCTTATTTTAAGCAATAAATCCCATAAAGAAATATGATCAGGAACACCTGGAAACCCAACTGCACCTAAATATATAGCATCGAAGTCAGATAATATTTCTAGTCCATTATCATCCATCATTTTTCCGTGTTTCAAGTAATATTCACATCCCCAAGGGAAATATGTGAATTCAAATTTCATTTCTTTCGTTCTTTCTGAAATTCTATTAAGTACTTTTATTCCTTCTGCTAAAACTTCAGGCCCTATACCATCACCCGCAATTACTGCTATTTTATATATTTTCTCCATTTTTCCTCCTAGAATATATTTTCTTTACAATTATTAATTAAAAAATGTTTCGTGTACTCCGCCTTCTTTTCTATTTTCTGAATAAGAAGATATTCCTACCATCCATGTATTTCCTAATTTATCTACAAATACACCCATTTCTTCTCCCCAAAACTGCATTTCTAAAGGCATTACTACATTAATTGTTTCGTTTTCTGTCGCTGTTTTAAATATTTTTCTTGCTTTTTCTTCTTCCTCTTTCTTATCTTTATCAAATGAAAGAAATAATGATACCGGATGTATTGGGTTACTTTCACCAAAACAGTCTGATGCGTACACTAATGATCCTCCAAAATTTAGTTCCGAATGAAGTGTCTTTCCTGATATATCTCCTTCTACACCCATTCCTTTAGCCATCTCTTCAGTCATTGGCATTCTTTTAACTAATATTTCCCCAAAAATTGTTTCGTAGTATTTTATTGCTTCGATCGTGTTTTCAAACGTTAAGTATGGTATCACTTTCATATATGTTCCTCCTAGTAAGATTTATTTTATATCTTCTTATTCTTATAATACCATAAAAAAAGAACATTTCCAACTATTTGAAAATGCCCTTATTTTTTATCTAACTACTTGAAATAATACCGCAACAATTAAAAATGCTGCCGCTATATATTCTGTGAATTTTTCTATTCCTTCTTTTTCATAATCCAAAACATTAGCATTCTTTGATATTCCTTGACTTCTATCTGGTTGCAATAAAATCAATCCAATCATCATTATTGCTAGAACAACTAATATTACTACTAAAAATGCTCTCATTGTTTCCTCCTAAATATATTACAAACTATATAGAATCTCCTGCTTTTATTATTTCTGCAAAACTTGGTGCTTCTAAGCTTGCTCCTCCAACTAATCCACCATCTATATCTGTTTGAGAGATTAATTCTTTTGCATTATCACCTTTCATTGATCCACCATATTGAACTGTTACGTCTTGTGCAACAACTTCTCCATATAATTCTGTTAATAATGTTCTTATAAATGCATGAACTTCTTGAGCTTGCTCAGGTGATGCAGTTTTACCTGTTCCAATAGCCCATACTGGTTCGTATGCTATTACAACATTTTTCATTTCTTCTGCTGTTATTCCTTTAAGTCCACCAACTGTTTGTGTTTTCACAACTGCTTCCATTGTTCCAGCTTCTCTTTCTTCTAACTTTTCTCCAACACATAAAATTGGTTTTAGTCCATGTGTTAATGCTGCTTTTACTTTTTCATTTACTATTTCATCAGTTTCTCCATAGTATTCTCTTCTTTCAGAATGACCTAATATAACATACTCAACACCTATTTCTTTTAACATTAAAGGTGAAATTTCTCCTGTATATGCTCCACTATCTTTTGCGTTCATATTTTGTGCTGCTATTTTAATGTTTGAACCTTCAACTTCTTTAACTGCTGCATATAATGCTGTAAATGGTGCCCCTATAACTATTCCTGCATTTTTAACATCTGATACTAATGGTTTTAACTCAGATAAAAAACTTACTGCTTCTTTAACAGTTTTATTCATTTTCCAGTTTCCAGCTACGATTACTTTTCTCATAATTCATCTCTCCCTTATTAGATTATATCAATTTATTTTGAACATTATAATTTTCATTATTATATCATAGATATATTCATTTTTCAAATTTTGAATTTTATTATTTCTAATCTCTAAAATACTTGAAAATTAAGGTTTTCAACGCATGATTATCATTAGATGTTGTAATAAATTTTGAAATTGCTTTTATTTCTTCTCTCGCATTTTCTACAGCTACTGGTAGTCCTGCTACTTCTAGCATTGACATATCATTAAAGCTATCACCAACACATATCATTTCTTCTGTTAAAATACCTAACATATCGCAGAGTCTTTTTAATGACTCTCCTTTATTTATCCCTTTTTTTGTAAATTCCAAAAATATTGGTTTTGATATATTTATTACATAGTCCTCTTTATACTTTTCTTGTAACTTCTTCTGAACAGCTGTCAACTTTTCAGGTTCCCCCAATATCATACATTTTATTGACTTTTCTATTGGCAACTCATCAAAACTATTTATTTCTTTCCATTTCATCCCTGTTAATGTCACTTCTTCGGTAGTGTAATCATTCCATTCATCACCATAAATTGTGTCATCGCTGTATGTTAAGAATGATAACTCATTATTTTTTGCTTCATTATAAATTACTTCTATATCACCTCGTGTCAACGCCTTTTCAAAAATAATATCTCCTGTTGATACATCAATGATTTCACCACCATTGTATCCCAAAATATAACCACCTAATCTTTTCATATCAAGTTCATTTGCAAAACTATGCATTGCAAATGTAGGTCTTCCGCTTGCGAGTACAAATTTAACTCCTTTTTCTTGAACTTCTATTATTGACTGTATATTCTCTTTGCTTATTTCATGACTACTATTTAGTAATGTGTCATCCATATCTGTTGCTATTATTTTATATTTCATTTTACACCTCTCTCATGCTGCTTTTCTCATTTTGAAATCTTATTATAAATTTCAATGATTGCGGTTCTTCACTAAGTATTTTGTATTCTTCATGACATCTTGAACCCCAGCTGTCATCTCCACCTATTCCACTATGATTGCTTGATATTCTAACATATGTACCTGTCGATTCTCCTAATTCATAAAAATGCTTTGCCTCTTCCAATTGTGAGAAGCTGTATGGTATAGCACTAAATTCAATTAGGTTATCGACACCTTCAAATAAAATGTTGTGTTGTTCATTATAAATAGAAACTTCTGATACCTCAGTTCTATTTCCACATTCTTGTGGATAAATATATTTTGTACACATCTCATCTACTGTAGTTTCATATTTACCTATCATTGATCCAAGTTTTCTATCAATATAGTTTTCTTCAGGCCCTCTACCTATGTATGAAACTTTATTAAGTGAAGGATCTAACTTAAATATAATACCAAAATTCAACAAATCTGGCAAGTTATCATAACCAGGATACTTCATATCAATTAATAATGAATTATCATCATGTAATGTTATATCAACATATGCGAATACTTCTCTATCTGGTAATAATTTATACTGTAATGTTATCCCATGTTCTCTAACATCTATAGAAACATTAGAATTAGTTGACATGTTACGTAGTAAACTATGGGTAAATGGTATTTTTGCACCTCTGTCATTATCTATAGGCGCTCTATAGAACACTGGATGAATTGCATCTTTTAAATATTCTAGATCATTGTATTTAATGGAATTAAGTCCTCCAAATATATGACTTGCCAACATTGTTAAATTATCTGTCCTCATTCCAACATTAAAATTTCCATCAATTGTTTTTACTGCATTTCCAGTTACTTTACTTTTTTTTCTTTTAGTAAAAATCTTTTGTTCATAAGCAACAACATGATCTTTTAGTAATAGTCCTTCATCTTTTTTTGTTTTCACATAAACAACTACATTATCAGATTTATTATTAATTGCTATTTTTGTTTCTCCTAATGGCTCACATGGTACAACTATTTCCTCTATGCTAACTATATTTTTTAATGTTCCATCACAATTTGTTTCAAATCCATTATAATAAATTACTTTTACAATATAGTCTGATAAGTTTCTAAATAAATATTCATTTTTTATTGTTATGTTTCTCTCATCAATTGTTATTTGAAAAGGTTGATATATGTATTTAACCTCTGTAATCTTAGGAGTTAGACGTCCATCTCCTTCCACTATTCCATCACATACAAAATTACCATCTGTTGGTCTATCATCAAAGTCTCCGCCATACATTAATTCTTTCTTCCCATTTCTATCTACTAACAAAGAATGATCTTTAAATTCCCAAATAAATCCACCTTGATACATTTCATATTTTCTAGTTAAATTTTGATATTTAAAAAAATTTCCTAATGAATTCCCCATTGCATGTGCGTATTCACAATATATAAACGGTCTATCTGGATTATTATTTAGGAACTCTTCAACATTCTCTATCTTATCATACATACGTGACTCCACATCACTTATGTCCGTAGTTCTATCAAAAAACACACCTTCATAATGAACTAATCGCTCTTTATCTTTTGATTTGAAATATTTGGATACTTCAAGAATATTCTCTCCACCTAGTGATTCATTCCCACATGACCACATAACAATACAAGGTCTATTTTTATCTCTTTCATACATGTTTTCTGCTCTAAAAAGTAACAAATCACGATACATTGGATCATTTCCAGGAATATAATATCTAGCTCCATCAGGCATTGATTCATTTGGGTGATTATATGCAACCCATGATCCATGTGTTTCTAAATTTGTCTCATCCATTACATAAAAACCATATTCATCACACAATCTATAAAATTCGGGATGGTTTGGATAATGCGATGTTCTTATTGCATTTATATTATGTTCTTTCATTATTCGCATATCATTTATCATATCTTCTTTTGCAATTGCACGTCCTGTTTCACACGACCATTCATGTCTATTAACACCATTAAATACAATTCTTTTACCATTCAAATGATAAACTTTATCTTTTAATTCTAGTATTCTAAATCCAACTCTATCGCTTATTATTTCTACTAATTTCTTGTCTACATATATCTCTATCTTTAATATATAAAGATTAGGAGTTTCAGCAGACCAAGCATTTATGTTCTCAATCTTAATACTCGTATCTAAAATGTTAGAATTGATCTCTTCATATACTATTCTACTTCCCATTCCATTTTTAAATTCTCTATCGAATTCATATAATTTCACAATAAATTTCTTGTTATTTCTGTCTAAATGATCTAGTTTTATTAATAATTCTCCGTCTTTATAATCATTTATAAGTTTACTACTTATTTTCATATCTACTGCATGAGATTCCGATACACTCGTTATAAAGACATCTCTGAAAATCCCAGAAAATCTAAAAAAGTCTTGATCTTCTAGCCATGATCCAGAACACCATTTGAAAACTTGTACAACTAATCTATTATCTTTATCTTTTATTTGTGATGTTATATCAAAACTACCTGTTGTAAACGTATCCTCTTTATACCCTATAAATTCATTGTTTAACCATACTGCATAAGCTGACTCTACTCCATCAAATGTTATAATTACTTTATCTAATTTATCTAAAGACATATCAAAAACTTTAACGTATGTCCCTACAGGATTAAATTTCTCAGGTATTTCTGGTGGTTTTATATTTTCTAGTCCATCCCATGGATACTGTGTATTAACATATTTTGGCGTATCATAGCCTTGAAGTTGCATATGACCAGGTACTTTTATTCCTGACAGCAAATTTAAAGGTACTGTGTAATAATATTCAATTGGTTTTGTATTACTATAATTTGTTGCATAATCAAATAACCAGTTACCATTTAGTAACTGCTTATTTTCTTTGCTTAATTTGAAGTTTTCATCATTTAAGAAACTTTCATATGTTGATTTCTGTTTTAGTACATTTTTTTCATATATATTGATGTCCCTTACCCATGAATAATTAAACATTCTTGTCCTCCCATATTTCAAAACCAAATCATTCTTTAGCACTATTTTTATTTATATAATCAATAAATTTCTTGAATCCTTTTTTTCCTTCTTCTGTCTTCTTATAAATTCCACTATCTTCTAAAACTCTAGAAAAAGTTTCTCCTATTGCATTTTCTAAAAATATATCTGTATCTTGAGAAATCATTTCCCCTATTTCTTCATCTTCTATATAAGTTTTTATCCATTTTCTATGTTTTGATACATTGTTATCTAAATCCATTAATTTATATATTTCTTCTACTGAACTTGCTCTTTCCAATATACTTTTAATTTGAGCAATTTCCTCTTTTAACCTTCCAGGCAACACTGCAAGCCCCATAACTTCAATAAGACCTATATTCTCTTTTTTTATATTATGATGCTCTTCGTGTGGGTGGAATATTCCTAAAGGATGCTCACTACTTACTCTGTTATTTCTAAGCACTAAGTCCATTTCATATTTCCCATCCTTAAATCTTGCAATAGGCGTAATTGTATTATGTCTTTCACCATTTGTATTTGCATAAATCTCATTCTCTATATCAGAATACTCTATCCATTTATTAAGTATCTCCTCAGATAAATCTACTAGTTCTTGTTTTTCTCCCCTAATTCTTATAACTGACATCGGCCATTTTAATAATCCTGCTTCAACTTTTTTATATTTCTCAAAAATTATGTTTTCTTCAACTTCTGACATTTCCATAGGGAACACGTGTTTTCCTGCTTGAAAATGATCATGTGACAAAATAGAACCCCCAACTATTGGTAAATCAGCATTTGATCCAATGAAATAGTGTGGGAACATTTCAACAAATTCAACTAATCTTTGGAATCCCAATTTATCTATTTTCATTGGTCTATGTTCTGAAGAGAATACTATTGAATGTTCGTTATAATATACATATGGAGAATATTGTAAGTACCACTCTTCATTTGTTAAATTTATATTCAATATTCTATGATTTTGTCTTCCAGGATGATTCACATTCCCCATATAGCCTTCATTCTCTTTGCATAATAGACATTTTGGATAACCTTTCGATACAATATTCTTTGCTGCTGCGATATCTCTTGGGTCTTTTTCTGGCTTTGAAAGATTTATTGTTATTTCAAGATTTCCATATTTATTTAAATAATACCAGTGAACATCTTTCGTTATTCTATCCGTTCTAATATAGTTACTTTGTTTTGATAATTCATAAAAATAATCTGTTGCTTCTGTTTTACTCTCTAAATATTTCGAATCAAAGACATTTTTTATTTCTGATGTTCTTGGAATAATCTGTCCCATTATTTTAGAATTCAATAAATCTCTATATGTTATAGTATCATCTTCCAGCTTTCCATTTATTGCTGCCCATTCAACAATATTATCAAGAATTCCTGTTGGATATTCTATATTCGTCATTTCTTGATCTATTTGAAGAGCCTCCTCTTCAGTGAACTCTCTATAATCCTGCATGTCTATAGTCTCTAAAAGTAAATTGGTAACTAATATTTTGTCTTGTTTACATATCAGTCCTTTATTTATAGCATATCTTATTAACTTTTCTATTTCTATAAAAATATCTTTCATAATACTCCTAACTTTAATATTTTCTATTTGTTTCCCATTTCCATGCAGAAATAACTATTTGCTCCAATGAATATTGTGGCTTCCAATCTAATTCTTTTTCAGCTTTTGTCGAATCCGCAATTAATATTCCTGGATCTCCGGCTCTTCTTTCAACATACTCCACTTTGAAATCTTTGCCTGTAACTTTTTTTACATTATCAATAATCTCTTTTACTGAATACCCTGATCCACTTCCAAGATTATAGTTAAAGCTTTGATTGTCTTTTATCATTTTTTCCATTCCTAAAATATGTGCTTGTGCCAAATCATATACATGGACATAATCTCTTATACACGTCCCGTCTTGCGTTGCGTAGTCTGTTCCAAATACTTTGATTGAGTCTCTTCTCCCACTTGCTGCTTGTAATATTAGAGGGATTAAGTGTGACTCAGGGTCATGACTTTCCCCTATAATTCCACTCATGTCTGATCCACAAGCATTAAAGTACCTAAATACTACACTTTTCATTCCGTATGCTTTCTCATAATCTTTTAGTATTTTTTCGACCATAAGTTTTGATTGCCCATAAGGATTAATTGGATTTTGTGGGTGCTCTTCATTTATTTTTTCCATTATTGGTTCTCCAAATGTTGCAGCTGTTGAACTAAAGATAAATTTCAGAACATTACTTTCTACCATGGCATCTAATAGTTTCAGGACTTTAGCTACATTGTTTTCATAATATTTTGCTGGATCTACAACAGATTCCCCAACTTCAATGAACGCTGCAAAATGCATAACAACATCTATTTTTTCAGAAATGAAAATCTCTTTTAATTTTGCTTTATCACCTAAGTCACCCTCCACAATTTTCACACTTAATATTTGGCCTACTTCTTTATGTCCTTTTGAAAAGTCATCATATATAATTACATTATGCCCTTGATTTTTTAACAAACTTACTGCATGCGATCCTATATATCCTGCTCCTCCTACAACTAGTACATTCATCATTACCTCCAATTTTATCTTTTTATTTTCTATATTTTATCATGAATACTAAACTTTAAAAATGTTTCAGAATAATATTTATCTCCTTTTTTTAAAACTTGCATTTCTTTTTCACTTACATCACTACTATTTATTCTATTAGGAATCGCTTGTGTTTCCAGTGCGATACCAACATATCTCTCATTTGAAAATTCAAGAAAATTACCACTATAAAACACTAAACTCTCTTGATTAGTAATAACATCCATTTTAATTCCGCTTGTTTGCGAATAAAGGCTCGCATCAACAGAAAATTCTTTTGAGCTCTTATCTAATATAAATGGATGGTCATAACCTCTTGTTATTAGAAACTGCTCATGTCCTTCTAATAAGCCTTCTTCTATTATTCTATACGATCTAAAGTCAAATATTGAAGACTTTACATCTTTCACATTCCTTGGAATCATATTACTATCCAATTCTAAAAATTTCTCTGCATTTATTTTAAGTGTTTGTTTTGCACCATTTTCTCTAAAGCTTTCATTATTTTCAATCTCACATCCAGAAAGATTGAAATAAGAATGATTTGTTAAGTTAACATATGTATCTTTATCTGATACAGTTTGATATTCCATCTTTAATGTACTATTTTCTTCTATTGTGTACTTAATACTTACATTAAGGTTCCCTGGGTATCCTTCTTCCATATCAGGGCTTATATAATTCAATACTATCCCATTCTCTATAATTTCTACATCAAATATTTTCTTATCTAATCCTTCTCTACCTCCGTGGGATGAGTTATTGCCATTATTTATATGCAGTGAAAACTCTTCTCCATCTATTGAAAACTTCCCTTTTTCTGTTCTGCCTGCTGTTCTTCCAATTATTGCGCCAATATATGATTCATTTTTCTTATAGTCTTCAAATGTATTATATCCTAGAACAATATTTACAAATTTATTATTTCTATCTTTTGTAATAATATCCGTTATTATTGCGCCATAATTTATAACATTTACTTGAAACCCGCTGTCATCAATCATTTTATACTTATTTATCTCTCTTCCACTCATATCACCAAAAGTTTCTTTATATATTGTCACCATTCTTAATTCTCCCAATATTATATTTTTCTTGCTCCATCACTTACTGCTACAATATAAAAATCAGCATTGAGACCTGTTTTTTCTCTGTATTCTGTTCCTACGTTTTTTATAAACATATTCACCTTATCCTTTTCAACAATAGCAACTGTACAACCTCCAAAGCCCGCACCTGTCATTCTAGCGCCTATGACTCCTTCTTGCTCCCATGCTGCTTTTACTAACGAATCTAGCTCTTTTCCTGTAACTTCATAATCATCTCTCAATGATACATGTGATT
>ERZ650306.1721-NODE-1721-length-11925-cov-22.011794_pt1 | contig 11925 bp, 8 predicted proteins | sample MGYA00376242_ERZ650306 | MGnify/ENA primary metagenome ERZ650306 (study PRJEB26733, sample SAMN07839244) | wastewater metagenome | biome: urban; feature: wastewater treatment plant; material: waste water | place: USA: North Carolina | collected 2016-03-31 ...
GTGTGCAAGAGATGGTAAATCAAATAAAAGCTTTAATTGAAGTTTTACCAAAAGAGCAGTTATGGATAAATCCAGATTGTGGACTAAAAACTCGAAAATGGCCAGAAGTTAAAGAGAGTCTTAAAAATATGGTTGAAGCTGTAAAAATTGTAAAGCAAAATAGATGATAAAAAAGAGCCTTTTTTAGGCTCTTTTAGAAATTAGTATTATAACGTTAAAAACTCTCCCACTCGTCATTACTTGAACTGCTTGTTATCTCTTTTGTAGAGTTAATATTTGGTTTTGAAGTTTTGATTATTTTTTTAGGTGTTGAAGCTATTATATGCTCTTTTTTTATCCCTACATCTTTTGCTTTTACTTCATTTTTCCCTTCAAACTCTTTTTGGTTTGCATCTTGCACTATTAGTTTTGCTATCTCATCTGTGCTTTGTGCAATATCATGAGATTGAGATGCTACCATTGCATTTTGTTGTGTCTGTCTATCCAAGCTATTTACTGCATCATTTATTTGTTCTATTCCTAGTAGTTGCTCTTTACTTGCATTTTGTATATCTGAGATTAGGTTCATTGTTTGAGAGATATTTTCATTTAACTCTTTATAACCATTTATCATATTTGAAGCTATCTCTTTACCTTCATTTGCTTTTATTGTCGCTTTCTCTACTATATCTTTTATCTCTCTTGCAGCTTCTGCACTTCTACTTGCTAGGTTTCTCACCTCTTGTGCAACTACAGCGAACCCTTTTCCTGCTTCTCCTGCTGTTGCTGCTTCAACTGCTGCATTCAAAGATAGTATATTTGTTTGGAATGCTATTTGGTCTATTACACTTATTGCTGCATTTATTGCTGTTACTTGTGCATTTATCTCATCCATTGAAACATTTGTTTCATTTGCTAGTTTCTCACCCATTGATGCTGATTTTGTTACACTCGAAGACAGGTTTGCCATTGCTGAGATATTCTCTGTTGTGCTTCTTATATTACTTGTTATCTCCTCTAATGCTGCTGCTGTCTCTTCTAGGCTTGCTGCTGCTGCATTTGAGCTTTGGTTTAATGTATTTACATTTGAAAGAAGTATTTTTGAACTCTCTTCTAAAGTTAGACCATTTGATTTATTGTCACTTAAAATCTGATTTATAATATCTGCTAGTTTATTGATACCAACAACTATTTTACCATCATCACCGCTTATTCTACCTCTAAAATCTAATTTTTCAAAATCTTCTAATAAAAGTAGCAATCTATTTATATCTTTACAAACATTTTGTTTCGTTATCTCTATCATATAGTTGAAGCTATTTTTTAACTCTTCCAAAGAAGGATTAACAGTGCTTTTTTCTATTCTTCTATCTAAATGCCCCTCTTTTACCTCATTTACAACTCTTTTTACATCATCAATTAAAACTCTATCTTGTTCCATTAGATTTTTAGTTCTAGAGATATTTTCATTTACAACTTTTGACATATTTCCAATTTCATCTTTTGTATCTATATCAATCAAACCACTATACGAAGCTTCATTATTGATATATTTGAAGAAACCATCTAAACCATCACTAAATTTGTATAAATTTGGAATTTTGTCTTTGTTTAGAATAAATAGTAGAGTGAAAATAACAGATACTGCAACTAAGCAAATAGCCATCAAAAGAATAAAAAACTCCAACTTTTCAACTGTCTTTTTTACCTCATTTGATGTTCTAATATCTAAAGTTGCAAGAAAATCATCTATTGGTTTTACAATCTTTGCCTTTTCATTCATATACTCTTGAGAGTGCATAAGTTTTGCTGCATAATCTAAATCAGGCTCTCTTTTGATAGTATATTTACCATTTGAATCAGCAAACAAACCTTTTGCAGCATTCATAGCAGTAGTTTCAATTCCAACTAGTTTGTCAGAATTTTTTGAAGCTTCATCTAATAAGGCTAACTCTTTTTGTGTAATTCCAGCCTCTTTTAAAGCCTCCAATAAAACAACTTTCTTCCCATCTGGCTTTGGTTTTTGACCATATTCAAGTACCAAATCCCAATAAATTCTGTGATAATCTTCAGGTCTTGCTATCTCACCATTTCTTATTTTTATAACATCCCCATACATTTTTTCATATTTGCTATCACCAGTTACAGAGAACAATCTTGCTAATCTAGTCAAATCATCAGAACTTTGTCTTAACTCATCTGCAAGTTGAATAGATACAATCTTTTTTGTTTGAATCTCTTGCATTTGTTTAAACTCTTGATAGATAAAACTAACAACTGTCACAATACCAATTACTGAAAAAATACCAATCAGTTTAAGGTATAAAAAGAAGCTTTTAAAGGACATATTCATTCCCCCCCCCCCACTCTAATAAAATAACGAACTTTATTATATCACAGATATTTATTGTCAAAAATATTATTTTAAAATAATATTAGTTTAAATAAATTATTTAAAAGTAACAAACAAAATTCTTCCTAAACTTTAATATATTAAAACTAAACAAAAACTTAAGTAAAATTTATGTACTAAAATTTTAACAGTTTTGATATTTTAAATAATTTTAGAAAGCTTTGATATAATCGCGGAAAAACAATGGAGTATTTTGATGCAAGTTATTATTGTAATTTCAATATTTCTAATTTTACTCACGGTTATTATATATAAAATCAATGATAAATTTGAGAAAAAAGAGTTTCTTTTTTTGGTAGCTATCACTATTTTTATATCAACTATTGTTATTTTTTACGAAAAATATCAAAATAACTATCTTCCAAATATGTTTAAAGCAAAGTATGAAAATGAGAGAAAAATAGCTATTAAAAGTTTGGATTATGAGTTGCTAAACAACAAAGTAGTAAATAGTAAAGATAAGTTTATTTACAAATTTATCTATACTATTGAAAAAGATGGAGATGAATTTTTATGCTATGTAAATGATATTGAGATAAATAGAGTAAAAAATGAGTTTGTATTTGTAAACTTTGATAGACAAAAAGAGGAGTGTTTTAAAAAGTGAAAAAAGCTACAAAAAGTGATATTGAAACTATAAAAAAGGCATTTATTGAAAACTACAAAGATGCAAAAACTGAGTTAAACTATAAAAATGATTATGAGTTACTAATTGCAATAATTTTATCTGCTCAATGCACAGATAAGAGAGTAAATATCATAACTCCAGCTTTGTTTGAAAAATATCCAAGTGTAAAAGAGCTAAGTGTTGCCAAACTAGATGATGTAAAAAGATTGATAAACTCTTGCTCTTTTTTCAATAATAAAGCACAAAATATCATAAAAATGGCACAAAGTGTGATGCAACAATACAATGGAGTAATACCTCACAATCAAAAAGAGCTAATCAAACTTGCAGGAGTAGGAAATAAAACTGCAAATGTTTTTATGATTGAGTACAAACAAGAGAACCTTATGGCTGTTGATACACATGTTTTTAGAGTGTCACATAGATTGGGACTTAGTGATGCAAAAAATGTTGAAAAAACTGAAGCTGACCTTGTAAAAAAACTAAAAAGTGATGAATTACATATATTTCATCAAGCTATGGTTTTATTTGGAAGATATATTTGTAAAGCAGTTAAGCCTGAGTGCGAAAAGTGCTATTTTCCACAAATTTGCAAAAGTAAAGCTGGTTTTAAACCAGCATAAATAGACCACTTTAAAAAAGTGGTCTTTATTCAAAAACTTTATTCTGTGTATTTGATAAAACTACTGAAGCTATATCTAAAGTCTCTCTTGCAATATCATGAGTTTGAGAGGCTGTTTGGGCATTTTTTTGTCTTGACTTTCTCAAATAGACACCCAATATTAGGTTTAATAAAATAGTTTATATATTTGTTCTTGTTCTGGAGATAATTCTAATAATGAAATTTCATTATCATGAACTATTCCATACATAGATTTTATAAATCCTATTGCATTTTTTCTTTTAATTGAAATATTATTTATTTTTAATTTTCTATCAAACTCTTTATATACTGTATATGCAACGAATGAAATTAAAATATGTGAATATATTCTATGTTCTAGTCTATGATATATTGGTCTAATTTTTAAATCTGTTTTAGAAATTCTGAAAGCTCTTTCTATATGCCAAAGATTTGTGTAATGTTCAATTATTTGTGTTGGATTTAATGAAAAATCATTTGTAACAAACCCTTTTAATCCGTCAAAGCTTGAATCATAATTATATTTATCTTCATCTATTGATATTGTTGTTTGAGAATCTGAAAGTACTAAATATTTATTATAACCCTTATTATTTAAATGTGCTTTTGTAAGATTACCTGATTTTATTTTTATTTTTAATTTCTCATAATTTTTTGTTCTTGTATATCTATCTTTTTTTGCTCTTTGTTGTGAATATGAAACTATCATCTTTTGATTTTTTGAAAAATATATTGTCTCAATATTTTTCTCATCATTTAAATTTAGTGATACGATTTTATTTTTTATTTCACTTGAGCTTGATTTTATTCTAGCACCTAAAATATATCTATAATTCAATTTTTCTAGTTCTAATATATTTGCTTTACTTAGTAATCCACTATCAGCTACAACTATTGGTTTTTCTATATTAAATTTCTTTTGAAACTTTTCAAGCATTGGAATAAAAGTTTTACCTTCATAGCAATTACCCTCATGTATTTCAAATCCTAAAGGATAACCTTCTAATGAAGTTAAGAGTCCTAAAATTATTTGTGGTTTTGTGAATTTTCCATCTTTACTAAATCCTACTTTTCTTAAATCATCTTCACTTGATGCTTCAAAGTACAATGTTGTTACATCATAAAAACTTACTCTAATTCCACCAGTTACCATTGATGTATATTCAAATATACATTGTTCTATTTTATCTTTTAAATTTAAACTTAATGTATCTAAAAATCTATATATCTCATTTTTATCAAGATTTTGATGTTTATAAATATACAAATAATCTATAAGATTTAATTTACTACCTGGATCAATTATTCTTGATAAAACTAGCTGTTTAAACAACTCTTTTTCTTTTAATTTTTTAAGTACTTTATCACAGCCTATATATTCCATTATATATCCAAATATAATATCTGGTCCTACAACTGAAATCTCTTTATTTTTTATACCAATAAATCTATGTTTTTTCTCATTAAATTCAACTGCATCAAATAAATTTGGATTAAGTTGTTTTAATCTTGATTCTGCTTTTTCAAGATAAAACTCTAACTCTTTTTTATCTTTTACACATGCTATTGTTTCAACAACTTTATATTTACCATTACTCTTATCAATAATTTGAATACTAATACTGCCACTTGGATTTTTTCTTTTACGAATAAACATATAAAATTGTAGCTAATAAGAGATAATCAATAGGCTAGACACCCAAATTTAAAATTAAAATCCCTTAATAAAGGGGTTTGTTGAGTGTAAAATTTGATTTTTACTCTTTTTTGAGAAAGTCAAGAAAATATATAAACTATAGAAAATAAAAAAGGAAAAAAACTTGAAAATAAAACTAAGTCTAATAGCGTGTATATTTACAACAATAAGTTTTGCTAGTGAGGTATGCCAAATAAGCTCAGATGAGATGCTTTCACAACTTTTACTAAAACACCCTAGTGTAAAAATGTCACAAGAGGCAATAAAAGGTGCAAAATACAAAGTAGATTCTGCATTTTGGAACTACTTTCCTACACCATCTGTAGATTTTTCGGCAAGAGATGAGGGCAGAAATACAACAGTAGCAAGAGTTGAGCAACCACTTTGGACAGGTGGAAAAATAAGTAGTAAATATGATATTGCAAGTAGCAAAGAGAAAGAGAGTGTAGCCTCTTTTGAGCAAAACTCTTATGGGCTTATAGAGACTTACTTAAGTATCCTAGAGAGCTATCTTGCTTCAAAATCAAATATAAAAGATTTGCAAGATGGATTTGATAATTTAAATAGCTTCAACGATATGCTAGATAGAAGAGTAGAAGCTGGAGTATCTTCAGCTTCAGATAAAGAGCTTTTAAAAGCTAGAATTGATCAAATAAACAGCGATATGATACTTGCGAAAAATAGATACAAAGTTGCAAAATTGCAACTCGAACTTCTTTTGGATACTCAAATATCTTGTGATATTAATTTTAAAGAGATAAATAGATTGCATAGTGAAAATATTGAAGAGAGTATTGAAAAACTTTTGAGTTTTCATCCAACACTAAAAAAGGGTTTAAATGAAATACAAACCTCAAAATACGAGCTTGATAGTACGCAAGCTTCTATTATGCCAAATGTAAGTGCGAGATTTGAGCATAGAGATGGTGATTTATACAACAAAGATTATGATAGAAGAAATGATCAAAATATAGGATATGTAGCATTTACTCTTACAACGAATGCTGGATTGTCTTCTATGTCTGAAATCCAAGCTGCAAAGATAAAAACAAAAGAGCTAGAGTATAGACAAAAAGCTATGGAAAAAGAGCTAATAGATGGTTTATTAAGTGATTATAACAGCTATGAGATGGCAAATAGTAGAATAAGCATAGTAAAAGAGTCTATAGTTTCTGCACAAAATGTTTTGGAGTCTTATACAAGACTATTTTTGGTGGGAAAAAGACAGTGGCTTGATTTGGTAAATACTTCAAGAGAGCTTACGCAGTATAAAATAGAGCTTTCAAACCTTCAAACTACAAAAAGTATATTAGCTTATAAACTAGCACTAAAAAATGGACAAATAGATTTATTAAATGGGAATATTAAATGATTTACGATAATTTAAACTTAGCAAAAGAAGATTTAAAATGGTTATTGGGTGTAAACACAATAATAAGTGATAGTACAAACTCTTTAAACTCTAAAAAAGTTGAAATGATTTTGGAAAATTTGACATCGTTTGATGCAAAATATCTGGAGCTTTTTTATACAGAACTCTTTAATAGCTTAGATTTTCAATCTTTGAGCTTTTCAAAAGATATATCAAAGCAGTATTTACCAAATTTTGCGATTGTTCCAAACTTTGGTGTGGTTTTTATATATGAGCAGACAAAAGAGGGTGAGTATAAAGCACAAAGTAAAGATGGAATAAAAATATTTAAATCTTTTCCTTTAAATACAAGATTTGCAAATCTAAGAAAAAAAGAGGTATCAAAAGAGAAAACATCTGCTTATGAGATGTTTAAAAAAGTTGCACTAGAGCAAAAAAGATTGCTAGTATATGCAGCGGCTGCTACTTTTAGTATAAATACTTTGGCTTTGGGAACTTCACTTTATACAATGCAGGTTTATGATAGAGTTGTTCCTACTGGTGCTATTTCTACTTTGGTTGCTTTGACTATTGGAGTTTTTATTGCGATATTTTTAGAGATGATAATAAAATTTTCAAGGTCTGTTTTACTTGATTATGCTACAAAGAAGATGGATATTGAGTATTCAAATGATATTTTTGAGAGATTTTTAAGAATAAGATGTGATGCTCTTCCAAAAAGTATAGGAACACTTACAGGACAGCTTCAAAGTTATAACAATGTTCGAGCTTTTATCACTTCAGCTGCTATGTTTCTTTTTATTGATTTACCTTTTTCTATAATATTTATACTTGCAATTTTCGTAATTGGTGGTTTTGCTATGGGGCTTGTTCCTATTGGGTTTTTGATTTTATCTTTGATTGTTGGATTTATTTTTAGAAAAAAAATAGAACAAGCTTCAAAAAACTCATCTATGGCATCTTATAAAAAAATGGGTTTGATGGTAGAAACAGTTGAAAATAGTGAAAATATAAAAGCTACTGGTGCTGGATTTAATATTTTAAATAATTGGAATAGATTAACTCAAGAGGCTGTTGATGATGATATTGAGATAAGACATTATAGTGATATGTCTTCATATATAACTGCCTTTTTACAACAGCTTAGTTATATAGCAATAGTATCTTTGGGTGCTTATTTGGTTGCTGAAAATGGAACTATTACTATGGGAGCTTTGATTGCTATGACTATTTTATCAGGAAGAATTCTTCAACCAATTGCGCAACTTCCAAACCAATTTGTGCAGTGGGGAAAAGCTAGTTTGGCTGTGAAAGATTTGGATAATGTTTATAAGCTAGCATCTGATAATGATGGAATTACAAGACCACTAAGTCCATATTTGGATACAACAAATATAAGATGTAAAGATATATCATTTGGTTACACTGAAAACTCAAATGTAATTTCAGTATCTGAGCTAAATATAAAACAGGGTGAAAAAGTAGCGATTTTGGGAGCTATTGGAAGTGGAAAATCTACATTTTTGAAAATCTTAGCAGGATTGTATAAACCTACAAAAGGGTTTGTATATTTAGATGGAATTGATATGCAGTTAATAAAAAGAGATTTTTTGACTGAAAATATTAGTTATTTACCACAAAGTACAAAACTATTTGCTGGAACTTTAAGAGATAACTTGATTTTTGGAATGATAGGTATTAGTGATGAGCAGATTATTGAAGCTGCTAAATTAACTGGACTTATTGGTTTAATTAATGCTTTACCAAATGGTTTGGATACTGTTGTTCCTGAGGGTGGTGAGAGTGTTTCTGGTGGACAAAAACAGCTTATTGCACTTACAAGAATGATAGTTGCAAATAAAAAGATAATTCTTTTAGATGAACCAACTGCAAGTATGGATGAGGGAACTGAAAGACAAATAATCTCTATGCTACATCAAAAATTATCACCTGAACAAACAATGGTTGTAGTAACTCATAAGCCAATTGTTTTAAATATGGTTGATAGAATTATAGTATTAACACCAAATGGAGTAGCAGTTGATGGAACAAAAGAAGAGGTATTAGCTAAGCTAACACCTAAAAAACAGTAAAAAAGGGAACAAATGAAAGTAGAATTACCATATATAATAAAAATTAATCCTTTAGTAGTAATATTTGGAGCATTGTGTGTAATAATAATTCCTTTTTTAACATGGGCATCTATTGCAAAACTAGAACAAATATCAAGAGCTCAAGGAAAAGTAATAGCAACTGCAAAAAAACAAGAGATACAATCTGCAAATGATGGAGTTATAGAAGAGGTATATGTAAAAGAGGGACAAACTGTAAAAAAAGATGAAGTAATTGCAAAACTTGACCAATCACAATTTCAAGCGAGTTATGAAGCTATTAAATCAAAAGTTGCAGCACTTGAAGCTACAATTTCAAGATTAAGAGCTGAAGTGTTTAAAAAGCCATTGGTTTTTTCACAAGCAGCTTTAGAATTTCCTGAGTTTGTATCTTCTCAACAAGAGCTTTATAAAAGAAGACAAGAAGCACTAAATGATGAGATAGAGACTTTACAAAATGCTTTAAAACTAGCAAAAGATGAATTAAACTTAAATATTCCACTTGTAAAAACAGGAGATGTTGGAGCTATTGAGTTAATAAGATTAAAAAGACAAGTTGCTGATATAGAAGGTCAAATTGTAAATAGAAAAAACAAATATTTTCAAGAGTCACAAGCTGAGCTTACAAAATATGAAGAGGAGTTATCTGCTCAAGTTCAAGAGTTAGCAGATAGAACTGTAACTTTAGGAAGATCTGAAATTTTAGCTCCTATGGATGCGATTGTAAATAATATTTTAATCACAACAGTAGGTGCAAAAGTAAGAGCTGGTGATGTTATTATGGAGCTTGTACCTATTGATGAGCTTGTAATTGAAGCAAAACTAAGTCCTGCTGAAATATCATTTGTAAAAGTAGGGCAAAAGGCATCTGTAAAATTAGATGCTTATGATTTCTCTATTTTTGGTGGATTTGAGGGAAAAGTAAAACATATTAGTTCTGATACTTTAGTTGAAAAAACTGCTAAAGGAGATGAATTTTTCTTTAGAGTTCTTATCTCTATTGATGGAAGAGAGATAGTTTCAAAAATAGGAAAAACAGTTGCTGTAAGTCCTGGAATGACTGGACAAATTGATATTATAACAGGTGAAAGAACTGTTTTAACATATCTTGCTAAACCTGTAATTAAAACTTTAAATGAGGCATTTACAGAAAGATAAGGATAAAAAATGATTTTAATGATTGATATTTTACACACCACTTTATGGAATGAAAAACTTGATTTTTCATTCCACTTTAGATAAACTTACTCTATGAAAAAACAAAAATGGATATGGGAATATGATGAATATCCCAACTTTAAGTACGATAAAGAGAAACTAGAACCACTGTTAAGAGATATTGCTTATGAACAAGGCAAACTAAAATCCTTTATGCTTTTGATGGATAAAGAGAGTACTAGATATTCATTAGCTCAAACTTTGGAAAATGAGATCATTGCAAGTTGTGAAATAGAGGGTGAGATACTCAATCGTCAAAGTGTACGCTCATCTATCAAACAAAAACTTGGACTTGAATCTCATCAACATTATAAGACTCTAAGAAAAGAGGATAATTATGTAGATATTTTAATTGATGCCAACACAAATTATGATGAAGATTTAACACTTGATAAACTATTTGGTTGGCACAATGCAATGTTTGAAAAAGGGTATAGTGGATTTTCAAAGATTAAAGTAGCACAGTTTAGAGAAGAGGGTGCTATGCAAGTAGTATCAGGTGATTATGGTAAAGAGAAAATTCACTATGAAGCACCGCCCTTTGATAATCTTGAAAATGAAATGAGTAGTTTTATAAAATGGTTCAATGAAACTCCTACGACACTTGAAAAAGCTAGCTTAACTCACCTTTGGTTTGTAATAATACATCCATTTGATGATGGAAATGGTCGTATTACAAGAGCATTAACCAATAGAGTACTTTCAAAACTAGAAAAATCTTCTTTTTCAAAAATCTATACTATGTCAAAGAGTATATATGAAGACAGAATTGGTTATTACGAAGCCTTAGATAAAACAACAGGAAGATTTGAAAAAGATGATCCTCTTGATATTACTTACTGGATGGAGTGGTTTTTTAAAACTTTGCATCATGCACTATTAGATGCTGGGAAGCAACTTAACTACATAGTAGAAAAAACAAAGTTTTGGGATGCACACAGAGTTGATGAATTAAATGTAAGACAAATAAAAGTACTTAATAGACTTCTTGATATTGGAAGTGAAAACTTTAAAGGTGATCTTACAAAAGCAAAATATGTAAAAATTGCAAATACTGCTGAAACCAATGCTTCAAGAGATATTGCAGATTTACTTCAAAAGGGTTGCATCAAAAAAGTAGAGGGTACTACAGGAAGAGGAACTAGATATACTATTAATCATATAATTTAGCTCTCTTGCTAGTCAAAGTGAATGTTTAAGAGTGTTGAATACTTCTTTACAACACTTTTTTCCCTTATTTAATAGCCTAATATAAATTGTTGAATGTTGATTATTAGGCTAGATTTAATTCAAAAAATATTCAAGAAAAGGTATAATGTACCCTAATTTATCCATAAGGGTAGATTTTGGGTAGAAATCTACTATTTTGAAAAAAAATAAAGTTTAAAAAGCCCTTATTTTAGGGTTTAATAAGGGAAAAATATAAGATGATTTTAATGATTGATAATTATTAAAATCGTTAAATCCACAAAACTACATAATACTGTAAAACCCCATAATTAAGCACTTTGTAAAGCTTTTCCAAATATAATAAAATCTATAAAAATGTACAAAAATGGCTTAAAATATAAAGAAAGGGTAGCTATAGGGTAGCACGATTTATGTCAAAAAGAATCAAATCAAAAAAGTATGTAGGCGTTTATTATCGGGACTTAGCTAATAATGATAGAGTATTTGAATTTACCTATAAAGATATAAATGGGATTAAAAAATGGGTAAAAGTTGGATTAGCTTCGCATAATATTAACGAAGCATATGCAAATAGAAAGAGAATTGAGACTATTAGTAAAATAAAATTAGACGGAGATGAGCCTGATTTTATAAAGAAAAGAAAAGCAGTTAAAAAGCTTATATTAAATACTGTA
>ERZ650306.1730-NODE-1730-length-11884-cov-6.440950_pt1 | contig 11884 bp, 12 predicted proteins | sample MGYA00376242_ERZ650306 | MGnify/ENA primary metagenome ERZ650306 (study PRJEB26733, sample SAMN07839244) | wastewater metagenome | biome: urban; feature: wastewater treatment plant; material: waste water | place: USA: North Carolina | collected 2016-03-31 ...
TGGTCAGCGCCGCCAGTATGCCAAAGCCGGCCCGCGCTGACAGCGGGTGCTGTCAGGGGTTGTAAGCCGGAACCGCCGAAATTTCCGTCACGCCAGTTCCACCCCTGCCACAAGGGCATCCAGATCAATCACCTTGCCGTCACTCTGAAAGGTATAGTGTCCGTTCAGCAAAATGTGTCGCCAGGCTGCCGGCGATATCTGGGTGAGCGCCGCGAGCGCCTTGGCGTTACCTGTTGCTTCGCACTTCGTTAGCAACCGCGACAGGATGGCCGAGTTGTAGTAGATGACTGCGTTGGCGATCAGCCTGGCGCACTGGTTGCTGATCTCGATCTCAATGTCGGTCCGCCCCGTCAATTCTTTCTTGCCCCCCACCTGCGCAATGCTTGAACGTAGCTGATGGTATGACTCAATCCGGTTTTGCGAGCGATGTACGTTACGTTCCAATTGGGGGTTGCGCAGGTAGCGTAGCGTGTAGATGCTGCGCACGAGCTTATCGAACTCGAAGATGGCCCGCCGCGTCGGGTTTGGCGCGGTGTAGGTGCACAGTTTGCGGATCAACGTTCCCTGCGTCATCTCCTTCAAACCCAGTGTGGCGATGATCCGATCAATGTTCACCTTTTCGCTGACAATCAACTGCCGATCTATTTGGCCAACTGGTTGGATCAGGTACTTCTCATACCGCGCTGGGTCGCCCACACAATACAACGCCTGCAACTGGGTGTTGAGGTCGGTATACCGTGGCTCGAAACGCCGCCCGAACCAGTGCAGGATAGCGAAATTGACCTTGTTGATGCTGTGCATATCGCCAGTAATGACCTCTGGCACAATGTCAGAGGTATTGCGATACCAGATGTCGAACACATGGTGGGCCTCATAATCATGGGCACCAATCAGGTATCCATTCAACGGGATGTGGTTGCACAAGAGCGTATAGGCCACCACGCCCTTGCCGCGCCCAAAGTATTTGCGCGAGTAGCGCGCCTTCACCGTTGGCCGCTCGACGCTGAATTTCTGCCCATCAACAGCGCCGTACAGCACGTCGAGGTCGAACGAGTAATACGGGAAGATAGGCAGCGCGGCAATGGCATTGCTGATGCCGTCGTTGGCCTCGTGTAGCGATGCTTGCCGCAGGTACTGCTGATAGGCGCTCTCCAGGACGTGGTATGGAATATCACTGGTACGCGCCATGACCAGGTTACCGTGGTTCATTGCCTGGGCGATGATGACCGCAATCAGGCTATCGGTATCCGCAACCTTCTTGGCGTAACGTGGTTGCAGCGGAGTCAGTGCCGATAGGAACTGGCATTGGTTGTTGACGAAGCGGAACACGTCGGCGACATCACAGTATGGCAATTGCTCGTAAAAGGTTTGCTCCCGCGCCTTTTGGTTTTCCCCCTTGGGCTTGCGCCAAGTCAGTTTTTGCGTGTCTTTGTCGTATTCGAGATGTGTCAGCTTGCCTTGTTTCAGCTCACGGTTGAATGCCCGCCATTGCTTGTGCAGCTCGGAGGCCAAGGCATCAAGCTGTGTTTCAACCGGTTGGCGCAGGAATGGGATGTCCATCTGTGCCAGCTCCTGAGCGTGCTCTTCCATAGACACCAACTCATCGGAGAAATGCCGATGTTGCAAACTGTCATCGAGATAAAGCTCGCCAGATTGGAAACGCTTTGTGACTTGGTGGTACAACCAGAACTCGTAGCGGTCGGCATGTAGCCCTGTCGGCTCTCCATCTGCATCAAAGGTCAGCAGGTAGGGCCGCAAGCGTTTGGGTAGGGTGGCTGCCGGACATTCAGCGAGTGGGCGTTGTGACAGACGCTGCTGCTTGGCGAACACGCTTTTAACCCAGGTCAGTGCCGCCAGCCACTGGCTGTCCGGATCGGTGGCGGCGAACTCCAGCGCGACAAACAACGGTCGGAGATGACGGCGGATACGTTTGGCCTGGCCATCCACCGCCTGCCAGTGCAATGTCAGTTTATTCAGTGGCTTGACACTCATGCGCTGCGCCGTGTTTTGCAGCACGTCTTTGGCCATGATCTTGTAGGCGCGCTGGCGCACCTCGCCGAATGGCGTCGGATCCGCAACACTGTCGTCCACGTACAGGGACAGCAAGCGACCAACCTGGGGCGTTTCCTGATGACGTTTGACCTGCTCTTCGGCGAAAGACTCCCTGGCACCCGCGCGGTTTTCGTGATCAAGTTGATGCATGTGGAACGCCATCGCATCGACCAGGTTATCGCTGAGCTGCCGGTAGCGTACCCAGGCATAGCACAACAGATAGAGCTGGGTCTGCTCTGGCTTCAAGTTGCGCAAATCATGGATGGTATAAAAGTTAGCCAAACTCGCGTAATACAACAGGTTTTGTTGAGAGACCCCAAGTTTGGGCAGCAGCCCTTTGGCAATCCCGTGTAATGGTGCCAGCAGAGTGCGCTTCTCACGCTCTCGGGCCATCTGACGCCACCCGAAATCCTTGGCGTCTTGTTTGAGAGCAGCCAGTTGCGACAGCGTATCGTCGCGCACCAGGAGCTGACTCAGGGAAGTCTTGGCCGGTTCATCCAACACCTGTGCAAGCAGGGCTCCCAGTCGTCGACGTTCAGCGGACAGGACTTCGCTGACCAGCGCTTGCAGGGTGGTATAGCCTGGACGAATGATCTTGTGTTCGTTGAGCCAGACGATCAGCTCAGCAGCAACAAAGTTGGGCGTCACATCACGCCGCACGATCAGCGAGGCTTGATGCTCAAGCGATGGCAGGTAGCTGGAGGCCCACGGCTGGTAACCGAATAGTGCGGCAATTTTACCGCGTTGGCTGTAGTGCTCGTGTTTGGAGATCTGCTTGGTCTCGAATGCCTCACCTTGAAAATATCGGCTGAGCACGAAAGCGCAATCATCCTCGACGTCACGCCAGTAGAAACGGAAGAAATCGTTCTTGGCTTTGAAGTAACCGATCTGCAGGATGCAATAGACCTGAGCATGGATACTTGGCCGACTGCTGGCAAGCGCCAGCTCATTTTCGGTCAAGGCCAGGTATTCCAGGCGCTGCGCATCGTCAAAGTCCGGCAAACCATACAGCGCCTCCTGCTCGGCATCCGACAGAACTGTTAGTCGCTCGCTTCTAGCAATCGCCATGAGTTACTCCGGCACCCGCAAGTATTGGTACAGCGTTTCTCGACTGATCCCGAATTCACGGGCAAGTGTCGCTTTCTTTTCGCCAGCAATGACTCGCCGCCGTACTTCCGCTATATCTGGGTCAGACAGCGATTTCTTTCGACCCCGATAAGCTCCACGCTGTTTTGCCAAGGCAATACCTTCACGTTGACGCTCCCGGATCAATGCTCGCTCGAACTCGGCGAATGCCCCCATGACAGACAACATAAGGTTTGCCATCGGTGAATCTTCGCCGGTGAAAGTCAGATGCTCCTTGACGAATTCAATGCAGACGCGGCGCTGGGTTAGTCCCTGTACAAGTCGACGCAGATCATCCAAGTTGCGAGCAAGGCGATCCATGCTGTGTACCACGACCGTGTCACCTTCACGTACAAAGGAGAGCAAGACGTCAAGCTGCGGGCGCTGAGTGTCTTTCCCAGAGGCTTTGTCGATGAAAACTTTGTCCACCTGGATATGTTCCAGTTGCCGTTCTGGGTTTTGATCGAAGCTACTGACACGGATGTAACCGATGCGTTGTCCCTGCAAGAGACCTCCTGAGCTTAAAAGTGTCAGGAAGAAATCTATGACCCTGCCTTATGTGTGTCAATAAATTAATTTAACTGCTTTATTCTGACACTTTTTAACCGAACGATCTGACATCAGGATAGGGTATAGCCCAAATTGACACCTTCTTGCGCGATTCTAAACAAATCACTATGATTAACTTTGAATCAAGATAAATAATTTGGAGTCAGTGAATGAAGAGCAACATGACACAAGCAACAACCAAGGTGCTTACTGCACACGTACCACTACCTATGGCCGACAAAGTTGACCAGATGGCAGCCCGCCTTGAACGCTCACGGGGCTGGATCATGAAACAGGCTCTTTCCGCATGGATCGCCCAGGAAGAGGATCGTGATCGCCTGACCCAAGAGGCGCTGGCAGACGTGGAAGCTGGTCGAGTTATCGATCACTTGGCGGTGCAGGCTTGGGCTGACAGCCTCAGTACTGACCAGCCGCTGTCGGTTCCGCGTTGATGGAACTGAAGTGGACCAGCAAAGCGCTCTCTGATTTGACACGCTTGTATGAATTTTTGGCTCTGGCTAACAAACCCGCCGCGGCTCGGGTAGTGCAGGCACTGACACAGGCCCCAGCTATTCTGCTAACAAACCCGCGTATTGGAGAACAACTGTTCCAATTCGAGCCCCGCGAGGTGAGGAGGATGTTGGTTGGAGAATACGAGGTTCGTTACGAGCTCCTTGATTCGAGCATCTACATTCTGCGGCTGTGGCATACCCGAGAAGCTCGTTGAGATGGCATAATCAGGTCTCATATTTTCATACGGACTGAAAGGACAAATGATGAAAAAAGTATTATTAGCAAGTTCGCTGTGCTGTCTGTTTTCCTCAGCAATTCTGGCGGCACCTCATTGGGCCTATCAAGGTGATGCAGGCCCCGAACAGTGGGCCAAACTGACACCAGAGTTTGGTCAGTGCGCCGGTAGTAACCAGTCGCCGGTCGATTTGATGGGGATGGTTGATGCCAAACTGGTACCGCTGGTACTTCACTATCAGGCGGGCGGCAAAACAGTGGTCAACAATGGTCATACCGTGCAGGTCGGTTATGCTCCGGGCAGCACATTGCAAGTCGATGGCATCAGCTTTGAGCTTAAACAATTCCACTTCCACGCTCCGAGTGAAAACCTCATCAAAGGGAAATCCTATCCGCTGGAAGGACATCTGGTACACGTCAATAGCAAGGGAGAGATCGCGGTAGTGGCCGTGATGTATGAGGCTGGCAAGGCTAATACGGCACTGACAGAGGCCTTCCGCGCGTTACCCGCCAAGGTTGGCGAAATCCAACCTCTCAGTTCCTCTATCTCTGCGGAACAACTGCTGCCCAAGCGCCGAGACTACTACCGCTTCAGCGGTTCTCTGACCACGCCGCCCTGTTCGGAAGGGGTGCGCTGGTTGGTGATGAAGCAACCGGTCGAGGTGAGCCAAACCCAAATCGATGCTTTCAAGGCTGTGATGCACACTCCCAATAATAGGCCGGTGCAAGCTCTAAATGGGCGGGTGGTTCTGCAGTAACCGGTAACAACGACTTAACTTAAATTGAGCAGCCACCTATCCAGGATCACCGACAAACAATCACCTGACAGGCGAAGCTCATGGCCAGGGAAGGCGCCGTATCAGTGTTATGCCCGTCAGGTGGCGGTATAGCCATAATAGACCGGCTGGCAAGATGGCTGCGATTTATCCATACACAGTCAAGTTGTCAGCACGTTCTATCCAGTTGAACGGCGATGTTCAACTGTTTTGCGGTCCCCCCAGTGCTGGTTTTTCAGGCTAGGCGGAAATTTCGGCGGTTCCGGCTTACACCCCCAATTTAAAGTACGGTAAGCGGTTGGCTCGGTGGTCGCGCTCACAAACGATCGTTTTTGAGAGGCTTCAATGAGAATCAGATCCGCGGCAGTGCTGGTATGGCATGTTGCTTTCTCGAAAACCACTCTCGTATTGCACGGCTGAAACAGCCGAGTTTCGAGAATCACGAAAATGCGGTTTCCAGAGGTGTGGGGCTTGCGCAAAGCCTTGCCGTTGTTGGGGCTCGCATTCCTTAACGTACTTTAAATTCCGAATTCTGAAGCGACCCCTCATAGGCTTTTTCGTCTTCCCGTTTACCTACTGCGACCACCCATATAACAATCTCGTCATCGATAACCTTGTAAATCAAACGAAAACCAGATGCTCTCAGCTTTATTTTAAAGCAGCCAGCCAGATCACCATGCAGTCGGGCTGATTCCACATAAGGGTTTTGCTGAAGCTTTTTTAGCTTCTTTTTGAATTGCTCACGGATCGTCTTTTCGAGCTTATTCCATTCCTTAAACGCCCTTTCGTCAAATTCAACATTAAAGGTCATCAACGTTAACCCTGATCCGTCTTGCCGGATTTTTCAGTCTTTCCCGAACAACTGCCAGAATATCAGCGTCTTCATCATCTTCGCTCACCATCACTGAGACTTCAGCAAAGGGGAGTTTTTCGTTCTCTGCAACATACCGCAGGAACAGACGAAGTGCGTCCGAAGGCGACAGATTCAGTTTTTCAAAGGCCTGATAGGCGTCTTTTTTCAGTTCGTCATCAACGCGGATTTGAATTGTGCTCATTGCTCGTACTCCGGTTATATCGTGTACAGTTATTATACGTGTACTACAAGTGTAATTACAAGTGTGGTGCATTTTTTTCTAACCAGCAAGTAATGGCCACCACCCTTTTTTGACGGCAGAACACTAAATGAATGACTTATGTAATACATAAGTAGTCTATTTTCGTGTCAGAAGATGGCTGTAATCGCGGTGATCCAGCGAAAATGTGACACCCAGCTGTGGTGCAACGTCCAGTGCAAAAACCTTCAGATACACCTCCGTGCTTTCATAACGTTCATGCCCCATATAGGCCTGGACGACTTTCGGCGGCACGTGGTTGAAAAACAGATGCATGGCAAAACTGTGCCGCAGCGTCTTTGGATTGATGGCCGGGAGTGCAAATTCAATCCCCTCCTCCCGGGCTCTGTCGATCGCCTGTTGCATCCACAGCCAGGCTGTTTTCCTGCTGACGGCAAACAAGGGGCGTCGTCGGCCGGTTCTGAACGTGGCCAGATAGCGGCGAAGCTGATCGACATATGCGGCATCGAGCAGCGGCACTATCCGGGCTATCTTCTCATCCGCTGACGGTCGTCCCCTTCCCCGCTGGCGTTGTTTCAGTGTGCGTAACCGGATGCAGGGGCGTGGACCATCAAGTTGCAAATCCTCGGGTGTGATGGTCAGGGCTTCAGTAATACGGGCTCCGGTATTCCACAGTGTGGCAAAGAGCATACGCTGGCGCTCATCCGGCAGATAATGCAGTAATACGGCAACTTCGGGCGCCAGCAGATATTTAGGGAGATATGGCTGCAGCAGCGCCATACCACGCAGCGCGATGGCTGTTTCATAGTTTGTCGCAGGGACAGGGCTGTCGCCCGCTGTCATCAGCATTCTTCCCTCCCCCCTTTTATTTGATGTAATACATTTAAAATACAAATGTAATTCCAATGAATTACATAAACACTCACTCAGACCAGTTAAATCGCACCCATGTTTTTCGCCTCAGCCATAAACGTCCCGTAATGGCTTTCTGGGACGACGACCGGGATTGTTCTGCGGTTGTACAGTTGCATCAGCAACAATGTGCGATGGCGGCCGTCCGATACGCCAGAGTGTGTGACTGAAACCTGCGGGTATTCAACTGTGCCTTTCGCGATGTAGGTTTTGATCCTGTGCCACCGGCGCGGGTCAATGCAGAATGCACCGTCACCAAGAACGCTGAGAAAGGCCAGTCCGTCTACTTCAACAATCTTCGTCGGCTGATGGCGAAGCGGCTGCGGCAGATAAAACTGCAGGTCCTCAAAAGCCGGGAACGTGAGGCCCGACTCGTCCCGGGGGATGGCCTCAAAGGACGTAAAGGGATACTTCGTCATATAGGTCTGCATAAAGGTGTCCAGGTCTGTCTCAATCCTGGAGAACCATTCTGGTTCAGGTAAAAACGCTTTATCCCGCTCCCGCATCTCTCTGATGCTGTCGCCGAACAGGTCTTCAAGGCTGATGTTAACCTCCATGCTGCACTCCTGTTGCTGAATAAAAACAAAACCACGGCCCGGCAGGAACAACAACATGGGTATCCCGGGGTGGGGAGGTATCATTTTTTGTGTAATTCATTTGTATTACACAGGTGCGCTGTGCAAATTCTGTCGGGTAATACCCCTGCCAGTTATAAATTATTCGCGTAGCGTAATCCCGGCTTTCGTACTTATTCTGACACCTCCGTAGCCCTTATGCCACGGGAATAATTCGCCGCAGCCGTTTCCGTGAGGTAACAAAAATCGAAATATTCGTGTTCTGATACCTGGGTATTTTCAGCCAGGTGCCGGGAGAGTCGGAGAAAAAATGCTCTGTTCTGCCGTGGAACCGGACAGGATGCGGGCCGGAAGCGAAAAGTTGCCAGAGGCTGGGCAGTGAAACACTCTGCCTGTTTCGTTACATCGACGGGAATGAATGCGTTCAGGCGAAAAAAAACCGCCTTCAGAGGCGGTTTTTTAAAGGTATGGCCCTAACCAGTCCGGGACAAAACCACAGTCAAGCAGGAGAGAGCCGTTTTTTTCGGTACAATACGCTGCAGGTTCTGCAACGTATTCAAATGCGCTAATATACGGTAATTATAACACTACACAGAAAGGACGCAACAGCATGAGGATTGATGTTCGCCTGAGACGTAACGGCCTTTCCCCACGTCAGTTATTTTTCATTGAATGCTGGGGAAGTCTTGCGCATAAAGAAAGCACGGATACTGACAGGGTCGGATTCAATAACATCCTCAATGCGATTAATGAGCTCCTTTCACTGTTTCCGCAGGGTAATAAATTTAAAGGGCAGGATAAACGCAAAAGAGCAGCACAGGAGCTGCTTGAACTGCTGAAAGAAGATGTTGTTTTATCTGATGACCGTTTTGAAAGCATACCCAATCAGCTTAAAGATATGCTGGATATTAAAAACGCCTGGTCGGATAAAGAACGTAGCCCGGTGGAAAAACACCAGGGACTGATGGAGAGTTTATTCACTCAGTTAAAACTGACCCTGGAAGCGCATTATTTACCGGCAAGTCTGGAGCGCCTGGAGGCTGAAATCAGCAAGGGGGAATTCCCGTCTGACAGTGATTATGCCTGTATAACGTCGCTCTGTAATAACATCATGAGTTTTCTTCTTACCCTGGGAATGCCGCTGACGGAATGCTCATTACTGTATTCACGTATCCTGATGAATGACAGACAAACCTTTGACGTCCGTTTCAGGTCCTGGGCAGAAAAGGTGAATGTCAGATCGCAACAGTATATTGTCAGCATTACCATGGAAAATGAAAAATTCCATGACATGTTACAACAGACCGGAGAGCCTATCTTATTCAACGGATGCCGGTATTTTCATTTTACCAGCGATAAATATGTGCCCTCTGTCAGAACAGAAATTGAGGTTCAGGCTGTCTCTGTTCTCGCGGCGAAAGTTAAGGCCGATTTTGTTCTCAAGGATTCTCTTGATGTCGTCGCATATATGCTTGGGCGTGGACAAATCAACACACGCAGCGCCTTTCAGGTCAGGGATGAAGCCGGGAATGAGACAATCATACCGGGATTCAGTAATGAGATCCTGACGAACAGCGACCGACTGACGATGAGCGAGTTTGGCCATTTTATGTCGGCTATCACAGGTCTGTTCACCAGGGCATCACCTGAATCTGCGAGAAAAGTCAGTTCTGCCTTCCATTTTTTGCGCAATGGTCTGATTAACAAGACAACACAGGAAAACCAGTTTACTTCATTCTGGTCAGCCCTGGAGGCGCTGACACTGGATGTTTCCTCCCGCCAGCTTGATCACGATGAGCATGTTGTTTTTACCACCCCACCCTGTATGGGACTCGACTATGTAGTGAAGCAGTTGATTTCATTGAGAGGTATAGCCAGACAATTGAGACTGGAGTTGCACCTTCATGATGGACGCCGGGTTATTCCAGGCGAGTCTGATTTAGATGATATCTACACTTACCTGAAGGACAGCGAATTCACCCGGCAGTTTGGGGATGCGTTAAGTGATTATCCCTATGCGTCGTACATGCTGAGGAAGTTTACGGGGCTTTGTGTCCAGCCACGTGAACTGGGGAAGAAGATTATCCGCCACGCAGAAAAAGTGGAGCGTCACATTTATCGACTTTATATTTTGCGAAATACGATTGTCCATAATGCAGAGTCAAATCCTTACATTCAGTTTTTGACCGTCAATCTTGAACACTATCTTCGTGGCACGATCAATGCCATGTTTTATACCGCATCAATGCTTCCTGTTATTCGCTCACCGGAAGAGGCTTTCCAGAGATACCTTCACATGTACGAAATTTTGGTAAATGAGCTGGAGCCTACATTTGGCATTCCCCCCGGAGAACACCGTAGCATTGAGTCATTGATAGGTCAGAACAAAATAACCCCTGCAGATTCAAAACTTAAGGCCTGGTTGAAATTACATAAGTAATACTCATGTAATACATGGTGGTTCTGATTTTGCTGCTATCTATCAATTTGTACGCCTGGTTTCAGTGAGGGGTATACACTATGCTGTATACCCAGTGTGATGCGGACCTTCTTTGGGAGAAGGTAGTTGAATTCTCTGGTGGCGTTCGGTAGTACATATATTGCGTAGCATTACCAAAATATTTTTTGCAGGTAAATGAGTGAAGTAATAGAAAGCTGGACCTGTAATGTATAGGGTGTAAGGATGATTATGAATTGGTTTAACCGATTGATGCAACGTAGAAAAGATATCGAATCGTCATCACTGATGAACAAAACTAATGGGGAAATTATAACTGAATTAACCGGTGGACGATTTCTTGTCCATGGTAAACCTGTATATGAGCTTGCTCTTGAATATAAAAATGACATTGAAATAATGTTGTTGTGTTGTGAGTCTGAATTAGAAAAAATGAATGAAATCGGGCAGGTTGCTGCACCATTTTATTTTGAAAGAGTCGCTATTCTAGCCAGGAAAAATAAAAATTACAAACTCGAAGTTGATATTATTGAGCGCTACATTACAGAGTTGGAAGGGTTTTATAGGTTAAATAACCTACCTGTAGGTAGCGGTGTTATGGCCGGGCCACGTTTTAGTTCTATTGTTTCTCGCCTTGAAAAATCCAGGAAATCATTAGAAAGAAATATAAAAAGTGAGTAAGTTTAATTGTTATTTTCTGGGCTCCGGGAGGCAATAATACTTTGGTCTTTAACATTGATTGGCAAAAAGTGCTGTCTGTACAATCCAACGGGGATTTATACTGATAGCCATAATCATCACAGAACGGGGTAGAAGATGGCGACTGAGTGGGTGGATGTGGCTGATAATGCAGTTAAAATTGGACTAGGATCGGTGCTCACAATACTAGGCGGGTATTTGACGCTAAAATTATCTCAACGGCATGAGTTAAGGAAAGAAGCTTTAATTCAGCAGCGTAAGGATTTTGATGTGAAAGCCGGGCGCTACATCGATTTCTTATCAAGCTCACGAATGATGATGCAGAAATATATGATATCCCCATTCAGACCTGATGGTGAAGATTATATTGAATATACAAGACTGCATGAAACGGTATCCCTCATGACCACTAATCATGTTATGAGACAACTAGCCTTTGATGCTTACTTAGCAGTATCTCAGGCTTGCTTAATGGGAACAGCCGATCGCGATGAAAAAGCTCCTGTTCGGGCGGCGGCAGAAAAAGCAGTGAGCCAGTTTCAGGCTAATGCGAATGATGAACTACGATGTGAAAAGGAGGTAATCGAGGGGATGAATAAAAAAAACACCTGGAAATTCTGGCGACGATAATCACAAATTTTGCACAGAATACCTGTTTTGTCTAATCATCCGCTGAAGACAGTGATATACCTGTTAAATGTAATTCAAAAGAATTACATGTGTAATTTGTGAGTATTACATTTTAGTTTTTGTATGAAATGCATAGTTACGCTGCTCTCAGCGCTCAGTTGCGGTATTCTGGATCGTATATGGGCGTTATTCAGACGGGGGTGGGTTATGGCAAGCTGGTTAGATAAAGCCAGAGATAACATGCTGCGATATTCTTCGGGTCAGGCGTGGCCGGCGGTAATGAAAGAG
>ERZ650306.1732-NODE-1732-length-11881-cov-4.888720_pt1 | contig 11881 bp, 10 predicted proteins | sample MGYA00376242_ERZ650306 | MGnify/ENA primary metagenome ERZ650306 (study PRJEB26733, sample SAMN07839244) | wastewater metagenome | biome: urban; feature: wastewater treatment plant; material: waste water | place: USA: North Carolina | collected 2016-03-31 ...
TTCACCGACGATCCGATCACCGTATGCCCGGAATGCGGCGAGGAGCAGGTCCGCAAGGTTTATTCCGCGGTGCCGATCGAGTTCAAGGGGTCCGGCTTCTACCGCACCGACAAATCCAAGTGACCCACAGGCGCGGAATCCAACGCGACACGCCGAAGATTGTGGATAACTCCCATTCTCCGACCACAACCCCGGATTCCGCTTGCCGTGGTCATAACAATCAGGTCATCATGCATGCATGATGACCTTTTTTCATTCCTTGATGGACCGCCGGCCACATTCGAGTTTGCGCACATCGACGGCTTCGGAAGGACGGACCGCGCGCACGACGCGTCTGCAACGAGACCGGCATGGTTCGACTGCCGCATCGTTGGAAGCCAGACGAAGCAACGCACGCCTGCATCGGTTCCTCGCCGCATTGTGCGCTGGCCTGACGGTATTCGCCACGCTGCAATGCGTACGCGCAGCCATCGCCACGCAGCCTATTGTGGTCGCGGTGCGGAATGTCGCCAAAGGCACGGCCATCACACGCGAAGCCGTGGAGTTACGTGAGGCGCCGAGCGATGGCTCGCTGAGCAACGCCTTCCATACGCTTGACGACGCCGTCGGCCTGATCGCACAGGTGGGCATCGGCGCGCACGATGTGCTTATGTCGGGCATGGCCCGTGCGTCCCCCGTTGTGCCGCAGGGCCATACGAGTATCGAAGTGCGTTTGGCAAGTGTGGCCGGCGGTTTGATTCCCGGAGACAAGGTGACACTTTCCAGCGCCACCATGACAGATGCTGAGATGCAGTCCGGCACACCGAATGTCGCGGATATGCCGAACGGTACGGAAACGCCGTCCGGCATGGCTAATGATATGCCGGACGGTGGTGTGGATGCGCAGTTACGCACGATCTGCGCCGAAGCGCTGCTGACCGGCAAACCGGCTAAGGATGCGCAAGGCAATACCATCGCGGTGTTCGCCATGCCGCCCAATGAGGCGGCCGTCGTGTTGCGGGTTCAGGAATACAGTGCGGTCATCGCCACCATCAATTAATGGCTGATAATCCTAATCGATAGCTGGCACCCGGCTGGACGTATCAGCGGCCGCGTTCGGAGAAGACCGCCCAATGTGGCGGAAGCTCGTTTAGGATGCGCTTGTCGTCATCCGCCTCGCGTTGGCGCTTGGTGAGCACGTCCGAAGGTTCGAGTTTGACGCCATCGGCATCGAACAGTTCCGTACCTTGGCGGACCACGCGCTTATGCTTGCGTGCGGTCCGCCGCGTGGCGGAATAACTGGGTGTGGAGTGCGTCTCGGACTGGGTCTGCGAATCGTCATGCTCCATGACGTTTTCGATATGCTCGGCGCTCACCGTTCCTCCCGGTACAGGCTTCCCAGTCGTGCCACGATGCGGTCGACTTCCTTATCGGGGTTCACGAACGCGCCGACGCTCCATACCGTCATCACCGACCAGCCAAGCGATTCGATGTCCTGCAGCAGCACGCGATGGCGTTCCCTGGTGGATTGCAATCCCATGAACTGCGCGTCATCGGTGAGCACGGCCAAAGCGAACGGCTCGCCTTTCAGACCAACCACCAACGGCAGTTTGAGTCCGTCATCGAAACCGTAATCGACGGCCACGTCCAAGCCGCGTTCGCGGATCCTCTCGGCGAGATCGTTGAAGAGCACGTTCTCTCCGGACTCCTTGATCGCCGGGCGGACCATGCTGTCATCAAGCTGTTCGGCCCAACGCAGCACGGTTTTGAGCGCCTTCGGACCATCCTGATGCAGTCGCTCGTCGTCCATATCGTCGGATGCGAAGGACGAGACGATGTCGAGATGACGGTCCGGTACCGCCAAAGCGTCCAGCAGCATGCCTCGGCCGCCGTCGGATTCCAGCGCGCCGAACTGCTGCAGCAGCCTGCCGTGCGAGGTCTTGGCGTAGCACATCGCAAGAATCGCGTCGGTGGCGTGGGCGCCGGCCACATCGACGATGTCCACGATGCGCACGTGGCGCAGGAACATGCCCATGGCCTTGTCTTTGTTGGCAAGCGACTTGAGCTCGGCACCCAGACGGATGCGGAACGTGTGCGTGAGCGCCACCACGGTAAGCACATACGATGCGGGAACGATGGTGAAACCGGCCGCGCGCTTGCGGATGATGCTCACCACTTCGTCGATCTCCTGCTGGCTTGATTCGACCAGGCCGGAATTGATGACCGGCACACCGTTGGCGTCCGGCACGAAATGGTACGCGACTTCGCCTTGGTATCCTTCACGCGCCACATCGCACGGCACGGAGCCGTATCCTTCCGATTCAAGGAAGGCGTTGAGCTTCGGCGCACGGCGAACCGGCCTGTCGGTTATCTTCACGCTTGGCAGCAGTGCGATCAGTCGCTGCAGGCCATCGGATGTGACGGTCTTGCGGTGCGCGATCACCACGACCTGCTTCGCGCGGGCGATGATGCTGAGCAGCTCGATGGACGGAATATGCGCGGCCGTATCGATGATGACGGTATCGGCAAGCGGCGCCGGGTCGGTGATGGCAGCGAGCGTGGCTGGCGTTGCCACCAGAATCGGCTTTGCCGCGGCCAAAATCTGCGGATGCTCCCTGCGCAGCCTGTTCAACGGCACGTTTCGGGAACCGGCAAGCGTGGTATGCAGCAGATTGGCTTCCTGCGTGCGGGAGAAAAGCATGTCGCACAGACGGCGTACGGACTCTTGGGCGACCATCGGTCCGATGGAACGCACGTGTTCGACATCCACCTGGGTGAATCGGTCGGCGGCGCTTTGCATGGCGGAGCCATCCTGGTTGGAAATGATGGCGGAGGACTTCACGATGTCTTCGAAAGCCGTGGTCCACCACGCCAGCTGCAGTTCTCCGGCCACGGCGTCGTTCGGCACGCCGCGGTTGCTCAGGTCCGCCACAAGCTCATCCAGACCGGCCGAATGGAACTCACGTTCCAGACGGGCGCGTTCCGGCAGCGTATCCAACGCCTGCTTGTCGTCATACAGGGCCTTCAGACGCTCTTCCACCTGGTTGAGGTCGACGGTGTCCAGATTGCCGCCCTGCGGTGTGGTGGCGAGCGCCACGTTCAACGCGGTCATATCGTTCGTCAGCTGGTCCTGCGTGTTGATGATGTCGTCGAGTTTGGCGGGCAGCACCGGCCATCCGCCGTGAGGAACGAACATGTGCCACTGTTCGGCCTGCTTGGCCACCACGAGCAGCGCCTCATGCAGGTTCTCCACCTGCGCGCCGACGCGCAGCATCGACTTGGCCTCCTTGATATGGCGGCGACGTTCCCAGAATCCCATGGAGCTGCCTTCGGCCTTGCGCTGGGCCTTGGGCTTGGTGGCCTCGATCATGGAATCGATGTCGCGTTCGAAGATTTCCGGCTGGAAGACGTCGAGCACGCGGCGCAGGTTCTTGAGCACCATGACCTGGCGTCCCCACTCCTGCGCGGTGGTGGGAATCGGGAAGCCGCAGGTCTGCACGGTGCTGGACACCTGTTTGCGGGTGGCGGGCAGCACCTTGCGCAGCAGCTCGACCACACGCTGGTATGCGCTGACCGCTTCCTCTTCGGAATACAGGGAGGCTTTGTACCAGGCGGTGTCCTGCGCGCCGATGGTGTATTCGCCGAGTTCTCCCGCGCGATACAGCTTCTGGGCCCATTCCTCCATCTTGTCCGCGATGGAATGGGCGGACTGCTTGGCCAGACGCACATGCGTGGTCGGATGCGTGGGCAGGACGGCGATTTGTGCGAGGTTCTGGATGGTCTGGTATGCGGACACGCCCCATTCCTGGCTGACGCCATGCAGGTCGCCCAGATAGCGGGCCAGGCGGGAGCGTACGCCCACCAGTTCGTCGGAGATCTGGTCGAAACGCGAAGTCGCGACGCCGGATTGGAAACCGACTGCGGCTATCAGCTGACGGTCGATTGCCGCATTGGCGCCGTCATCGGCGATGTCCAGCAATTGGCCGCTCATCTCGTATGCCGTCTTCTGCTTGAAAAAAAAAAACTTTTGGTCGGTGACGCACGGCACGTACAACACGCTGTGTCCGCCCATCACGCAACGGGAGGCGATTGCCGCGGCCTGTTCGGCCGTGTTGCCGCTGATCGCGCTGTCCACGAAAATCGAATGCCCGGATGCGGCCAGCTGCGCCGCGTATCGGACGGTGTTGTCAACGTCGCCAATCTCGTATTCGCCATGGGGATCGGCGTCGAACGGACTGTATTCGGGAATCTGCGCGTCTTTCAGCGCGTCCGCGGCTTCCTTGTTCCCGGCGAGCGCGTCCAGGACGGTGTTGCCTGTCGGGCCTTGGGACAGCTGGTTGATGATCTGGCGACTTTCCACCAGCATCTGCGAGGACGGGTCCATGAAGCAGCCGAGGATGATGTGACGTTCGATTTCGAAATCGGGGAAAACGCTGGACGCGCGCGCTGTGATGGCCGCGAACACCGCGGACGTTTCGGGGGTGCCGCTTTCGTAATTCGAACCATCGAAGAGCTTGGTCTCGTCCAATGTCACGTTGTTTTCACGCATCACGGCGGCGAAGGCCGCGTTCAGACGCACTCGTCCGGTGAACGCGATGACGGTGCCGTTCTCGATGTTGCGGCCTTCCTTGCGCACTTCGACCGGATACATGAGCACCGGCATCTGGTTGCCTTTCCAAATGGCCACGCCGACCACCAAGGAGAGTTCGCCGACGCCGCTGACACGGCTTTTCGCGTCACGGTCGTCGAGCACGCGTTCCACACGCCTGCCCGCGGCGCGCAGCATGCCGTTGTCTCGGAACAACGAGTCCAAGGTGACGTGTCCTTTGGCGAACAGCTGCGCGATGCCCGATGGGTGCGCATGCGTCAGGTCAAGCTGGGCGCTCAGTTGCGTCACATCCTCAAGCGGGGATGGTGCCAGACCAAGGCGATACTCCTCACGCCATCCGCGGATACGGTCCAACGCGGTGGCCGTCTCTTCGTTTTCGCTCATATACCGACTCACTTCCCTACTGCCTTGCGGTATTCCTCATATCCCGGATTGTGTGCCAAAGCCGCATCGATGTCTTGGTTGCCCAATGCGCCCAACCACGCGTACAGGTCATCGTATAGGGATGGGTTCATGGCGAGGAACGGCAACAGTTCCGGATGACGCGCCATCTGGAACTGCACTGTGAAATCATCCGTGCGTTTGGCGTCATCGGAGGTCAGGCCGTCGACCTCGATGGTCTGCTCCTGCTTGGCGAGGCCGCCTTTGGACACACGGTCGAATACCGATCCCGGTTCGAAGATCGGCTTGAATGCGGCGGTTTCGTCCGGTGCGGGCTGCGATTGGCTGTTTTGCGGGCGGAACCGCTCGTCGTCGTCTTCCGCGGTCACCGTTCCCGGCTGTTCCGTCTGCGGCTGCGTAGCGTGCATCGGCTTCGACTGCTGTTCGGCGGGCTGCTGTTCGGCAGTTTCCGATGTGGGCTGTTCCGCCATCTGCGATTGTTCGGCGGACTGCGTCTGTTCCTGGGCGGACGCGTCAGCCGCATTGTCAGCCTTGTCAACGTTGCCTGTGTTATCGCCAGTGTCGTTCCTGTCGGGCAGAGCGACGGCGATTGGCGTGTTGGGGCGCGCGCTGAACAGCTTGTCCACCGGAATCAGGTTGTTCTTGTTACCGTCATGGGATGCTTCCAAGGGCCGAGCGGCTGTCTCGGTTGAGACGGCAGCCACCTCGGCATCGGTCGCAGCCGCATCAGCGGAATCGGCCGCATCGGCCTCGATCTCAGCTTCAGCCTCGGCCTGCGCTGCGGCGTCGGCGAACAGGTCGCGGGGCTTGTCCGCGGCCACGACGGTTTCCTGAACCAAGGAGACCGAGGGGAATGCATCTTCGAGTTCCGGCTTGTCGGCATGCTCCGGCGTGAAGGTCTGACGTTCCGCCTGGTGCAGAGCATCGGCACGGTCGGTGACATTGCGCGCGTGGAAGAACGTCGTCGGCTCGCCGGCACGCAGATTGAGGATGTCGTCCACGGACATGTCGGCTGCATCCGGTTCCTGCGGAGCCTCGTCGGAGACCGCGTATTCGAACAGGTTCGAAACCGGCTGGCTTGTATCATCCGAGACACCGGAGGTGGCGTCGTCATCCTCGTCATCGTGTTCGAATGCGGATTCGAGCGTAAGACGCACGTCGCCGAACTGCAGGGTCATCGAGTCGATGGGCAGCTTGATGTCCTCGCCTGCGGGCAGGCGCATCAGTTGGCCGTTGTTCGTCACCACGAACGAGCCGTTGGTGGAATGCAGATCTCGTACGGAGCAATTGCCCTGCTTGTCGACGGAGAGGACCGCATGTCTTTTCGACATGGACTTGCCCGGATCCATGATGTCGAGACGAGCGAACCCGTCATCCGACAGCGGGCGCAACGGTTTGCGCCCGATTTCCACGCTTTCGCCGTCATGAAGCGTTTTCACGTTGTTTCCGTCAACTTTGACGGTCCACTGCCGCGTCATTCGTCGATCCTCGCTCACCGTTGTCGGCCTTCCTTTCGCACTACACTATCTGCCATTGTGTCATGATTCATCGCGAAAGTAAGGATTCCGAACCGATAAATTGACAACTTTCGCCTAATTCCCCCATTTTAGAACATGCCTGAGTCATGCTCCATATGCGGAAAACCCCGCTGCCTTACGGCAAACGGGGTTTCCATTACAGCTTGGTGATTGCGGCTTGAAGCCGCGCGAATCACTTGAGCTCGACGGTGGCGCCGGCTTCTTCGAGCTGGGACTTGGCCTTCTCGGCGTCTTCCTTCTTGGCCTTCTCCAGGACAGCCTTCGGAGCGCCGTCGACGAGAGCCTTGGCCTCAGCCAGGCCCAGGTTGGTGATAGCGCGGACGGCCTTGATGACCTGGATCTTCTTGTCGCCAACGGCGGAGAGGATGACGTCGAACTCGTCCTTCTCTTCCTCAGCAGCAGCGCCAGCAGCCGGAGCGGCGGCAACAGCGGCGACCGGGGCAGCAGCCTCGACGTCGAACTTCTCTTCGAAGGCCTTGACGAACTCGGAGAGCTCAACCAGGGTCATCTCACCGAAAGCTTCGAGCAGCTCATCGTTGGTGTACTTAGCCATAATGGCTTCCTTTCATTCTTGGCGACGGACTGAATTGAAGAGGTGGCCGTCACCTAAAACAATTGTTTTTCTTTTTTGTGGTTGCTTCATTCATGCGGCGAGCCGCAGCGAAATCAGGCAGCCTTTTCCTGCTTCTCGCGCAGCGCATCGATCGTACGCACGGCCTTGGTCGGCAGAGCGTTGAACAGGTACGCGGCCTTGGACATCGTAGCCTTGATGTCGCCGGCGAACTCGGCGAGCAGCTGCGGGCGAGACTTGAGGTCTGCCAGCTTCTTGGCGCCTTCAGCATCGTAGACGGTGCCATCAGCGAAGCCGCCCTTGATGATCAGTGCCTTATTGGTCTTGGCGAAGTCACGCAGGGTCTTCGCAGCTTCGATGAAGTCACCCTTCACGAAGGTCACAGCGGTCGGGCCGGCGAGAAGTTCATCAAGACCTTCGATGCCAGCTTCCTTGGCTGCAATGCGAACGAGCGTGTTCTTTGCCACAGTGTAGGAAGTATCGCGGCCTAGCTTTTCGCGCAGTTCAGAGATCTGCGGAACGGTAAGCCCGCGGTACTCGGTCAGGTAGATAGCGTCGGCGTTACGGAACTTGTCCGTAAGCTGAGCGACCACCGCTTCCTTTTCGGGCCTCTTCATGGCGTTCCTTCCTTAGTCAACCGTTGACTGTGAGATTCGGAACACCTCGCAGGGCAATAAAAAAGCCCTGCACGCAGGCAGAGCAACATTCGACCGCTAAGCGGAAAGCCCTTGGTGGGCGTATGTTCTTCAACCTGCGCTGGCTTGGCGAACCAAACTTCGTGAGCGCTTGCACGCTCCAACCAACGGTCTGTGGTTTACAAGTGGGTAATTTACTGACCCGTTTGGACTAATCCAGACCGGCGTGTCGCGCCGCCGCAAAAGCAACCCCTTACCAATCGCACGAAATTTCCATGACTTACATAGGTGCTACGTTTGCTTTGTTCAGGGACGCATGTCCCAGGCGAGTCGCGATTCTCGCCGGCGCACGCCACCATATGGCACGCGCCTACCAACCCAAGAAAGATGAGAAAAGAGAAAATGGAGAAATTCTTCCATCTCAAGGAGAACGGCACCACCGTCTCCACGGAGATCATGGCCGGCCTGACCACGTTCTTCGCCATGTCCTACATCATCATCGTCAACCCGCAGATCCTGTCTTCGACCGGTATGCCGTGGGGCGGCGTGTTCCTCGCCACCATCATCGCGGCCATCATCGGCACGCTCGTGATGGGCCTGTTCGCCAACGTTCCGTACGCGCAGGCCGCCGGCATGGGCCTCAACGCGTTCTTCACCTACACCGTGTGCTTCGGCCTCGGCTTCAAGTGGCAGGAAACCCTGTGCATGGTGTTCCTGTGCGGTTTGATCAACATCATCATCACCGTCACCAAGATTCGTAAGATGATCATCCAGGCCATTCCGGAAGTGCTGCAGAACGCCATCGGCGGCGGCATCGGCCTGTTCGTGGCCTACGTCGGCTTCCTCAACGTCGGTTTCTTCACCTTCACCACCAAGTCCGCGGCCAAGAGCGGCGACACCGTGCAGGCCACCCCGGGCCTTGCCGTCATGAACAATCCGACCATCTGGCTGTTCATCATCGGCCTGGTGCTGGCCATCGTGCTCACCGTGCTCAAGGTGCGCGGCGGCATGCTGATCGCCATCGCCGTCACCGCGGTCGTCGGCATTCCGATGGGCCAGACCACCATGGCCAACTCCGTGTCCATCGCCGACACCTTCGCCCAGCTGCCGCAGACCTTCGGCGTGATCTTCAGCGCCGATGGCTTCCCGGCGCTGTTCTCCGACGTGTCGAAGCTGCCGATCATCCTGCTGACCATCTTCGCGTTCTCCATGTCCGACACCTTCGACACCATCGGCACCTTCATCGGCACCGGCCGTCGTACCGGCATCTTCTCCGCCGAGGACGAGAAGGCTCTTGAGAACGGTTCCGGCTTCTCCTCCAAGATGGACAAGGCCCTGTTCGCCGACTCCATCGCCACCTCCATCGGCGCCATCTGCGGCACCTCGAACACCACCACCTACGTCGAGTCTTCCGCCGGCATCGCCGCAGGCGGCCGAACCGGCCTGACCTCCGTGGTTGTGGCGATCTGCTTCGCCTTGTCCGCGTTCCTGGCCCCGGTCGTCTCCGCCGTGCCGTCCGCCGCAACCGCCGGCGTGCTGGTGATCGTCGGCTGCATGATGGCCGCTTCCCTGAAGGAAGTCAAGTGGGACGACATCGCCGAAGCCATTCCGGCGTTCTTCGCCGCCGTGTTCATGGCCTTCTCCTACTCCATCTCCTACGGCATCGCCGGAGGCTTCATCATGTACTGCATCGTGAAGACCTGCAAGGGCAAGGCCAAGGAGGTTCACCCGATCATCTGGACTGTGGCCGCGCTGTTCATTCTGGACTTCGTGTGCATGGCGATTCTGTAACGCTGATTGACAACGGATTAGCCTTTAAGGATTAATCCGCCGCCATACGGCATAAAGGCCGGGCTCTCACAAGGGCCCGGCCTTTGTTGTTGCCACAGTGATCAACGCCCATGAGTACCTTCGATGATCATCCGCCATTCTTGATGCATGGGAATAGTTGTCAACCGACAACTAAACGTACATGGCGGCAGCACGAGTGCCTTATTCAACATCGAAATATGCAGCGCGAAGAAGCCGAAAAACCAAAAAGGCTTCTATACCGAATGAAACGGTATAGAAGCCTTTTGGTTTGCGATCAAGCCCTTCTCACCCGAGAGAAGCTAGAGAACGATCAGTCCTCGAATGCCGAACCGTTAAGCGGGAAGCCCTACGGGCTTCCCGTAGGTGAGGGGAGCGGCTATGCCGCGACCGATCCGTGAGAGGGATTTAGTCCTCGAACGGATCAAAGTCGCGACGGACGCGGCGACGCGGGCGCTCAGTACGCTCTTCGCGGTCGGCGCGGTAGTCGTCGTAGTTGTCGTCGGTGGCGTAGCGCGGGTTACGGTCCGAGCCACGGCCACGGCCACGGGAACCGCCACGGCGGTCATCACGATCGCCACGGTCATCGCGATCGGAAGAGCGACGGCGACGCGGACGATCATCGTCACGGGAGTCGCGAGCATCACGGTCATCGCGATCGTCGAAGTCACGGTCGGCAGAACGACGGCGACGCGGACGATCATCATCGCGATCATCGCGATCGAAGTCACGGTCATCGGAGCGACGGCGACGCGGACGGTCGTCGTAATCATCCTCGAAGTCATCGGAGCGACGGCGACGCGGACGGTCGTCACGATCGTCGAAGTCACGGTCATCGCGATCGGAGCGACGGCCACGGCCGCCACGGCGATCGTCACGGTCACCACGGCCACGGCCGCCACGGCGGTCATCGCGATCGCCACGGCTCGGGCGGGCGTTGTTCTCCTGATCCTCGAAACCAGGAATGGCCAGGGAGATCTTGCCGCGATCATCGACACCCTGAACGATCACCTCAACGGTGTCGCCTTCCTTGAGCACGTCTTCGACAGCGTCAATACGCTCGCCGTTGGCCAGGTTGCGGATCTGGGAGATGTGCAGCAGGCCGTCGGTGCCGGGGGTGAGGTTCACGAAAGCGCCGAACGACGTGGTCTTGACGACCTTGCCGTTGTAGGTTTCGCCGGCTTCAGGAACGTGCGGGTTGGCGATCTGGTCGATGATGGCCTTGGCCTTCTCGGCCGCTTCGCCGCCTTCGGAGGAGATGAACACGGTACCGTCATCCTCGATGGCGATCTCGGCGCCGGTCTGGGGGTTGCGGCCCTTGCGCTCGGGGCGCTCGCGGACCTCAAAGGTGCCAAAGCCGACCAGCGTGACCTTGTCGCCGTCCTTCAGGGCAGCGGTGATGGCGTTCAGGGCGCTGTTGACAGCAGCCTCGGCGTCTTTCTTGGTCAGGTTAGCTTCATTCGCAACAGCGGCGATCAGTTCAACTTTCGTCATAGTATTATACCTCCAAAGTATTATATCAGCAAAAAGCGGCTGCGGAAATCTCCGTCCGCTCGGCTCACTTCTTAGCTCTCCTGGTTTTCCGCGCGGCCTGTATGCTCTGCAAGGAACGCGGCATTGCGCTTCTGCAGCGCCTGCTCGGGGTCAACACCCGCCTGGCGCGCCAGCGCGGCAGCGGTAAACAGCAGCTCTCCCACTGCCTGCTCCGCCACGGCCTTGTCCGCAGCGGAGACGGCGGTCTCGGCTGCGGCGGCGATGTCCGCAGGTGCGGCTGCTGTTTCCACGCCGCAGCGGGCCGCGCGCTTTTGCAGCTTAGCGGCACGCATCAGCGCAGGCAGCGCACGGGGCACGCTCTCCAGGTCATCGGCCAGTGTCAGGCGGCCCTTTTCCTTATTCTTGAGCGAATCCCAGTCTTTTATGCTCTCGTCCCCACGAAAAATGTGCGGATGGCGGTCAAGCAGCTTGCGGCAGACACCGTCGCAGACCTCTGCAAAGGTGAAATGCCCGGCCTCCCGCTCGATCTGCGCATGAAAGACGACCTGCATCAGCACGTCCCCCAGCTCCTCACACAGGAGTTCCGGGTCGTCGAGGTCAATGGCATCCACAGCCTCGTAGGCTTCCTCCAGAAAATTCATCCGGATGGACCGGTGCGTCTGCACCTTGTCCCACGGGCAGCCGTTGTCCGGGTCACGCAGGATCGCAATGATCGCGGCCAGATCGTCCGCCGTGTAGTGCTGTTTTTCAGGGTATGCGTTCATAGACCTCTCCGCTTGGGCAGAAATGCAATACAGATCGGAAGAGCGTCGTGTAGGGAAAGAGTGTCTTCGCCTGTGTAGAT
>ERZ650306.1733-NODE-1733-length-11880-cov-21.831121_pt1 | contig 11880 bp, 13 predicted proteins | sample MGYA00376242_ERZ650306 | MGnify/ENA primary metagenome ERZ650306 (study PRJEB26733, sample SAMN07839244) | wastewater metagenome | biome: urban; feature: wastewater treatment plant; material: waste water | place: USA: North Carolina | collected 2016-03-31 ...
GCCAGGCGCTGCTGGCCAGCCGCAGCACGGCAGGATCGCCATGACCGCACCTGGCACCCCCGGCACGCTGCCCGCCCGCCAAGGCCTGGCCTATGGCCTGCTGGGCCTGCCCCTGGCCTTTGTGGCGCTGCCGCTGTACGTGCTGCTGCCCAACCACTACGCACGCGCCTACGGCATGCCGCTGGCTACCCTGGGGGCCGTGCTGCTGGCGGCCCGCCTGTTCGACGCCGCCACCGACCCGCTGCTGGGCCGGCTGAGCGACCGGCTGTTTGGCCGCTCCACCCGCACCGTGCTGGGCGCGGGGGCCGGGTCGGCCGTGGTGCTGGCGCTGGGCATGTGGGCGCTGTTCTTCCCGCCCGTGCAGGGCCAGCAGGCCCTGGCCTGGTGGGCGCTGCTGTGCCTGCTGGCCACCTACCTGGCCTACAGCCAGCTCAGCATTGCGCACCAGTCGTGGGGCGCCCGCCTGGGCGGTGATGAGGCACTGCGCAGCCGCATCGTGGCGTGGCGCGAAGGCGCGGCCCTGGTGGGCGTGGTGCTGGCATCGCTGCTGCCCACCTTGCTGGGCCTGCCCGCCATGCTGGGCGTGTTTGCGGCCACGCTGGTGCTGGGCTGGTGGGCCTGGGCCTGCGCGCCCCGGCCCGCGGCGCAGGGTGCCGCCATGCATGGCGTGTACCACCCCGCCCAGCACGCCAGCCTGTGGCGGCCCTGGGGGCGCCCGGCCTTCCGCCGCCTGCTGGTGGTGTTCATGCTCAACGGCATTGCCAGCGCCATCCCGGCCACGCTGGTGCTGTTCTTCGTGCAAGACCGGTTACAGGCGCCATCCACGCAGGAACCGCTGTTCCTGGGCGCCTACTTCGTCTGCGCCGCCCTGTCGATCCCGCTGTGGCTGCGCGCCGTGGGCCGCTTTGGCCTGGCCCGCACCTGGCTCATGGGCATGCTGCTGGCCGTGGCCGTGTTTGCCTGGACGGCGCTGCTCGGCAGCGGCGATGCGCTGGCCTTTGCCGTGGTGTGCGCCCTCTCGGGCGTGGCGCTGGGCACCGACCTGGCCCTGCCCAGCGCCCTGCTGGCCGGCGTGATTGCCTACGAAGGCGACAGCGGCCAGCACGAAGGCGCGTACTTTGGCTGGTGGAACTTTGCCACCAAGCTCAACCTGGCCCTGGCCGCCGGGCTGGCGCTGCCACTGCTGGCCCTGCTGGGCTACACCCCCGGCACCCGCAGCGAAGCCGGCCTGCAAACCCTGAGCCTGGCGTATGCCGTGCTGCCCTGCCTGCTCAAGCTGGCGGCGGCTGCCGCGCTGTACCTGCTGGTGGTGCGGCGCACGCCCGGCAGCGCTGCGTTCCAGGCCCCGTGATTTTTCTCAATGCAACCCTGCACCTCACCCACCACCAAGGCCTTCCCATGATCCAACGCCGAACCCTTCTGGGCGCCACCGCCGTGGCGCCGCTTGCGGCCCTGACCGGGTGCGCCAGCCAGAACCTGGCCGGATACGCCAGCGAAAAGCCCGTGCTGGACCTGACCCAGTACTTCAATGGCACGGTAGATGCCCACGGCATCTTCCAGGGCCGCAGCGGCCAGATCGCCCGCCGCTTCACGGTGGTGATGGAGTGCAGCTGGAAGGACAACGAAGGCGTGCTGGACGAAGCCTTCACCTATTCCGACGGCCCCACCCAGCGCCGCATCTGGCGGCTGACCAAGCTGCCCGGTGGCCACTACACCGGCACCGCCGACGACGTAGTGGGCCAGGCCAAGGGGCAGACGCAGGGCAACGCCTTTCGCTGGACCTACACGCTGGCGTTGCCGGTGGATGGCAAGGTCTACCACGTGGACTTTGACGACTGGATGTACCTGATCGACGAGCGCGTGATGCTCAACCGCGCCACGATGAGCAAGTTTGGCGTGCGGCTGGGTGAGATCACCCTGTCGTTCACCAAGCGCACCTGAGCCACGCCATGAGTCTCAATCCCCGCATCCATTACTGGCAGGGCCGACGCGTGTGGCTGGTGGGCGCCTCCAGCGGCATTGGCCGGGCCACGGCGGCGCTGCTGCATGCGCGGGGGGCGCAGGTCATTGTGTCGGCCCGCAACGCGCAAGCCCTGCAAGCGTTTGTAGATGAGCACCCCGGCAGCGTGGCCGTGCCGCTGGACACGGCCCACACCGCCCAGGTCAAGGCCGCTGCGCAGCAGGTGCTGGCGGGCGGCCCGCTGGACCTGGTGTGCTACTGCGCCGGCCACTACCGCGACATGCGCGCCACCGACTTCGACCTGACCGAAGCCCTGCGCCACGAAGACGTGAACTACACCGGCACCTTGCGCGTGCTGGCCGGCGTGCTGCCCGCCATGGTGGCATCGGCCAAGATGGGGCGGCCAGGGCATGTGAGCCTGGTCAGCAGCGTGGCGGGCTTTCGCGGCCTGCCCAAGAGCCTGGCCTACGGCCCCACCAAGGCGGCCCTCATCAACCTGGCCGAGGCGCTGTACCTGGATCTGCACGCACTGGGCATGGGCGTGAGCGTGGTGAACCCCGGCTTCGTGGCCACGCCGCTGACGGCGCGCAACGACTTCACCATGCCCGCGCTCATCACGCCCGAAGCAGCGGCTGCAGCCATCGTGCGCGGCTGGGAAGACGGCGAGTTCGACATCCACTTCCCCAAACGCTTCACCCGCTGGATGAAATGGCTGCGGTTGTTGCCGTATCGGTGGTACTTTCCGGCAGTGCGCCGCTTTACCGGCCTGTAAAACCCTCGCCATGGAACACCCCCTGAGCCCCCCAGCAGCCTTGACGGAAGAAGCCGTCAGCCGCGTCATCGTCTTTTTTGAAACGCTGTCGCCCGCAGGTGTGGCGCAACTGGGCGAGCTTTACGCGGCAGAGGCGCGCTTCAAAGACCCGTTCAACGAGGTGCAGGGCGTGCCCGCCATCCAGGGCATCTTTTCCCACATGTTCGAGGCGCTGGAGCAGCCGCGCTTCGTCGTCACCGGCCGCGTGGTGCAAGGCCAGCAGTGCTTTCTGACCTGGGATTTCCTGTTCGCCTTCCAGAACTTTCACAAGGGCGTGACGCAGACGGTGCGCGGCGCATCGCACCTGGTGCTCAATGAGCAAGGCCTGGTCACGCTGCACCGCGACTATTGGGACGCCGCCGAGGAGCTGTACGAAAAGCTGCCCGTGGTGGGCGGGCTGATGCGCTGGCTCAAGCGCCGCGCGAACAGTTAGCGGACCGAGGCGCCCGCCGCGTTCATGCCGCCTTGGCCAGCTTGCGCACCAGGTAGTGCAGCGCCATTTCATAGCCCTGGATGCCCAGGCCTGCAATCACGCCATCGGCAATGCCCGAGATGTAGGAGTGGTGGCGAAACTCTTCGCGCTTGTGCACGTTGCTGATGTGCACTTCCACCACCGGCAGGGCCACGCCCGCCAGCGCATCGCGCAGGGCCACGCTGGTGTGGGTGAGGCCACCGGGGTTGATGACGATGCCGCGCGTGCCATCCAGGCGTGCAGCGTGGATGCGGTCAATCAGGTGGCCTTCGTGGTTGCTCTGAAAGCAGGCAGCCGTGGTGCCCAGCCGCACCGCCTCGGCGGCAAAGTGGCGCTCCACATCGGCCAGGGTGTCGGCGCCGTAGATGTGGGGTTCGCGCGTGCCCAGCAGGTTCAGGTTGGGGCCGTTCAGAAGAAGAATGCTCATGGCGGTGGAATCAGCGTAACGAGGGAAATACGGCATTGTCTGCCCAATGGCCGCCACCGGCCCGGCAGCGATACCAACGCCCGCACCCGAGGTGCTTGCTCAGGTGCGTGTTTAAGGCCAGCGCTTATTTGGCAGCGCGCAGCTTGGCCAGGGTGTCGTACACCTCTTTCACCGTGTCGGCGCCCACCTTTTCGCTGTGCTTTTCAATCACAGGCTTCATCTTGGCGCGCAGCTTGTCCAGCTCGGCGGCAGGGAATTCGGTCACCTGCATGCCTGACTTCTTGAGCTGGTCGAGCGCCACGTCCGACTGCACGCGCGAGACGCCGCGCTGGAACGTGGTGGCTTCGGCCATGGCGTCGTTGATCCACTTTTGCTCGGCGGGCGAGAGGCCGTCCCAGAACTTCTTGCTGACGATGACCGCCTGCGGGTTGTACATGTGGCGCGTGATGGCCAGGTGCTTTTGCACTTCGTTGAATTTGGACGAGAGGATGGTGGTGACCGGGTTCTCCTGCCCGTCCACGGCCTTTTGCTCCAGCGCGGTGTACAGCTCGGGGAAGGGCATGGGCACGGCGTTGGCGCCCAGGGCGTTGAACATGTCGATGTAGATGGGCGACTGGATCACGCGGATCTTCAGGCCCGCCAGGTCTTCAGCCTTGGTGATGGGCTTTTTGCTGTTGGTGACGTTGCGAAAGCCCAGCTCCCAGTAGGCCAGGCCCACCAGGTTCTTGGCCTTGAGCTTGTCGAGCAGCTTCTTGCCGAAGGGGCCGTCGGTCACGGCATCGGCCTCTTGGGGCGAGGCAAACAGGAAGGGGAAGTCGTAAATGCCGAATTCCTTGGTCTGCGCCGACAGGATGCCCGCGTTCAGCACCGTCATCTCCACCGTGCCGCCTTGCAGGGCCGACACGGTCTGCAAATCGCCGCCCAGCGTGCCGCCGGGGAACAGCTTGACCTGGATCTTGCCGCCACTCTTGGCCGCCACCAGGTCGGCAAACTTTTGCGCGCCCTGGGCCTGGGGGTGGTCCTTCTGGTTCTGGAAGGCGAACTTGATGGTGCGGTCTTGGGCGTGCGCGCCCGACACCAGCGAGGCAGCCACCAGCGCCGTGGCCAGCAGGGTTTTCAAGAGGGTCATGGAAGGCTCCTTGGTAGGGATGGATGAAGCAAGGCCGAAACAGAAAAAAAGGGTGTGGGGGTGGCGAGGGCGTTCAGCCGCCCAGCCAGCGCAGCGGCACCATCACGATGGATGGGAAGGCCACCAGCAGGAACATCACGATGAACTGCGCCAGCATGAAGGGCATGACACCGCGCGTCACATCCGACATGGAAATGCGTCCCACCCCTGCCACCACGTTGAGCACCGTGCCCACGGGCGGGGTGATGAGGCCGATGGCGTTGTTGATGATGAACAGCACGCCAAAGTAGACGGGGTCGATGCCTGCGGCCTTCACCACGGGCATGAGCACGGGCGTCAGGATGAGGATGGTGGGGGTCATGTCCATGGCCGTGCCCACAATCATCACCAGCAGCATGATGGCGACCAGCAGCAGCGTCTGGTTGCCCATGAAGGGCTCCAGCATGCCAATGATCTTGCTGGGCAGGTCGGCCACGGTGATGAGCCAGGCCGACACCATGGCCGCCGCCACGAGGAACATCACCACTGCGCTGGTGCGGGCCGCCGCCTGGAAGATGTCGGCCAGCTGGCGAAAGCTCAGCTCGCGGTACACCACCATGGCGACAAACAGGGCGTACACGGCGGCCACCACGGCCGCTTCGGTCGGCGTGAACACGCCCATGCGCAAGCCCACCAGAATGATGACGGGCAAGCCCAGGGCCCACACCGATTCGCGCAGGGCCTTGAGCACTTCCGCGCGGCTGGCGCGGGCGGGTGGCGCCACTTTTTCACGGCGCACCAGCCACCACCAGGTGATGGCCAGCGCGATGCCCAGCAGCACCCCGGGCACGATGCCCGCGAGGAACAGCTTGCTGATGGACACATTGGCCGCCACACCAAAAATCACGAAACCGATGGACGGCGGAATGACCGGGGCGATGATGCCCGCCGAGGCAATCAGCCCCGCAGAGCGCGCCCTGTCGTGCCCGGCCGCCACCATCATGGGCAACAGCAGCGAAGCCAGCGCAGCAGCGTCGGCCACGGCAGAGCCTGACACCGCCGCCAGAATCACCGCCGCCATGATGGCCACGTAGCCCAGGCCGCCCGGCACATGGCCCACCACGGCCAGCGCCAGTTTGACGATGCGCTTGGACAGCCCGCCCACGTTCATGATCTCGCCCGCCAACATGAAGAACGGCACGGCCAGCAGCGGGAAGGAGTCTGCGCCGTTGATGACGTTCTGCGCCAGGATCTGCGCGTCGAACAGATCGAGGTGCCACATCAGCGCAATGCCGCTGAGGAGCAGCGAGTAGGCGATGGGAATGCCAATCGCCATGGCGATCAGCAGGGAGCCGAGGAAGATGGCGACGGTCATGGGCGGCGGTGCTCAGGAAAGAGGGGGCGGTGGGCGTGGGCCATCAAGGCTTGCGCGCAGGGGGCGAATCGTCTTTGGCCACGATGGGGCCATGCGAAAAATGGGGCGCCACATCGCCCAGGTTGCGCTGCTCCAGCGCGGCCACTTCTTCGCTTTCCTGCACCATCACCAGTTCCTGGTCGCTCGGGTGGGTGAGCAGCGTGCGCAGCAAGTCGCGCAGCAAGATGGCCATGGAGGAAATCCCCAGCATCACGCCGCTGGCGTAGAAGATGCCCACCGACGCGCCGGTGACGGGGGCCTCGGTGTCCCAGTTGATCTCTGCCTGCACCCAGCTGCCCTGGAGCAGCAGCCACGACACATACAGCATGGCCACCTGGGCCAGCACCAGACAGATTTTTTTGCCCAGGCGGGGCAGGCGCGACACCAGCGCATCAGTGCCCAGGTGGCCGTGCTCGCGCAGGGCCACCACAGCGCCCATGAACGTCAGCCACACAAACAGCCAGCGCGAGACTTCTTCGGACATGGTCAGGCCCGAGTTGAAGGCGTAGCGCAGCACCACGTTGCCGAAGACCAGCACCACCATGACGGCGAGGAACAAGCCCCCCAGCATGTCCAGCGCTCGTGTGTAGCCCCGCAAAACGCGGTCCACCAAATCGAACATTGTTGTCTCCAGTCAAAACGTTATCGGCTGCTGGAATTATTTTGTACGAACTGGTTAGTTTTAATGATTCGGGCAAACCCTTGGTGAATGGCGGGCGCGGAATTGCACGCGCGCACGGCCGCCTGCGGGAAGCGGAAGCGCAGGAGCACAACGGGAAGCAGCGAAGCGGTCAGTCAGGCGCGCACGAAGCGCACCACCATGTCGATGATGGAATCGCGCCGCTGGGCCAGGGCCTCGGGCTCGTCGAGCGAGCGCTTGAAGATCGCGCTGAAGGTGTGGCGGTTGGCCACATTGAAGAAGCACAGGGCCGAGATGGACATGTGCAGGTCAATCGGGTCCATGTGCGGGCGAAACACCCCGCTGGCCACGCCGCGTTCGTACACCGCCTGCACGGCGTTGATGGCGGGCACGTTCAGCTCCTGGATGGTGGCGGAGCGGCGGATGAACTCGCCCCGGTGCATGTTCTCGTTCATCACCAGGCGGATGAAATCGGGGTTGTCCAGCTGGTAGTCGAAGGTGAAGCCCACCAGGGTGCGCAGCGCGGCCTCGGGCTCCATGTCTTCCAGGCGCAGGCTCGTCTCGATCTGGCGAATGCGCCGGTAAGCCTCTTCGAGCACCGCCAGGTACAAGCCCTCTTTGCTACCAAAATAGTAGTAAATCATGCGCTTGCTGGTGTGGGTCAGCGCGGCGATCTCGTCGATGCGCGCGCCAGCCAGCCCCTTGTCGGCAAACTCGGCCGTGGCCACTTCCAGGATGTTGGCCATGGTGCGGTCCGGGTCGTTCACCCGGCCACGTTCCGGCGCCGCTGCGGAAGCTTTGCGTGCGGTACGGCGGGGGGCAGGCTCGCCCACCAAAGGAGTTCTAACCGGTTCGTTCATAGCCAGCAAAGCATAAGCGAACCACAGCCCGCTTTGCCCCCCAAGATACCCGCGCCGCCCGCAGCGGGGAGCCCGCGCCAGCTTGCGCCGGGGTGGGCAAGGCCCTGGGGCCCAGGGCGTCAGGCGCCCGGCTTGGTGTCCGCAAAGCTCGCGCGCTGCATCAGCTTGTCCATCAGCTTGCCCAGGTTCGGGTATTCGGTGCGCCAGGCCAGTTCGGGGTAGCGGAACTCCAGCCAACCCAGGGCGCAGCCCACGGCAATGTCCGACAGGCTCAGGTGGATGCCGCTGCAATAAGGCTTGTCGCCCAGCCCCTGGCTCATGGCCTTGAGGGCCGCGTTCACCTTGCCCATTTGCCGGTCGATCCAGGCCTGGCAGCGCTGTTCATCAGAGCGGTGCACCCAGGTGGCTTCCATGCGGGCCAGAATGCCGGCGTCCATGGCGCCATCGGCCAGGGCTTCCCAGGTCTTCACCTCGGCGCGTTCGCGGCCCGAGGAGGGAATCAGCTTGCCCACGGGCGAGAGGGTGTCGAGGTATTCCACGATCACGCGCGAATCAAACACGGCCTCGCCGCCTTCCATCAGCAGGCAGGGCACCTTGCCCAGCGGGTTGGAGGCGGTCACCGTGGTGTCATCCCCCCAGACGTTGTCCTGCACGAACTGGTAGTCGAGCTTTTTTTCGGCCAGCACGATACGTACTTTGCGCACATAGGGGCTGGTGGTGGATCCGATCAGTTTCATGGGTCAGCAGGAAGTGAATGCCCGCACGCAAACGGCGCACGCTGGCTGGGCAGGCGATTCTATCGGCACCCGCCCACCCGTGCCTGACAGGCGTTGCGCCGCCCATCCACCTACAATTGCGCGCCATGAGCCTGTCCACCATCACCGCCCTCTCGCCGCTTGACGGCCGTTACGCCCCCAAACTTGCCGCGCTGCGCCCCATCATGAGCGAGCACGGCTACATGCACCGCCGGGTGCAGGTCGAGGTGGCGTGGTTCATCGCCCTGTCTGATGCAGGTTTTGCAGAATTCAAGCCCCTCACTACCGGAGCACGCGCTTACTTGCTGAGCCTGGTGAAAAACTTCTCCGAGGCCGATTCCGCCGCCATCAAGGAAATCGAGAAGACCACCAACCACGACGTGAAGGCCGTGGAATACTGGATCAAGAGCAAGTTCGAAGCCCGCCCCGAGCTGGAAAAGGCCGCCGAATTTGTGCACTTTGCCTGCACCAGCGAAGACATCAACAACACCAGCCACGCGCTGCAACTGCGCTCGGGCCGCGACCAGGTCATCCTGCCGGGCCTGGACCGCATCATGCTCAAGCTGCGCGAGATGGCCCACGCGTTTGCCGACGTGCCCATGCTCAGCCGCACCCACGGCCAGACGGCCAGCCCCACCACCGTGGGCAAGGAAATGGCCAACGTGGTGATGCGCCTGCAAACGGCCTGCGAGAAGATCGCCGCCGTCAAGATCATGGGCAAGATGAACGGTGCCGTGGGCAACTACAACGCCCACCTGTCTGCCTGGCCCGAGTTTGACTGGGAAGCCTTCAGCAAGAAGGTCATCGAAACGCCCGAGCCCCTGGGCCTGGGCCTGACTTTCCAGCCCTATTCCATCCAGATCGAGCCGCACGACTACATGGCCGAGCTGTTCGACGCCGTGGCGCGCGCCAACACCATCCTGATCGACCTCTCGCGCGACATCTGGGGCTATGTGAGCCTGGGCTACTTCAAGCAGCGCCTCAAGGCGGGCGAGATTGGTTCGAGCACCATGCCGCACAAGGTCAACCCCATCGACTTTGAAAACGCCGAAGGCAACCTGGGCCTGGCCAACGCGCTGCTCAAGCACCTGGCCGAGAAGCTGCCCATCAGCCGCTGGCAGCGCGACCTGACCGACAGCACCGTGCTGCGCAACATCGGCGTGGCCCTGGGCTACGCCGCGCTGGCCTACACCTCGCTGCTCACTGGCCTGAACAAGCTCGAAATCAACGAAGAAGCCCTGGCCGCCGACCTGGACGCGTCGTGGGAAGTGCTGGCCGAGCCCATTCAGACGGTGATGCGCCGCTTTGGTGTGCAAGGTGCGTACGAAAAGCTCAAGGAAGTCACACGCGGCAAGACCGTGACGGCCGAGGCCCTGCACGCGCTGATCCAGTCGCTGGACATCCCCCAGCCCGAAAAAGACCGCCTGCTGGCCATGACGCCCGGCAGCTACACCGGCAAGGCCGCCGAGCTGGCCCGAAGGGTGTAACCCCCCTGAGGCGCCATGCGCCTTCCCCCCTGGGGACGCAACCCGTGGCCCGGCAAAGCCGGTTCCACGGTTGCACTGACCAGGGCACCGCCCGTGGCGAACGCTGGCGGGCTTTCAATACTTTTTGCCTCTAGCGCTTTCCTGATAAGCGCTGGCAGCTATCAAATTAATAGTGAGGCTGCATGGCCATCAAATCCACCATCTTCAAGGCGAACCTGCAAATCGCCGACATCGACCACGGCTACTACGCCGACCATGCCCTCACCCTGGCGCGCCACCCCAGCGAGACGGATGAACGCATGATGGTGCGGCTGGCCGCGCTGGCCCTGCAGGCCCACCAGCTGCAGACGCTGTGCAATGGCGACGCCACACTGGCCTTTGGCGCAGGGCTGTCGGACCCCGATGACCCGGACGCCTCGCTCACCGACTTCACCGGCCGCAAGCGCGTGTGGATCGAAGTAGGCCAGCCCGAAGACAAGCCGCTGACCAAGGCCTGCAGCAAGGCCGATTCGGTCATCGTCTACTGCTTCAATCACGCGTCTGAAGTGTGGTGGAAGGGCATTGAAACCAAGCTGACGCGCTTGGACAAACTGCAGGTGTGGCGCATTCCTACCGAAGCATCACAAGCCATGGCGGCCATGGCCGAGCGCAGCATGCAGCTGCAGGCCACGGTGCAGGAAGGCGCGCTGACGCTGAGCAGCAACCTGGGCAGCGTGCACCTGGAACCCGTGCGCTGGAAGTGATAGATATCAACCAAAAAGCCTTCTAGCGCCCTACAGATAAGCGCTAGCAGCTATTGAATCAATAGCAGTGACTCAGTCGCGCGGCATCAGCGCGCCACATTGCCAGCACTGCTCAAACCCGCCCTCGACGATCTCCCCGCACCGGCAAGCCCAGCGGCGCTGGGGCAAATCCTGAAGCTCCTGCAGCAGCGCGCGTGCACGGGGGGCGTGTTCGTCGTAATCCAGCCAGATTTCGGGCAGGCACTGGTCCGGCGGCAGGTGCCCGGCCAAACTGTCCAGGTGTAATTACGCCAGGTGAAGCTAAAGTAGGTATTATGCCAGGTTTTGTTTTCAAAAAAGGGACAGTTGGAATTGTGTCTAAATCAGGTACATTAACTTATGAAGCTGCTGATCAAGTTGTAAAACAAGGATTAGGTGTTACTACAGCTATCGGAATTGGTGGAGATCCAATTATCGGAACTACAACTAAACAAGCAGTTGAATTATTAATGAACGATCCAGAAACTGAAATCATTATAATGATTGGTGAAATTGGTGGTCAATTAGAAGCGGATGCTGCTCGTTGGGTAAAAGCTGACGGAAATCGTAAACCAGTTGTTGGTTTTATTGCAGGTGAAACTGCTCCAAAAGGAAGAACAATGGGACACGCTGGTGCAATTGTTGGTGGAGCTGATGATACAGCAGAAGCTAAAAAACGCATCATGAGAGAAAACGGAATTCATGTGGTAGATTCTCCAGCAGAAATCGGTAAAAAAGTAAAAGAAGTTTTAGGTTAATTCCTTTAACATACTGATATAAAAAAATCCCGCATTTTGCGGGATTTTTTTATTCTTAATCTTCTTTAATTAAAAGGATTTGACCACTTAGGATTTGTATATACATCACTTCCGGAAAGTGTTCTTAAAAAAGCTATCACTGCATTAACTTCTGTAGCTGTAAGGTTGAGTTGTTGTCCAACGCCTCCTGGAGTTAATCTTGGATCAAGATTTGTGTTGCCAGGTGCTAAATTTATAGTTCCATAATGACCAATAGCCGTTTGTAATGTAGTAATTACTCCGGTATGCATCATTGGTCCATTAGGCGTTCCATCTAATTTAACCAAATCACGTAGGGAAGGAGCGCGAGTATTAGTTATATCTATTCCAGTTCCCGAAATTTTACCAATGATTCCATTGTTTAATGTATTTAGGTCAATATCAAATT
>ERZ650306.1735-NODE-1735-length-11876-cov-7.574655_pt1 | contig 11876 bp, 9 predicted proteins | sample MGYA00376242_ERZ650306 | MGnify/ENA primary metagenome ERZ650306 (study PRJEB26733, sample SAMN07839244) | wastewater metagenome | biome: urban; feature: wastewater treatment plant; material: waste water | place: USA: North Carolina | collected 2016-03-31 ...
CAAGGCCGCAGAAAACTACGACCTTTATGTACGTGCCGTTGCCGAAGCAGACAACACCCGCCGCCGCGCCTCTGAAGATGTTGCTAAAGCCCGTAAATTCGGCATTGAAAAATTTGCAGAATCCATGCTGCCGGTCGTAGACAGTATGGAAAAGGCGCTTGAGGCGTCTGCAAATGAAAAGGGGCCCCTCAAAGAAGGCCTTGAGATTACCTACCGTCAACTGCTGAGCGCACTGGAGCATAACGGGATGAAGTGTGAAAACCCTGTGGGTCTCAAATTTGATCCCAACACAATGCAGGCGATAACCATGGTGAAAGATCCTGCAGTCCAGCCGGGCTGCGTCGCAACAGTGTTCCAACGCGGTTGGAAGATTGCCGATCGAGTTCTTCGTCCGGCGATGGTGGCAGTCGCGCAGTAAGACTTGTTTTTTCAGGAAACGACTCAATATAGAAACTTAACAGCGGGCAGCCCTTCTGCCGGCAAGTGAGGAAATTTAAAAATGGCAAAAATTATTGGTATTGACCTTGGTACAACAAGCTCCGCCGTTGCGGTTGTTGAAGGCGACAAGGTCCGTGTGATCGAAAACAGCGAAGGTGCTCGCACCACACCTTCCGTCGTTGCATATCTTGAAAAAGAAGTGCTTGTCGGCGCTCCTGCTAAACGTCAGGCTGTTACGAATCCTGCCAACACACTTTTCGCGATCAAACGTTTGATCGGCCGTCGCTACGACGATAAAGAAGTTCAGAAAGACATCAAACTGATGCCTTACAAGATCATCAAGGCTGCCAACGGCGACGCCTGGGTTCAGGTTCTCGGCGACAAGGATCTGGCTCCGCAGCAGGTTTCTGCTGAAATTCTTCGTAAGATGAAGAAGACCGCCGAAGACTACCTCGGTGAGGAAGTCACCGAAGCCGTCATCACCGTGCCGGCCTACTTCAACGACAGCCAGCGCCAGGCCACCAAGGACGCCGGCCGCATCGCCGGCCTGGAAGTCAAGCGCATCATCAACGAGCCGACCGCCGCCGCGCTGGCCTTCGGCATGGACAAGATGGAAAAAGGCGACCGCAAAATCGCCGTGTATGACCTGGGCGGCGGCACCTTTGACATCTCCATCATCGAAATCGCTGATGTCGATGGCGACAAGCAATTTGAAGTGCTGGCCACCAACGGCGACACCTTCCTGGGCGGCGAAGACTTCGACCAACGCATCATCGACTACATCATCGGCGAATTCAAAAAAGAGCAAGGCATCGACCTCAAGCAAGACGTGATGGCCCTGCAACGCCTGAAAGAAGCCGCTGAAAAAGCCAAGATCGAGCTGTCCTCGTCGGCGCAGACCGAAGTCAACCTGCCCTACATCACCATGGACGCCACCGGCCCGAAACACCTGGTGCTGAAAATCACCCGCGCCAAGTTCGAATCGCTGGTGGAAGAGCTGATCGAGCGCTCCATCGAGCCGTGCCGCATGGCGCTGAAAGACGCCGGCCTGAAGCCTGCCGATATCGACGACGTGATCCTGGTGGGCGGCCAAAGCCGCATGCCCAAGGTGCAAGACCGCGTCAAAGAATTCTTTGGCAAAGAACCGCGCCGTGACGTGAACCCGGACGAAGCCGTGGCCGTGGGCGCCGCCATCCAGGGCGCCGTGCTGGGCGGCGACCGCAAGGACGTGCTGTTGCTGGACGTCACCCCGCTGTCGCTGGGCATCGAAACCCTGGGCGGCATCATGACCAAGCTGATCCAGAAGAACACCACCATCCCGACCAAGGCCAGCCAGGTGTTCTCCACCGCCGACGACAACCAGAACGCGGTGACCATCCACGTGCTGCAAGGCGAACGCGAAAAAGCCAGCGCCAACAAGAGCCTGGGCCAGTTCAACCTGTCGGACATCCCGCCGGCCCCGCGCGGCATGCCGCAAATCGAAGTCACCTTTGACATCGACGCCAACGGCATCCTGCATGTGTCCGCCAAGGACAAGGCCACCGGCAAAGAAAACAAGATCACCATCCAGGCCAGCTCCGGTCTGTCTGAAGCCGAAATCCAGCGCATGGTGCAAGACGCCGAGCTGAACGCCGAAGAAGACAAAAAGCTGCACGAACTGGTGCAAGCCCGCAACCAGGCTGACACCCTGATTCACTCGGTGAAAAAATCGCTGGAAGAATACGGCGACAAGATCGGCGCTGACGAAAAAGCCAAGATCGAAGAAGCCGTGAAAGACGCCGAAGCCGCGATCAAGACCGACGACAAGGCCGACATCGAAGCCAAGATGGAAGCCCTGGGCAAAGCCAGCCAGAAACTGGGCGAAATCATGTACGCCCAAGCCCAGGCCGAAGGCCAGCCGGCAGCAGACGGCGCCCAGGCCGCTGGCGGCAGCGCCGGCAAGAAAGAAGACGGCAACGTGGTGGACGCCGAATTCGAAGAAGTGAAAGACAAAAAGTAACTTCGCCTCGCCAACCGGCCTGTGGGCACAGCCATCAGAGACCCCCTTCTCTGGGCTGTGCCCTTTGCACGCCGGCCCTACACACACGCCGACGCCGCGCGCGCCGGCAGGAATGAACAGCCATGGCCACGAAAAAAGATTTTTACGAGCTCTTGGGCCTGAACCGCGATGCGTCGGAAGACGACATCAAAAAGGCCTACCGCAAGCTGGCAATGAAATACCACCCGGACCGCAACCCGGACAGCAAAGAAGCCGAAGAGAAATTCAAGGAAATCAAAGAAGCCTACGAAATCCTCTCTGACAGCCAAAAACGCGCCGCTTACGACCAATACGGCCACGCTGGCGTAGACCCCAACGCCGGCGGCGCGGGCTTTGGCGCCGGCGGCGCCGGTTTTGGCGGCTTTGGCGACGCCTTTGCCGACATCTTTGGCGACATCTTTGGCGGCCGCGCCGGCGCCGGCCAGGGCGGCGGCCAGCGCAGCAATGTCTATCGCGGCGCCGATTTGCGCTACAACATGGAAATCACCCTGGAAGAAGCCGCGCGCGGCTGCGAAAAGCAAGTGCGCATCCCGGCGGTGGAAACCTGCGACACCTGCCACGGCAGCGGCGCCAAACCCGGCACCGAACCGAAAACCTGCCAAACCTGCGGCGGCCACGGCCAAGTGCGCATGCAGCAAGGCTTTTTCAGCATCCAGCAAACCTGCCCCACCTGCCACGGCACCGGCAAAGTCATCCCCGAACCCTGCCATGTGTGCAACGGCAGCGGCCGGGTGAAAAAGAACAAAACCCTCAATGTCAAAATCCCCGCTGGCGTGGACGAAGGCGACCGCATCCGCCTGGCCGGCGAAGGCGAACCCGGCGTCAACGGCGGCCCGGCCGGCGACCTGTACGTGGTCACCCACATCCGCGAACACAGCGTGTTCCAGCGCAACGGCCAGGACCTGCACTGCGAAATGCCCATCAGCTTCTGCACCGCCGCCCTGGGCGGGGAAATCGAAATCCCCACCCTCGACGGCGTGGCGCGGCTGAAAATCCCGGCCGAAACCCAATCCGGCCAAGTGTTCCGCCTGCGCGGCAAAGGCATCAAATCCGTGCGCGGCGCCAGCTTCGGCGACCTGCTCTGCCACGTGGTGCTGGAAACCCCGGTGAAACTCACCGAACGGCAAAAAGAACTGCTGCGCCAGTTTGAAGCCGAAGGCGCCGACAGCAACGACGCACAAAACCCCCGCGCCAAATCGTTCATGGACAAGCTGAAGGACTTTTTTAACTGATTGTTCAGTGAGTTAAGGTGTGGAGTAAGGCAAAAAAGGACGCTTGTGGGCGTCCTTTTTTGTGGGTGAGGCGTACTGCTTGATTCAGAAAACACGCTTTTGTCAAAAACAAAACTCCGTCAAGTCAACCTCCTGGATGCCCGACTGCCTGGAGATGACGATTTTTGCCGCTTTTGCTTAACCACGCGCCACACCCACCCTGCCCGCCAGCGGCTGGCTGGGCTATCATCCGGCTTTATATTTGCTGATGTTTGACTGCGCATGACTGCTTCAAGCCCCCTGCTGGATTGGCAGGATGGCCAGCCGGTGTCCACCCGGTTTGGCGATGTGTATTTCTCCCGCGATAGCGGCCTGGATGAAACCCGCCATGTGTTTCTGGCGCATAACCGCCTGGCCGAGCGCTGGGCGGCCTTGCCTGCGGATGGCCGCTTTGTGCTGGGCGAGACCGGCTTTGGCACCGGGCTGAATGTCTTGTGCGCCTGGCAGCTGTGGCGGCGCTGTGCGCCAGCGGGCGCGCGGCTGCATGTGATCAGCACGGAAAAATACCCCATCCCCCCCGAGCAGCTGGCGCGCGCGCTGGCCTTGTGGCCCGAGCTGGCCGAGTTCAGCCAGGCGCTGCTGGCGCAATATGCCGCGCTGGGGCCGGGCTGGCATCGCTTCAGTTTTGATGAGGGCGCAGTCACACTCACCTTGCTGGTGGGCGACGCGCTGGACACCCTGCCGCAGCTGGACGCTGCCAGCAGCGCGGTGGATGCCTGGTTTCTGGATGGCTTTGCCCCGGCGCGCAACCCTGAGCTTTGGTCGCCCGCGCTGTTTGCCCAGCTGGCGCGGCTGTCGGTGCCGGGGGCCAGTTATGCCACATTTACTTCTGCCGGCGTGGTCAAGCGCGGGCTGGCCGAGGCGGGCTTTAGCGTGCGGCGGGTGGCTGGCTTTGGCAGCAAGCGGCATATGCTGTGCGGCGAGCTGGCCGCGCCGCCCGCGCCGGCCTGGCGCGCGCCGTGGTTTGCCTGGCCGCGCCACACCGGCCAGCGACGCGCGCTGGTGCTGGGCGGCGGCATTGCCGGCGCGGCGGCGGCGGCGGCGCTGGCACAACGCGGCTGGGTGGTAACCCTGCTGGAGCAAAAAGCGGCGCTGGCCGACGGCGCTTCTGGCAATGCCCAGGGCGTGCTGCACACCAAATTGTCGCCACACCTCACCCCGCTCACCCGTTTGTTATTGTCCGGCTACGCCTACAGCCTGCGCCAGCTGCCCCGGCAGCTGCGCGCTGGCGAGGATTGGGACGCCTGCGGCATTGTTCAGCAGAGTTTTGACGCGGACGAAGCCCAGCGGCACGCCGGCCTGGCGGCGCTGGGCCTGCCCGAGGCGCTGCTGCGCCCGGTGGATGCGGCGCAGGCCAGCACGCTGGCCGGGGTGGCCTTGCCGCATGGCGGGCTGTGGTTTGCCCAGGGCGGCTGGGTGCACCCGCCGGCCTGGGTGCGCCAACTGGCGGCCACGCCGGGGGTGACGGTGTGTTGCGGGGCGGACATCGTCGCGCTGGAGCACGACGGCGAACAATGGCAGGCGCGCGCGGCGGACGGTCGCCAGTGGCAAGCGCCGGTGGTGGTGGTGGCCAATGCCCATCAGGCCGGCCAGTTCAGCCAGCTGGCGCATTTGCCGATCAAGCCGATTCGCGGCCAGGTCAGCCATGCGCCGGCCACCGAGGCCAGCCTGGCGCTGCGCGCGGTGGTGTGCGGCGAGTCGTATATTTCACCAGCCCGCCATGGCCGCCACTGCTTTGGCGCGACTTTTCGTTTTCAGGCCGAGCAACTGGCCGTCACCGTCGAAGAGCATCAAGAAAACCTGGATAAACTGGCCGCGCTCAGCCCGGACGGCTGGCGGCGATTGGGGGGCGAGGCGCTCAGCGCGCAGGCGTTGGACGGCCGTTCGGGCTGGCGCGCCACCACGCCGGACTATCTGCCCTTGGTCGGCCCGGTGGCCGACGCTGCCGCCTTTGCCGACGCCTACCCGGCCCCCGAGCGCTGCGGCCCGCGTCAGCCGGGGCCAGACGCGCCGTGGCTGCCGGGGCTGTATGTCTCGTTGGCGCATGGCTCGCGCGGCTTGGTGACGGCGCCGCTGGCTGGCGAGCTGCTGGCGGCCATGCTCAACCACGAACCGGCGCCGCTGCCGCAGCCGCTGCTGGATGCCCTGCATCCCAACCGTTTTTTATGGCGCGCGCAAAAGCGCCGCCACGCCCCGGAGCGCGCCTGATGACTGTCTCTCACTACGCCGACTGCCCGCCCTACCGCACCAAGGATGGCTCGGAGATCCGCGAGCTGATGCACCCGGACGTGCACGGCAACCACGGACAAAGCCTGGCCGAGGCGCGCGTGCCGGCCGGCGGGCGCACGCTGGCGCACCGCCACGCACGCAGCGAAGAGCTCTACCACGTCACTGCCGGCGCCGCCTGGCTGTACCGCGATGGGCAAAAAGTGTGGCTGCAAGCCGGCGACACCGCGCGCATCGCCCCCGGCTGCGTGCACTGGCTGGACAACCCCGGCTCGGCCGAGCTGGCCGTGCTGTGCTGCTGCGCGCCGGCCTACGCCCACGCCGACACCGAACTGATCGACGAGGCCAGCGATGTTTGAGGTGCTGGCCGTCACCGAGCGCTGGGTGTTGATCGACAAACACCCGGATGTGTCGTTTCACCGCGAAGACGCCGACATCGGCCTGCTGGACGCCCTGCGCGCCGCCACCGGCCTGCCGGCGCTGTACCCGGTGCACCGGCTGGACGCCATCACCTCCGGCCTGCTGCTGTTCGCCCGCGACCCGGCCACCGCCGCCGCGCTGGGCCGCGCCTGGCAGGCCGGCGAGGTGGGCAAGCTGTATCTGGCCATTGCGCCGGGCAAGCCGAGCAAAAAGCAAGGCTGGGTGAAGGGCGATATGGAAAAATCCCGCCGCGGCGGCTGGAAGCTGCTGCACAGCCGCGTCAACCCGGCCGTCACCTGGTTTGACAGCGTCAGCCTGGCCCCCGGCCTGCGCCTTTACCTCTTGCGCCCCTACACCGGCCGAACCCACCAGCTGCGAGTGGCGCTGAAAAGCCTGGGCGCGCCGATTCTGGGCGATGCGCTCTATGGCCCGGCCCAGCACGACAGCGACCGTGGCTATCTGCACGCCGCGCTGCTGAGCTTTGCCCTGGACGGCCAGCGCTGGACCTACACCTGCCTGCCCAGTCACGGCCAATGGTTTACCGCGCCAGACAGCCAAGCGCAGATGGCGGCGCTGCTGGCGGCGGGTCGGGCAAGGCTGGAGGTGGAAATGCCGACGGGGTCGACGTTGGATTAAGAGCGGCTCACAAAACCCTCCTGGCCTTGTTGCCCGACCTTGCCGTACTTTGCTGTACTGTCTGCGGTCGTGCGCCTAGCCAGGATCGCTGCGCTGGGTTTTGTGAGCCGCTCTAACGGCGGCCCCGTGCGAGTATGGCGGAGAGGGGGGAGTTCGAACTCAGCCGCAGCCCAAGAGCGGCGCACCCTGCATTCGGTTTTGTGGGCGTAGTGGGGTTCGGCTACTCCTGCGGGCGCAGCTCATACAGCAGCAGCAAGCACGCCACACACGCCGCCAGCGCGCCCAGCGCCAGCAAGAGCAGGCCGCCAGCAGCCATGTGTGTATCCAGCGCGCCATTGCCTTGCTGGACAAATTCCAGCGCGGTCAGCGCAATCCACAAGGTGGCGGCCAGGGCGCCGGCCATCAGCGCGGCCAGCCAGTACAGATGGGGACGGGTGATGCGCAGTTGCCGGCCAGGCAGCGCCGGGCTGTTCCAGATCAGTGCGGCTTTCATGATGCGTCCTCCCAATGTGGTGACGCAGCATGATCAGCATAAGCCGTGCCAGGCTGATGACAGAATAATTTTAAAAATAAAACATTTGTAAAACAAATGCTTGGTTAATTCTGTGCGGCCGTGCAATGGCTGGCATGAGCCGGGAGCGGGCGAAAAATATTGCAACGCACAAAGTTGGGCAGGGCGCGAGGTCTGCATCACTCACTGGACGCTGGCGCCACGCCCGCCATGTTTTGCATACGCAGCCTTAAATTGCACAGGGCAATCGCCGCCGTGAATCAGCTCGCCAAGCCCAGGGCCAGCCGGCGCAGCAATAGCCAGGGGTCGTCGCTGGCGGCGCCCTTGATGGCCTGATCCACCTCGGCGCAGGCGGCCAGCGCGTCGGCCAGCCGGCGCAGCGACAGGCGGCGCAAGGCGTGTTCGATATGGCGCTGGCGCTCGCCCCACACCCGGTTGTCGCGCAGCAGCTGCGCCATCGGCCGGCCTTCGCGCAGACCCTGGCGGATGCGCACCAGACCGCGCAACTCGTCGGCCAGCCGCCACACCACCAGCACCGGGGTTTCGCCTTCGGCCTGCAAGCCATCCAGCATGCGCGCGGTGCGCGGCGCGTCGCCAGACAGCCAGGCTTCGGACAGCTGAAACACATCGTAGCGGGCGACATTGGCCACCGCGCTTTGCAGGTCGGCCAGGGTCAGCGTGGCGCCGGCAGGAAACAGCAAGGCCAGCTTGTCCACTTCTTGCCGGGCGGCCAGCAGATTGCCTTCCACCCGCTCGACAAAAAACTGCATGGCCTCGTCGTTCAGCCGCTGTTGCTGGCGCGCCAGCCGGCCAGCCACCCAGTTGGGCAGGTGCTGGCGATCCACCGGCTGCGCCGCCAGGGTGACGCCAGCGGCGGACAGCGCTTCAAACCATTTGCTGTTCAGCTGGGTTTTGTCCAGCTTGGGCAACAAAATCAGCGTCACCGTGTCGGCCGGCAGCCGCGCGGCGTAGTGAATCAGCGCCTCGCTGCCGGCGGCGCCTGGCTTGCCGCCGGGCAGGCGGATTTCCAGCAGCTTGCGGCTGGCAAACAAGGACACGCTGAGCGAGGCTTCCACCAGCTGCGACCAATCAAAATGCTGGCTTTCTACGGTCAGCACTTCGCGGTCGTCGTAGCCCTGCGCGCGGGCGGCGGCGCGGATGCTGTCGGCGGCTTCCAGCGCCAGCAGCATCTCTTCACCGTGGATCACATACAGCGGGCCCAGGCCGGCGGCCAGCTCGCGCGGCAGTTGCTCAAGGCTTTTTGCCGGCATCGGGCAGCTCGACCACGGGTTTCAGCGCCGCCAGACGGCGCACAATCTGGGTGGCGGCGTCTTCGCGCATGTCGCGGAACAGCAGTTGTTCTTCCTGTTCCTTACCCAGCACCTGGCTATCGGTGTAGCTGAACTCACGGCGGGTCATCACCGTGATTGGCTCGCCGTAGCCAACGCCATTCTTGGTGACGCGCACGGTGACGCGATAAGTCAGCTCGTATTCGTTGACCTTGCCGCCACGGTTGATGGTGAGGATATCTTTGGCCGTGCGCTCGTCGGTGACGGTGAGGATGGCTTCAGCAGCCTGCGGCTGCGACACCATCTGCACATCCGGGCGGAAGCGCAGTTGGCGCTCCAGATGCGGGTGCAGCTGGGTGGCGCCGGTGGCCAGCCAGACGCTGGAGAACGGCAGCGGGCGCACTTCGCCGCCCACGCCGCGCAGGTGGAAACCACACGCGGACAACAGCAGCGCAGCAGCGGCAGCGCCAAGCCAGGTGCGTCGATTCATCGGGCGTACTCCGGATAAAAAAATCGGTGTCCAATAGACAAGGCGCGGGCGAGGCCCGCGCCAATTAAGAGCCGCTAAGCGCCGCTCACAAAACTCTCCTGGCGTTGTTACGCGGCCTTGTCGTACTTGTTGTACTGCCTGCGGCCGCGTGCCTAGCCAGGAACGCTGCGCTGAGTTTTGTGAGCGGCGCTAAAAACCCACCCGCCCCGGCCTGCGCCGGGGCAAGGCGTCAAACCACGATATTGACCAGACGGCCCGGCACCACCACCACCTTTTTGGGCGGCTGGCCTTCGGTGAACTTTTGCACGTTCTCGTTGGCCAGCGCGGCGGCCTCGATCACTGCGCGGTCGGCGTCCTTGGCCACGGTGATGCTGCCGCGCAGCTTGCCGTTGACCTGCACCATCAGCTCGATTTCGTCTTGCACCAGCGCGCTGGCGTCCACCGCCGGCCAGCGCTGGGCTTCCAGCATGGTGCCCGGGCGCAGTTCTCCCCACAGCGCGTCGGTGACGTGCGGCACAATCGGCGCCAGCAGCAGCACGGCGGATTCCAGAGTTTCCTGCGCCACGGCGCGACCTTGTTCGGCGGACAGCGCGGTTTTGTCCAGGGTGTTGAGCAGCTCCATCACCGCCGCGATGGCGGTGTTGAACTGCTGGCGCACGCCGTAATCGTCGCTGACCTTCTGGATGGTGCTGTGCAGCTTGAAGCGCAGGGCTTTTTCCGCCGCAGTGAGCTCACCGCCCTGATAGGCGCTGGCCACGCCAGCGGCCACGTGCTCGTGCACGGTCTTCCACAGCCGCTTGAGGAAGCGGAACGCGCCTTCCACGCCGGCGTCCGACCATTCCAGGCTCTGGCTGGGCGGGGCGGCAAACATCATGAACAGGCGGGCGGTGTCGGCGCCGTATTGCTCGATCAGCGCTTGCGGGTCCACGCCGTTGTTCTTGGACTTGGACATTTTTTCCGTGCCGCCAATCACCACCGGCTGGCCATCGGCGCGCAGCACGGCCTGGATGATCTTGCCCTTGCCGTCGCGCTGCATATCGACATCGGCCGGGTTGATCCAGTCTTTCTTGCCGTCCGGCAGATCGCGGTAGAAGGTGTCGGCAATCACCATGCCCTGGGTCAGCAGGCGCTGGAACGGCTCGGTGTTGTTCAGCAGGCCTTCGTCGCGCATCAGCTTGTTGAAGAAGCGCGCGTACAGCAGGTGCAGAATGGCGTGTTCGATGCCGCCGACGTATTGATCGACGTTCATCCAGTAATTGGCGCGCTCGTCCACCATGCCGGTGGTGCAATCCGGGCTGGCGTAGCGGGCAAAGTACCAGCTGGACTCGACAAAGGTGTCCATGGTGTCGGTTTCGCGGCGCGCCGGCTTGCCGCAGCACGGGCAAGTGGTTTGGTAAAACTCGGGCATTTTGGCCAGCGGCGAACCCATGCCGTCCGGCACCACGTCTTCCGGCAGCACCACCGGCAGTTGATCGTCCGGCACCGGCACGTCGCCACAGCTGTCGCAATGGATGATGGGAATCGGGCAGCCCCAGTAGCGCTGGCGGCTGATGCCCCAGTCGCGCAGGCGGTATTGGGTTTTCTTTTCGCCGGCTTGCTTGGCGGCCAGGTCGGCGACAATGGCGTCAAAGGCGGCGCTGACGCTCAGGCCGTCGTACTTGCCGCAGTTCACCGTCACCGTGGCGCCGTCTTCTTTCATGGCGTACCAGTCGTGCCATACGGTGGCGTCGAACTCGGGCAGGCCGTCGGCGGTGGGCTTGAGCACCTGCACCATCGGCAGCTGGTATTTGTTGGCAAAGGCATAGTCGCGTTCGTCGTGCGCCGGCACCGCCATCACCGCGCCTTCGCCGTAGCCCATCAGCACATAGTTGGCCACCCACACCGGCAGTTTTTCGCCGGTCAGCGGATGGATGACGAACAGGCCGGTGTTCATGCCTTTCTTTTCCATGGTGGCCATGTCGGCTTCCGCCACCGAACCGGATTTGCACTCGGCGATAAACGCCGCCAGCTCGGCATTGCCCTGCCAGTCCAGGCGTTGGTTGATGTCGTTGCGCATGGCGCCCTCCTGCTCAGGCCTGCTGCGGCTTGGCGCCGAAGGGGTTGGGTTGGGGCAGGGGGTTGCCCAGCAAATGCCCGCCCAGCAAGTCGCCAATGTTGTCTTGGTTTTGCGTGATGTGGTTGGCGCCGACCAGGATGTCGCGCATTTGGCGCTGCATGGGGCAGTTCATCCAGATGCCACGGGTGGAGGTTTTTTTGAAAATCATGTGCGCAGCGTCAAAACACTCGCTACCGGTGAATTGGTTGGTGGCGAAATGGCGGATGCGCACGTCCAGCGGCACCAGTTCACCGCGCGAGGCGTAGCTCCAGGCTTCGTCGGTATTGGCCAGGATGCGCGAAGAGGCGCCGATGATTTTGGCGTAGGCCTCGCCCAGGCGGCTTTTGATGAAGGGGTCGTTCACCGCCGCGCCGACGGCCTGGTTGAGGTTCTGACGCGGCCGCATGTGCTCGATGTAGAGATCGGCCATGCCGCGGGCCATGCCGACGATGACGGACGACA
>ERZ650306.1738-NODE-1738-length-11874-cov-11.875539_pt1 | contig 11874 bp, 9 predicted proteins | sample MGYA00376242_ERZ650306 | MGnify/ENA primary metagenome ERZ650306 (study PRJEB26733, sample SAMN07839244) | wastewater metagenome | biome: urban; feature: wastewater treatment plant; material: waste water | place: USA: North Carolina | collected 2016-03-31 ...
ATATAATAACAAAAAAATTATAAAAAAAGAATAATTTATTAACTTTTTATTAATTTAAGATTAGGTAAAATCCGCACAATTTTAAAAAAGGTATTAAAATCTTTTGTTAATTTAAAATTTATTAGGGGGAATTTATAAAATGATGGGTCCTATTACACTTGCAAATGATGTTGCATCATTTACTACTCTTCAGTTATCCACTTTTGTTGTTATTGCTTTTGCAATATTAGTTTTGTTTACTACTTTAAAACAATCAACACATAGTGATGTTTTTCCAGTATCTGTTACAAATGAGCTAAAAGGTCTTGGAATTTTGACGGTTGTTTTTGCTCACTTTGCATATATGAAAGTTACAAATGCTGATTTTTTGTTTCCACTTTCTATAATTGCTGGTGTTGGAGTTGATTTATTCTTATTTATGTCAGGATTTGGTCTTACAGTTGGAATGCTTAAAAGACCTATGAAGACAGTTGATTTTTATAAAAAAAGAGTTATAAAAATCTTTATTCCATTTTGGATTGCTTTAATTATTATGTTTATTGCAGATGCTCTGTTTATGGATAAAACTTATTCTGTAGGATATATTATAAAATCTATGTTAGGATTTTTCCCAACAGCAGATGGTTTTGGCGATGTAAACTCTCCATTTTGGTATATTACATGGATGATTATGTTTTATCTTTTATATCCATTGGTATTTTTTAAAGATAAACCATGGTTAAGTGCAATTATTTTAGCAGTTATAGCTACAATTATTGGAACTTTTAATATCTTTGATTTAGGAAGTAATTGGCTTCATAGACTTCATACAGTTGCTTTTTCTATGGGTATTATTTTAGCTTGGCTTTTACAAGTAAAAGAGGGTGAGAAAAATAGATTTATAGAATATATTAAAGATTTCAGAGACAACTCTAAAGATATGAAATATATCGTTATAGCTATTATGTTTGTTATTGTGTTTTATGTATCACAAAGAACAGGTGCTGGTTCTTGGCCTGCTTTAACTGCTATTTTAGGACAAGGTTTTTTTGTAGAACAACTAATGTCAATTGTAATAATGCTAGCATTTACAGTGATTTTTATACTTAAAAAAGTAGATAGCAAGTTTTTAACTATGTATGGAGTTTACTCTTATGAAGTTTACTTAATTCACTGGCCACTTATGGCAAAATATGATATCTTCTTTGTATATCTTCCAGCTTGGGCTGCTGTAATTGCTTGGTTGGTTGCATTTATTTTAGTTAGTATGCTTCTTCAAAGATTAGTAACTCCTGTTAGTAATTTTGTAGATAAAATTACTAAATAAAAATATATAAAAAGTAAGCTTTATAGCTTACTTTTTACTTTTTGAAAATTATAAAACATATAATTCTTAGTATAATAAAAATAAAAAATACAAATTTCAATAATATTTTAAAATATTAAATATAGAGGTTAAATGATTATAGAAGATTTAAAAAATATTATAGAAAAAAATTTAGAAAATAAAACAAATGAAGTAAAAAGAGTTTTTCATGGTCGTGGTAACTTTTATGATAATTTTTCATATTTAACTGTTGATAGTTTTGATAATACACTTTTTGCAACTTTTTTTGAAGAGAGTTTTGATGAAAAAGAGATTATAAAAGCTTTAGAGATTATCTCAAAAAATAGTGATTTTGAGAATTTTATTATTCAAAGAAAATATAAAGAAAAAGATTTTTATGAAGTTATTTATGGAGAGATTGTAGAAGATTTTTTTGTGTACGAAAATAACTTAAAATATAAAATAGATTTTAAAAATCGAAATATTGGTTTATTTTTAGATATGAAAAAAGGTAGAGAGTATATAAAATCTATTTGCAAAGATAAAAATGTTTTAAATCTTTTCTCATATACTTGTGCTTTTAGCGTAGTTTGTATTAGTGGCGAAGCCTCAAGTGTAGTAAATATTGATATGTCAAAAGCTAGTTTATCTACTGGAAGAATAAATCACCATCTAAACAATCTTGATACAAAAAATGTAAAATTTTTACCATATAATATTTTAAAATCATTTGGTAAAATCAAAAAAATGTCACCCTATGATATTGTTATAATTGATCCTCCATCATTTCAAAAAGGCTCATTTGTTGCTACTAGTGATTATATTAAGATTATCAAAAAACTTGATTTTATACTACCAATTGGTGGAGTAGTTTTAGCTTGTTTAAATGACCCATTTTTAAGTAGTAATTTTTTAATAGATATATTTAAGAAAGAAGCACCAAATTTCGAGTTTTTAGAAAAATTGGAAAATGTAGATGAATTTTTAGTAGAAAATGAAGAAAAAGCTCTTAAAAATCTAATTTTTTTAAAAAAAAACTGATATAATCCAACATTTTTAAAGAAAGAAATCACAATGGAACACTTCTTATTTACACTATTTATGGCAATTTTTCTAGCAACTGTCCTAAATATAATTTTAAAAAAATTAGGTATTTCACAAATTATAGGTTATATTTTAACTGGAATTATCATATCTTATGGATTTCATTTTAAAGGTGCTAATATAGCATCTTTAGATGCAATAGCAGAATTTGGAATAGTTTTTCTAATGTTTACAATAGGTCTTGAAATAAGTTTTGACAAGATTAGAAAGATGAAAGAGATTCTTTTATTAAATGGTTTTTTACAAGTTCATATTAGTGCATTGCTTATTTTTGCTGTTACTCACTTTATTTTTGATTTGTCAATAGAAGTTTCAATAATAATTGCTTTTGCATTTTCTCTATCTTCAACAGCTATTGTTTTACCTTATTTAAAATCTTCAAAAGATATTTATACACCTTATGGTGAAAGAACAACAGCTATTTTAATCTATCAAGATTTAGCAGTTATTCCAATACTACTTTTAATTTCATTTTTAACAAATGACAATTTATCTATAGGAGAAGTAATTTGGAATACTTTTGTCTCAGCTGCTGTTATTACAATATTTATGTTCTTTTTTGGAAAAAGAATAATAGATTGGTTGCTTCAATTTTCATCAAATACAAGGCTTGAAGAGCTATTTATTGGTGCTGTTTTTTCAATAGTTATTGGTGCATCTTTATTGGCTGAATATTTAGGATTTACATACTCTTTGGGTGCTTTTTTAGCTGGAATGATTATTGCTGATACAAAATTTAGAATAAAAGTTGAATCAGATATTTCAAATTTCAAAGATTTACTTTTAGGAACATTCTTCTTTACAGTTGGAACAAAAATAGATATTTTATACTTTTTAAATAATATTCATATTGTAATAGGTCTATTTTTATTAATAATGATAATAAAAGCATTGGTTGTATTTTTAATTATTAGGAGAAAATCAGATAAAAATACATCTGTAAAATCAGCAATTGCACTTTGTCAAGTTGGTGAGTTCTCTTTTGCTATTTTAACTCTTGCTGCAAGTCAAAATGTAGTTCCTGTTGAAACTGCAAATTTTTTGGTTTTGATTTCGGTAATGTCAATGATTTTGACACCATTTTTATTAAACAATATATATAAAATATCAGATCTAATTTCAGCTGATATTTATCAATCAGAAAATTTAGAGCCTATTGAAGATACTAATCATATTATTATTTGTGGGTTTTCAATTTTAGGAAGAGTTGTTGCTAGAGATTTATCAGATAGAAATATGCCTTTTGTAATTGTTTCAAATGATATTAGACAAATCCAAGTTGCAACAAAAATGGGTTATAAAGCATATTTTGGTCACTTAGATAAAAAATCAGTTTTAGAAGCTTTAAAAGTGGAAGATAGTTCAAGTATTATAATAACTATTAATGAAACACATGAAAAAATACTTATTTGTGATGCCATATTAAAATATTGTCCAGATGCAAATATTATTTTAAAATATGAATCTTTAGAAGAGAGACATGTTTTGAATGATTTAAAAATTAAAAAATTTGTTCACGCACATGCTGAAATTGGGAGATTATTGGTAGAAGAAGCAACTCATTGTTGTGATTTAAGACTTCATAAATATGATTAATTTTAATATTTATTGGATTTTATAAATAAATAGTTTGGGAGGAATAAATGAAAATCTTTAAAATTATGGTTTTGCTACTATTTTTTATCTCTAATTTATATTCAAACCAACAAAAAAAACTTGCTTATATTGTTTCTGATATAAATATCCCATTTTGGCAAATTATCTCAAAAGGTATAAAAGATAAATCAAATGAGCTTGGATATGAGATACATATTTATAGTTCAAATAATTTAAAGAAAAATGAACTTGAAAATTTAGCTTCCGCAATATCTTTAAAAATTGATGGTTTAATAATATCTCCAATAAACTCTTCAACTGCTTCAACTCTTTTGGAAATTGCTAAGATGAATAAAATTCCTACTATTGTTGCAGATATTGGTTCAGATAGTCAAGATTATCTATCTTTTATATCCTCAGATAATAAAAAAGGTGCTTATGAACTTGGTAAAATCTTATCAAAATATATGAAGAGCTTATCTTGGAATAAGGAAGGAACAGTTGGAATAATAGCAATTCCTCAAAAACGTTTAAATGGAAAAGATAGAACCATTGGATTTATTCAAGCTTTAGAAGAGGATAATATAAAAGTTTCTGGAATGTATCAACAAGTAGATTTCTCCTATGAAGAGACTTATAATTATTCAAAAAAATTAATAGATGAGAATAAAAATTTACGAGCTATTTGGCTTCAAGGATCAGATAAATATAAAGGTGCTTTGGATGCAATAAAAAAAGCAAATAAGCAAAACGAAATAGCTCTTATTTGTTTTGATGCAGAACCAGAATTTTTAGAGATGATACAAAATGGAGATTTAGTTGCTTCTGCTATGCAACAACCATATATAATTGGTCAAGAGGCAGTTGTAACTTTAAATAACTATTTTAATAATAAAGAGGTTAAAAAGGAGCAAAAAATGGAAATTTTATCAATTTCAAAAGAAAATATTGATGATAAATTAAAGATAATCAAATTAAATGTTTTAGGAATAAAATCTGATGAAAAATAGATCTTTACTATTTTCTTTTCTTTTACCATTTTTAATTACAATAATAACTATTTCATCTTTTTACACCATTTACAGCTATTTTGAAACTAAACAAAGATTAGTAAATGAGATTAATTTAAAAACAAAATCTATTTTGACTCAATTAAAATATGCTCTTCCACATTTTATAGATTCTTATGCAATTAATGAGTATAAAAAATTAATTGAAAATGAGATGCAAGATAGTGATATTTTAGCAGTAATTGTAAAAGATTATAATTACGGAAAAATATTTTCAAAAGAGTTTTTACAAATTGGGAAAATAAGAGAAAATGACCAAATTTTAGATATTGACCTAAATAGTGTTCATCAAATGAATCTATTATCTAAAAAATTTTCTTATACTGAAGTTGATTTATTAAATGAATCTGATATTAAAATTGCTACACTTGAATTATACATTTCTGATAAAAATTTAAAACATAATTTAAATGAGATAGTTAAAAAAAGTATTCTCGAGATATTTATTTTATCATTATTTATTGTTATTTTAGTTTTTTTAATAATTAAGTCTTTAATTTTAAAACCAATTTTAAATATAGTAAACACTATACAAAATAGTGATATTTACGGTATTCCAAAAGAAAATGTTCCTGAAAACAATAGAGTTAAAGAGTTTAATGACTTATCAAAAAAAATGAATGAAATGATTTTCACAATAAAAGACTTACAAAAACAAATTATCAAAGAAAAAGATTTTATTTCAAATATAATTGATAATTCAAATGTAATAATTGCTGTAATAGATAGCAATGGAAAGATGTTTAAAATTAATAAATTTGGACAAGAGTTTATAGGTTATAAACAAGAATAGATCTCAAATAAACCATTTTTTTGGCTTAAATTTCTACATAAAGATATACAAGCAACAGTTGGTAATATTATAGAAAAAGCAAAAAGTGGTAATTTGAAAAGATATTATAAGGCTAGTTGTATTTCAAAAGATGGTGAAGAGAAGATATTTGAATGGTCTAATAGTGTTAGAAATAAGAGTGATGGCTCAATGGATTATCTTGTTTTAATAGGAATAGATGTTACTCAAAAAGAACTTATTCAAAAAGAGATTTTACAACAAAAAGAGGAGTTAGAGTTGATTTTTAACTACTCTAAGGATGGAATTGCAATTTTAGATTTAAATACAAAACTTCTAAATTTTAACAATTCATTTATAGAGATGACAGGTTACTCAAAAGATGAATTACTTGAAAAAACAGCTTTTGAAATGTTGGTTGATAAGGATATTGATAAAAATAAAATTATAATTAAAAAGATACTAGAAGAAGGCTTTATAACTAATCATGAAGAGACTTTTGCCTTTAAAGAGAAAAGAGTATTTACAAACTTTAGTGTCTCTTTACTTCCAAATAAAGAGACTTTACTTATGATTATAAAAGATGTTAGTTCATTGAAAGTTTTGCAAGAACAATCAAAATTAGCTTCTTTGGGTGAAATGATAGGAAATATAGCTCATCAATGGAGACAACCTTTAAGTTTAATTAGTACTGTTGCTAGTTCTTTAAGAGTAAAATCTGAATATGATATGCTTAAAAAAGATGATATTTATGAAGCTTCAAAATCTATAGTTATGCAAACAGAATATTTATCAAATACAATAGATAATTTTAGAGATTTTATAAAAGGTGATAAATCTTATACAAATATTAGTATTAAGGATGTTTTGCATAATAGCTTAACTCTTGTAGCTGCTTCATTAAACAATAATTTTATTAATCTAATCATAGAATTAAATGATGATTTAACTATTTTTGGAAATAAAAATGAGCTAACAGAAGCATTTTTAAATATTATTTCAAATAGTAAAGACATTTTAAAAACTATTGAAGAGAAAGATAGGTTTATATTTATTAAAAGTAAAAAAGTTGATGAAAATAGACTCGAATTAAAGTTTTTAGATAGTGGTGGTGGAATTGATGAATCAATTATTTCAAAAGTTTTAGAACCATATTTTACAACTAAACACAAATCACTAGGAACAGGTCTTGGTCTATCAATTGTTAATAAAATTGTAAGAGAGAGACACAAAGCTGGTATTGAGATTTACAATGAGGAATTTATCCATAATCAAAAAAAATATAAAGGACTTTGTTTTAAAATCATATTTAAAACATCTGAGTCTTAGAAGTTTATTTAGAGTTGTTTTTAAACCAAAAAGCTATTAAGCTTTTTGGTTTTTTAAAGAGTAAAGTTCCAATATTCTCATAATAATTGCAGAGATATAAGGGATAGTTTGAATAAATATTGTTGCTGCAAATACATAAATCTCTATAATTCCAGATTTATTTGTGTATATTAAAGATACAAAGGCTGTTAAAAGTAAAACACACAAGATAGTTTCGTATTTTATAGGGTTTGCACTCTTTTTTGCTTTTCCACCTTTTTCTGTTCTTTTAAATGGTAATCCATCTTTTATAAATCCATCAAATACAGCTTTAAATATGATTAATTGCAAACTCATAGAGGCAATAGAGCTTAGTAAAATCTCTTTAAAAGTTGCTTTTACTTTTGTTCTATAAAGTATAAATGTATGCAAAATATTTACTATAAATGCTGTTATAATTGGAATAGTAAGAGGAATTGTAGGAATTGTAACACCTACAAAGATAATTACAGGAACCCAAATAATATTCATAACAGCCATAATTGGTCCCATAGCATCACTTAACCAGAAAAACCAACCTGTAACAAATTTATTTTTTTGTGGCGGACTTAATCTTTTTGAACTAGGTTTAAACTCTCGCCAGTGCTTTTTAAGAATTTGAATTGCACCATAAGCCCATCTATGTCTTTGAGTTTTAAACGCTTCAACAGTATCTGGTAAAAGCCCAAATCCATATCTTCTATTTGTATAGTGCGCAATATAACCAGCTTCAAATAGTCTAAGCCCTAATTCACTATCTTCAACAATAGTATCAGTTCCCCAACCACCAACTTCCATCATAGCACTCAGTCTTACCATAACCATTGTTCCATGAACAACGATTGCATTTTCTTCATTTCTATCAACCATACCAATATCAAAGAAACCTGCATACTCAGCATTCATAGCTTTTTTGATAATACTTTCATCACCATCTCTATGATCTTGAGGAGCTTGAACGATTGCAACTTTTGGATCATCAAATAGTGGAACTAAATCTACAAGCCAAGGAGATTCAACTTTATAATCAGCATCAATAACAGCAACGATTTCTGCATTTTTATCTGTATATTCAAGTGCTTTATTTAATGCTCCAGCTTTAAATCCTGTACAAGTAATATCTAAATACTTAAACTTATCTCCAAGTTTCTCACAAAGCTCTTTTATTGGGGCTTTATAAAAATCTTCAGGAGTATTATTTATAATAACTAAAACCTCAAAATTTGGATAAGTAAGTTTTGATAAACTCTCTAAAGTTTCAGCTAAAACATGAGGTTGCTCTTTGTATGCAGGAACATGAATAGATACAAGAGGTGCATTTTTTGATTTTAAATCAAGAGGAACTAGTCTTGAAGGTTGAACTCCAATTGAGCTTCTAAATAGCTCGTTTGCTTTTGCTAAAGTTATAATCACAAGTGGAATCATAAGAAAACTTCCCATTCCCCACATAATCCACATTCCAAAGTTCATATAGTTTACAAATGGATATATAGCAGCCATCACAATACCAAAAGCCATACCTTGAGCAGCAATTGCATAAGCGAAAGCGTGGCTAATATTTACTCTTTGATTTTTTAGCCCAAATATAGTTAATAATGCCCCAATAATAATTGCAGCAATCATTTGATATAGCCAATATTTATTTAATTCAACTTCACCAGCTAATTGGAATTTTAAAGCACGATCTGTTGTGAAAATTCCCCAGTATTGACCAACATTTCCTTCATCATAACCTTTCCAAGGTTGATCTAATGCTTCAATTATATTGTAATGCCAACCTTTTTCATGAGCTAGATTTACAAAACCTCTTATAGCTTGTGCTTGATTTTTAATACTAGGAACTGCTTTGTTGTTGTTATATCCGTGACTTGGCCATCCTGTCTCTCCAATAACTATTTTTCTATTTGGAAAAAGCTCTTCAACAACACTATATTTTTCAATAATAAATTCGTTGTATCTTTCTATTGGCACTTTTTCCCAATATGGTAAAATATGTATAGTTAAAAAATCAACATGACTAGCTAGTTGCGGATTTTTTTCCCAAATATCCCAAGTTTCTGCAGTTGTTACAGGTTTTTTTGTATGACTTTTCATAAAATCTATATAAGCATATAATTCTAAAGGCTCAAGTTCTTTTCTTAGAAGTACCTCGTTTCCAACTATTACAGATTGAATTCTATTTGGATACTCTTTTAAAATTTCTAATGCTCTTTGGATTTCAAGATTATTCTCTTGTAAATCTCCACCTATCCAAAGACCTAAATCAATAGGAAGATTTGAATCTTTACTAGATTGAAGTATTTTATAAGCTTCCAAAGTTCCATAAGTTCTAAGTTTGTTTGTAAAATTTTCAAATAAATTTACGTCATAAGCAATCTGTTCACTTGAAAGTAAATTTTTATCATACCCTTCAAATGGTGAATATGACAATGATTCAATTTTTTCAAATGAGTTTTCATTTAATGTTACTAAGTTATCTCTTGATAACCAAAAAAAGACTTGGAAAAGTCCAGCCATAATAAGCCCTAAGATAATATATCTCAAATAAAATCCTTCTACAAAAAATATGCGAATATTAACATTATTTTGATAGAATAAAACTTATTTGAATTTTAAAAGGATTTTTGTTTTGAATTATCTATTTTTTGCTTTTATTATTTCTTTATTTGCAACATTAGGAAGTCTTTTTTTCTCTGAAATTATGCATTTTATTCCTTGTAGTTTATGTTGGTACCAAAGAATTTTTATGTATCCATTAGTTTTTATATTTTTAATTAACTTATTGTATCCAGATGATAAAGTTTTTAAATATAGTTTTCCTCTTGTAATTATTGGTTTGTTTATATCAATTTATCACAATTTACTGATTTTAAAAATAATACCTGAAACTCTATCACCTTGTATTAGTGGAGTACCTTGTAGTGTTGATTATCTGAACTATTTTGGATTTATTACGATTCCTTTACTATCTTTTATTGCTTTTTTAACTATTTTTATCCTATTAATAGCTTATAAAAGAAGAGTTTCTTAATCTTTTGTTATCTTTTTTAAGTTAGAGTTTTACAAAAATTTTTGAAGGGAAATTATATGCAAAATAAAGTTTTGGTTTTGGGTTCTTTGGTTTTGGTTTTACTACTTTTTATTGGATTTTCATTTTTTTATAAAAGTGAGCAAAAAGTTGAACAAGTAGCTACGACACCAAATATAAATGAACTACTTTTAAGAGATTACTCTTATAAAATGGGTGATAATCAAAAAAATATTAGTGTTGTTGAGTTTTTAGATCCAGAGTGTGAATCATGCGCTATATATTCAGAAGTTGTTAAGAAGTTATATAAAGAGTATTACAAAGATATCCAAATTGTCGTGAAATATTTGGATAATCATAAAAACTCTAGACTTACAATTCAAATGCTTGAAGCTGCAAGAGTTCAAGGTAAATACGAAGATGTTTTAAATATGATGTTTGAAAAACACTCTTTATGGGCTTCACATTATTCTTCTGTTGATAAACCAGAGCTTTTATGGCAATTTTTAAAAGAGATTCCTAATTTGGATATTGAGAAGTTAAAAGTTGATATGAATAATCCAAAAATTGATGAAATTATTGCTCAAGATAGAGCTGATGCAACAGCTTTAGGAGTAAGAGGGACGCCAACACTTTTTGTAAATGGAGTTTTATTAAATTCTTTATCACAAAAAGCTCTATTTGATTTAGTAGAAAAAGAGATTTATAAATAATGGAGTATTTAGGAACAACTCTTTTAACTATTATTTTAGTTGTTTTATTTATATATTTTACAAATAAAAATATATTAAAAAAAACACAAAGTAAATTAGACATAATAAATCGATATAAAATTGCTCTTTTAAAAATTTTAAATGAGTCAAAAGATGATAAAGAGTTACAAAGAAGTAATAAAATAGAGTTTCTAAAAAGAGTAAATGATGAATTATCAAGAAATATATTTTTTGAAAAGCATGAAATAAAAGTTGTTTTAGAAGAGTTATCAAAAATGGAGAATGAATGAAAAAAGTATTAATTATAGTTTTAAGTAGTTTTGTTTTTTTATTTACAGCTTGTGATAGTAGTTCATCTATTGATGCAAAATCACTAGCAAAAACAAAAATAGAGGCAGAAAAAAAAGAGTTTGAACCAACTTCTTTTGTTTTATTAACAACAGATGAAAAATTTATTGGATTTAAAACATCAAAAGATGGACTAGATTTTGATGAGTTTAAAGGTAAAAAAGCTGTTATTGTAGATATTTTTGCAACTTGGTGCCCACCTTGTATTGAAACAATTCCAAAATTAAGAGAGATAAAAGATAAATACTCTGATAGTTTAGAGATTGTTTCAGTACTTTTTCAAGATGAAAAAACTGTTGAAGAAATGAAAGAGTTTATTAAAGAGTATCAAATTAATTATCCAATTACGATGGGAGAAGAGAACCAAAAACTAGCAGATGAACTAAATGTTACAAAAGTTCCTGAGATGTTTTTGTTTGATAAAAATGGAAAGTTTGTACATAGATTTGTAGGGAATGTTACAAAAGATGAGCTGGAAAAATATCTAAAGATAGCTATGCAAGATTAGTAAAACAAATAATGTTTATAAGTTATTATAATAATAAATTTATAAAATTTTTAAAAATATTGAT
>ERZ650306.1743-NODE-1743-length-11861-cov-4.487295_pt1 | contig 11861 bp, 10 predicted proteins | sample MGYA00376242_ERZ650306 | MGnify/ENA primary metagenome ERZ650306 (study PRJEB26733, sample SAMN07839244) | wastewater metagenome | biome: urban; feature: wastewater treatment plant; material: waste water | place: USA: North Carolina | collected 2016-03-31 ...
GATATACTGAATCCCATTGCAGAGCAAGAATTTCTTCCCGGCGTAGACCCGCGTACAAACCGATCATGACAAAGACATAAGGCGGCAAATCTCGGATAGCATCCAAAAGGCGCTCTGCCTGTTCATCTGTCAAAGCCTGACGATCCTCTTGTGGAACACCGCCACCTTTTGTTGTCAGATAAATCGTTGGGTTGTGGTCAATAATCCTGCTTTCCATCGCTGCGCGAAAGATAGATTTGTAAAGGATTACCACAGATTTATAAACCGATGCAGATTTCTTGGAAACCGGAACAAGGGCAAGCTGAATATCATCCAGGCTAACCTCACCCATCCGTTTATCTCCCAATTCCGCTATAATATGCCGCCTGACCTTTGAGGTGTAATCCGTCAAGGTAGTGGCTCGTACATGAACCGACTGCATCAGCAGCCACTTTTCACAATACTCTGCAACTGTGGGCGTTTTCCGATGAAAAGTAGCATTCTCAATCTGTTCCAACGCAAGCGTTTCTTTGTTATATAGTTCTTCAGGTGTTTTTGCGTAGAGAGCTACGAGCTTTCCATTCGCATCTTTGATTCTGGTCCTATAATATAGGACACCTCTTTTCATGACTGTGCCATATTGAGGAAGTATTATTTTTCTATTTGCCAATTCCTCCACCTCCTAAGAATAATCTCCAGCGCTGTACCTTTGTTTTATCAGACCTCTCTGATTCCATCAAGGATACGGACCGGCTCACGATCTTCCGCTTCGAGGTTTACGGTAAGTTGCGCTTCTCTCAACTGGTTTTGCTCTGTGCGTGCATTTTGCGATATACTCCTGGAGACCTGCCGCAGTAAAATACACACAGCCATTCTGAACATACTGCACATAAGAGATCAAGCCGTTGTTACGGGCGGCATCCAGCGTTGCGATGCTGATTCCTAAGATTTCAGCAGCTTCTTTTCGTGTAATGAGTTTTTCCATAGACCATATTCCCTCCAATCTGTCAAGGTTATCATCGTGCTTTCAAAATCACATGAATACGCTGGCAGCCGAAACTGCCAGCGCATGGTATCTGATTTTGAATAGAAAGCGGCCACCCAAAAGAGCAGTCGCTTCCTATTTTAATATGACTCAATTCTCGTCACATTTGCCACGCAACCCTGACGATGGGAACATAGCAGGTCTCCGCTGGCGCGGTTGTCATAACTCCGCAGCGTCGTTTTACTCGTGCGCCGCAGGGTTCCCCCCAAGTCTTTAGGAGGCCGTGAGGAAGTATCTTTAAGCCCCCGTGCAGTCCTCGCGCCGGATCTGCCACCATCCGTTTTGTGGAATCGTAGATCGCTCCAAAGCAGCTTTGTTCATCACCTCCCTGACTGCTCTATCTTCGCGGCGTTCCACACTCGCTCGTACACGGGTTATGTACCTGTTATGCTGTCTATGAAATTGTCAAAGTGCTGTTGAAGGGGGAAAACTTGTCCTTCTTATTAACTCTGACAAAAAGAGCAAAAAACGAGCGCACCAAACGAAATTTTATCAAAAATATTTTGCCAGCTGTTTCAGCCCTCGCCGAATGCTGTCACGGACACGGCTTGGGTCTACACCCTCTGCTGCGGCTATCTCTCCTACTCTCATGCCCAGATAATACCTGGCATAGATCCGCTTGGCTTGTTTCTCCGGCAGAGCCATTACTGCGGCATAGAGTTTCTCCCGCAGCTGCTTTTCCTCCAGGAGCATTTCCGGCGTCTGGGGCTTCATCAGGATCGCATTTTCAATGCCATTGTCGCAGTCCAGAGAGTAATGCGCCTTATAACGATACATCCTTCGGTCATAGGCAGCTTCTGCACGCTCAGAGTCTCTGATCGTCTCCAGCACATCTTCGGTTACTTCTACAAAGTGATCATTTTTGTAAACATCGGGATATAAGTCCCTAAGATTGACTTTCTTCATTATGTACCTCCATTTCGATTCACGGGCGATTGACGAGTGAATCGAAAGGAGGCGGGGATCGACAGCGACATACTTCGCACGCCTTCCCGAAAAATCGACAGCAAAAAACGCCAACTCCCCATAACGGGAAATCGGCGCAACAAAAATACCTACTATTCTGCTGATTTAGATGGAACGATAATACTGATAGATAGTCATACTCCCCCGGAGGAGGGGCAAGACTTTTTTTAGCTGGTGTAACTCATGGCTATTGTGAATGACAAAAATTGACACGGCGGCATCCTCCTATGTGCCGCCGTACCAGATTACAGGGTGTAGGGTCGTCGTTCATTTTAGATAGACGAAAGGAAACGGCGGCTCTGATTTTTTCAAAGCCACCGTTGCAAAGTGCATAACAATATAGTCGCTGTACGATGGCTTTTTTTCTTTTGCCATCGTGCGGCAACTTTTTCACTTTTCTTTTATCTTAACAGGCAATCCTCACAGAAATGTCACGGACATACTCCATTTCGACAAAATAACAAGCTGAAATCTCACCAATCTGTGAGATTTCAAATTTTTTGAGGAAAGCCGAGAGGAAATGCCTCCTCCCGGCTTTCAATAGGTTTATGATTATCTATTGTAGCAATCTCTGCCGTTACTCCGAAGTCCTCAGCCGTTCCACCACAGTTCCCTTGTTAAAGAAGTGGAGAACGATCAGCGGAATAACCGCAGCCAGCAGCAGATAAAGCACACCAATGACCAGAACCGGAACCAATGTAATATTCAGAGTAAAGAACCACATGGAAGGGCCATTCAATGCGCTCTTTAGCACTGTGACTGCCAGGATCGCTGCGACTGCTCCGCCGATAATGTCCGCACCTACGGCATAGTAGATGCCCTCATAGACCGTCAAGCGGCGAAGCTGCTTGCCGGTCATACCGATGCTCTGCATGGTAGCAAACTCATGGCGGCGGGTGATGATGTTGGTAATAATCATGTTGGCAAAGTTAATCAGTCCTGCAAAGGCCATGATGCAACCAATCAGACCGCCGATAACCAGGATCATGCTGCGGACCGAATCAAGCTGCTCTTTCAACAGCTTGGTGGAAGTATAGGCAACCGAAGTATTTTCACTCACATAGCTGCTCAAAAATTCTTCCATCTGCGGCTGCAAGGCTTCATCCACATTGAATCCATAAGTCAGCAGCGTGGGAGCGTCATAGATTTCCTTAAATACAGTGTCCGGCAGATACACAAAAGGAGCATCAGCGGCGATGTGCGCCTGGGCGGTGGTGCCTGTCGGCGTTTCGGTTTCCGTTCCCACGAGGATCGCTTTTGCAAGGATAGTGCTGGTTTTGACCAGTTCCCCATCCTTGTAGAAGGAAATGCTCTCTCCAACCTGTAACTGATCGGTCAGCGGAGTGTTCCTTGGTTCCTCTGTCAGTTTGTCCATGGGGCAGCCAATAATGACATATTCTCCGGTAGCCATTTTCTGCGTTAAGGTTTCGGCATCTTTTTCGCCTTCAAAAATACGCATATCCGCCCAGAAATTCTCGGAGGCTCCCATCACATTACCAAAATAGCGCCTTTCGGTATCAGAACTTGTGTACAGGCTATATCCCTGATAGCTTTGATTTACGACGCCTTCTTCCTCATGGAATAGCTCTATGCCGCTTAAATCTTCAAACCCATAGTCAACCAACACATTTCTATCGTCTTTTGTATTTCGGTAAAGATAGCGTTCATCCTCAACTCCGGGCTGTCCGGCAATCAGATCCACCGCCTGCTGTGAGAGTGTATCTTCATGGTGCTGAACGCTTTCCATTACATTAAATGCGGCTGAGTTATAGACATTAAAATCTGTTCTGGTGACACGGTTTACCCACTTTTCTTCATCAAGGCTTTGCGTCACAATGATGATAGAGTTAAACAGGACGATGCACAGAAGCAGGGAAATAATGATGAACGCTGAACGCCGACGATTGCGGCCCAGGTTGGAAAAGGCCATACGGGACAGCTTTACCCCATTGGTTCGCTTGGCACTTCTCTTTTTATAGGCGTTCTGCTCGGTGTAGCGGATCGCCTCCAGAGGAGAAATCTTTGCCGCCTTTTTTGCAGGCTTCCGGGTGCTGATAAACACGGTCAGGATTGTAAAGAGGGCAGCGATAACAAAGATCAGAGGCGAGGTCGATACGGATGTACCCACCATAGAGTATTCAAGGTTAATGATCTCTGTCACGATAGGAAGCAGCACCCAGCCGGCAAAGAAACCGGCAATCAGACCAATAGGCAGTCCGATCAGCGTGAGCCAGACCGCCTGACGGTTCACAATGCCCTTGATCTGCCGTGTGGAAGTTCCAATCGTCCGCAGCAGACCGTATTGACGAACATCCTGCATCACAGAAATATCAAAGATATTGTAGATCAGCAGGTATCCGCACACGACAAACATCAGGATAAATACAACAGCAAACACGATGGACTCTGATGAAGTCAATCCCTGGGACATTTGATTTTCAGAGGCGAGAATGAAATTGTCTGCGCCCATATCCTCTGGATTGCCGCCAATGGAGTAAACGAACTCATTCAACTGCTGCTGAACATTTTCTTTATTCTTCAGCACGACATCGGAAAAAGTAACGCCGGACATTTCATGGTCTACCGCATAAGTGTTCTGAACCACATCGGGGTTTTCCTTTATAAACTGCTCTGAAACAGTCGCAACGCTCACAGAGTCATTGCTTGCTTCCCACCAGCCGGAAAGCACCATATCATAATGATAAGTTTTCCCCCGCAGTTCAAATTCCAGCGGAACCGCTGCGCCAATCTTTGGTTCTACACCCAGCGCCTTCAGCGCCAAATCCGTAGTGGCGATCTCATTCGCTTTCTCCGGTGCAGCTCCGTGAGTAGGCACACAGAAGGTCAGCTCCTGCTGCACACTGTCCGCATAATTAATCTCAATGGAATGGCTGGAAGTATTGCTTGCATAGCCAATGATGCGCCGGTGACCTGCCTGCTCCACAAAATCGCTGTTTACAAGCTGCTCGTACTGTTCCTCCGTCATATATCCTAAAGTGCCATCCGCCTTGCTGCCTTTCTGCATTTGCAGAGAGAGCTGGATGGAGGACGCCATATTGAACGCCAGGGAAGTGATAGAGGTAAATAGGAAAGCAGTCAGGATAATTGCCAGCAGCGCAGCCAGATTGCGTACCTTATTCTTCTTGAAATAGCGTTTGGATAGCTTGGTAATCACTTTGGAATTATTGTTGCCAAATAAAATATCATTCATGTTGTTCACCACCTTTGCCTTTATTCATTTACCCGAAGCCGCTCTACAACACTCCGATTGTTAAGGAGTCGGAGTGCAACAACCGGAACGATAAACGCCAGTACCAGAAAGAGAACCAGCATAATCAGCGCAGGCAGCAAGGTTATCTGGAATGTCATCATCATACTGGTAGGACCGTTTTCTACAAATGCTCTTAGCAATGTCATGCCAAGTGTCGCCGCAACTAGTGTTCCGACAATCCCAGCCAGCAGCACATAAGAGAAGCTTTCCGAAATCATCATTTTTCGGAGCTGCCGGTTCGTCATACCAATGCTTTGCATGGTGGCAAACTCATGACGGCGGGTAACGATATTGGTCATAACCAGATTGATGAAGTTGATCAGGCCCACCAAAGCAAATACAGAACCTATCATTCCGCCAACCAGCAGGACAACATTTTTAATGCCTAAAACATCAGCTTTCAGCGTTGTAATAGAATTATAGGAAACATCGGTGTCCCGCATCAGATAGTTCTCCATATCCTGCTGATACTGTTCCTCTACATCAAAGAAGAAACCATACAAGGTAGGGGTTTCATAAATCTCTTTGAACTTATTTTCTGACATATAGATCTTTGGTCCACCAACATCTGTCGTAATATTATCGCCACCGCCAGTCAAGGTCATTTCATTGCTCGTAACAGCAGCCTTGGCAATCACTGTAAACTCCTCAGTCGGAGTTCCATTTTCATAAAACTGAATGGTGTCTCCAACCGACAGGCCAAAATAATAGGTATTATCCGCACCACCGCTTAAGTTTCCCTTATCGTTATAGTGGCTTACTAAAATTACATTGTTGCCATTCCAGAGTTTTTCTTTCAGGACAGACACATCGCTTTCGCCCTCAATAATGTCCATCTTGTTCAGGAGATTTTCAGAGAAGCCATACACATTTCCAAGCGGAAGGTTATCCGCAGTCAACGCAGCATAATCCCCTCCATACTCAATCCAGCCGAGATTTAATGAATCAGGAAGTACATAGGCATATTTATCCCTATTATCAATCGAGAAAGAAGGCCCCCAATCACAGGCAATATGATCATCCTCAAAAGTGTTACGGTATAGGCGGACTTCGTTTATTACACCTGGCTGCTGTTCAATTTCCTCTACCGATTTTTCTGAAACAGTACAGCTATGCCCAAATTCATCTCCCCATGCGGCTTGAATGTCTGGGTTATAAACCGCAAAGTCACTTCGGGTCTGTTTTTGTACATAAGTAGCTTCATCAAAGCTGCCGCTGAAGATAAATACCGAGTTCAGGAGGACGATGCTCAAAGTCAGCGAAATCACAATAAAGACTGTCCGGCGCTTATTGCGCTGAAGATTTGCCTTCGCCATGCGGGGAATAACTGCTCCGGTATTTGTCTTTTTTCGCTTTATGGAAACCGTGTCCTGCTCTACATAGCGGATAGCCTCGATAGGTGACACACGGGAGGCTTTCTTCACCGACTTTCTGGTACTGATATAAACCGTAAGTCCTGAGAACAGGATCGCACCTACGATGATACCCAAATATGGAAGTGTGCTGACCTCAATGTTTTTACCACTATAATCGGCAGCAAACATCTGGAGTGCCGCAGGCAGAATACTGCGTCCGAGCAGGATGCCAAAAAGCAAGCCAAATGGTGTTCCAATCAGGAACAGGTACAGCGCCTGCCGGTTGACCAAACGCTTGATCTGCTGGGAAGTAGTCCCCACCGTCCGTAGCAGGCCATACTGCCGAATATCGTTGGTAACTGCAATCTCGAATACATTATAGATCAGCAGATACCCACAGAACATGAATAGGACGCCAAATACACCTGCTACCAGCCACATGATAGAGCCGCCGCTGTTGTTGGAGAGGAAAGTGTTGGGGGCTACACGGACATAATTCTCAGCACTTCTATCGTCTGGATTACCGCCAATGCTGCGGACAAACTCCGAGATGCGCTCCTTTACCATGGAGCTATCCCGCATGATCACATCAGCATCATAAATGCCACAACCCTCACGCCCTTGGGCAATTTCGTTCATCATCTCCGGATTTTCTTCCATGAAGGCTTTGGAAACAATGACTGATTCCGATTTTTCGTTTGGTGTGTCGTAAATACCGGATACAATCATATCAAAATGATACATCTGGCCGCTTTGACGATTCTTAAATTCGATAGGAATTTCTGCCCCAATTTTTTCTTCGATGTTCAGATCCTTCAGTATATTGGCAGAAACCAAAACCTCATTTGCTTTTTGAGGGGCAGAGCCTGTGCGTGGTGTCAGCATCCGAATTTCCAACTGAGTCTGGTCGGCATAATCGACCTCTGCAACACGCCGGTTTGTGTTGGTCATAATTTCGACTGGTATCCAGCAGCCCACCTTTTCAAACATGGCGTTTTCTTTTAACTGCTGGAGCTGATCCTCGGAAAGTCCCTGTACCAGAGCATCCGCAGATGATCCCATCATTTTTGCCATGCTGTATTCCAGCGTCCCACTGGCACCCATGCCAATGGTCAGGACTGCCGTAAAGAGAAAAGTTGTCAGGGCAATCGCAATGGCTGCAATCACATTCCGCATTTTGTTACTGCGAAAACTGCGGTTTGCCAGCTTTTTGATGACAGCCTTGTTGTTATTGCCAAATAGAATGTCATTCATAGTCCCGCCCCCTTTACTGCACGATCTTACCATCCTCGATCCGAATGATGCGGTCGGCAAGCTGGGCGATCTCACTGTTATGGGTAATCATCACGAGGGTCTGATGGAATTTCTGGCTTGTGGTTTTCAGAAGCCCCAGCACATCGGCGCTGGTCTTGCTGTCCAGGTTGCCGGTGGGTTCATCAGCCAAAACAATAGCGGGTTTTGACACCAAGGCGCGGGCAATGGCTACGCGCTGCTGCTGACCGCCGGAGAGGTTATTGGGCATATTGTTCAGCTTATCCTCCAGCCCCAGCATCTGAACGACTTCTTTCATAAACTTCTTGTCTACCTTGTTTCCGTCCAGCTCCACAGGCAGCACGATGTTTTCATAGACATTTAGCACCGGAACCAGATTGTAGTTCTGGAAGATGAAGCCGATCTTTCGTCTGCGGAAGATAGTAAGCTGCTCGTCTTTCAATGTAGAGAGGTCGCGCCCATCCACAATGACCTTGCCGGAGGTAGGCACATCCAGCCCGCCGATCATGTTCAGCAGAGTGGATTTGCCGCTGCCGGAGGTTCCAACAATCGCTACAAATTCCCCCTGCTCAACAGAGAGGTTCACACCATCCAAGGCTCTGGTAATGTTCGGCTCTGTGCCATAATATTTTTTCAGTTCAGTCGCTTGCAAAATGCTCATAAAGAACACCATCCTTTCTTTTTGATAAACCCATTGTAACGACCAAACCTCACAGAAATGTCACGAGCCACAAAAAATTTCCGCTAAATTCGGCCCCAAATGTCACGAACCTGTGACATTTCATTTTTTCGGGGCGTGCCTGCTCTACTTTCGGAGCAGGAAAACAGAAAAGGTTGAGCCTTTCCCAACTTCCGATACCACCCGGATATAGCCGCCCTGCAAGGTCACAATCTCACGAGCCAGATACAGGCCAATCCCAATACCGTCCACATCATGCACCGCATCTTCCCGGTAAAACCGTTTGAAAATCGTCCCCTGGTGCTGCTCTGAAATGCCGATGCCGGTGTCGGCAATGTCGATCTTCACATACATTTCCCAGCCTTCCACCGACACACGGATCTGCCCGCCTGCCGGGGTGTATTTCACAGCATTATCCAGAATGTTGAACAGGGCTTCGCTTGTCCATTTTCTATCATGGCGTGCATCCAAATGCTCCGGGCATTCCACCTGCACATCTATTTGTTTCTTTTCGGCATTGAGCAAAATCCCGCCCAGGGCAGCGGCAAGGGTATCATAAACCGGCTGCTGTTTTTGCTCCAGTGAAATGACTCCTGTTTCCAGGCGGGAGGTTTTAATCATGGCTTGCATGAGGAAGTCCAGCTTATCAAGCTGGCTGGCCTGGGCTGTCAGAAATTCCTTTTGCTTCTGCGGGGGGACCTCGTTTTCAAGCAGCGTGTTGTTGATCATCTTCAAGTTGGCAATCGGGGTCTTGACCTGATGGGAGATGTCAGAGATCAGCTCTTGCAGGTCAGCCCGTTCCTTTGCGATGCTGTTTTTATTTTCCTGCATGACCTCGTACAGCCGCCCCAGCCGGTAGTTGATTTTATAGAACAGGCTTTCTTCCTCGACCGTCTGCTTCGGCTGCATATCCCCGGAGAGCATATCATCCATCTGACCACAAAAGGCATCGGAGAACCGGACCAGCTTCCGGCGGATCAGAGCCACAAAGAAGATAACGCAGAGCAGTACAAAGAGACTGAACAGGAACACACACCGGACAGCGGTTATATTCTGGGTCAGCAGATAAACAGCGGCGCAGACTGCACCAACCGCCAGCAGCAAAAGCGTTCCCAAAAGGACGCAGGCTTTGTTGATGGAGAGTTTTCGCATATTCATTTGAGCGCCCCTCCGATCCACATATAGCCCATGCCGTACACCGTCTTGATGTACTGGCGTCCATCCGTTTCAATTTTATTCCGCACCCGGCTGATGGCCGCAGTCAGGGCGTGTTCATCCACAAAGTTCCCATCGGCATCCCACAGCTTTTCAAGCAGCACCTGCCTGGTCAAAACATTCTGCGGATTTTTGGTCAGGATTTTCAACAACCGGTATTCCAGCGGAGTGAACACCAGCGCCTTACCGGACAGGGAAGCCGTCATCTCCGAGAAATTGATGGACAGCGCACCGTCCTCATAGCTATCACCGCCGCCAGACTGTTTCGCCAGCCGCCCCAGCACCACGGACAGCTTTTTTTGAAAGACGCTCATAGGAAATGGCTTGGTCACATAGTCCTCTGCGCCCAGCTCATAACCTTTGAGCATATCGCTCTCCATATCATTTGCAGTCAGGAAGATCACCGCTGTATCCGGCCGGCGCTCCTTTACCTCACGGCAGAAATCAAAGCCATTCCCATCCGGCAGGTTTACATCCAGCACGATCAGGTCATAGTCCTGCTTGGTCAGAAAGTTGCTGGCTGCTGATTTTGTCAATGCAGAGTCCACGACATAGCCCGCAGCATCCAGGTTATAGCACAAGGTATTATTCAAAAGTCGGTCATCCTCGACTACTAAAATTCGCATTGTATCACACTCCTTCATTCTTAGTGTAGCATCCAAATGTCACAGAAACCTCACGAGAGGATTATTTTTTTGTATTTTTGAAACGGCGGTCTGCCGGTTTCTCTGCATCCTTGGGAATCAGCCAAATGGTAGCCATCTTCACAGCACCGGGGATACGCCCACCGGCACACAGATAATTGATCTGCCTTGGGGTAACACCCCATTTTTCACTTGCTTCTTTCAGCGTCATATAATCCATATAGTTTCCCTCCAATATGGTTTATTATATTTCCTTTGCTCGAAGAATACAAGCGTGCAAATGGGGCGCAAGGCCCTGTGCCAGAAGCACTTTGAGACCTTGCGCCCTTTGTTATTCTATCCTAAAAATACTTTGCCAGCTGCTTCAGACCGCGCCGGATACTGTCACGGACACGGCTTGGGTCTACACCCTCCGCTGCGGCGATCTCACTCACGCGCATACCCAGGTAATACCGGGCATAGATCCGCTTGGCCTGCTTCTCTGGCAGAGCCATCACAGCGGCATAGAGCTGCTCCCGCAGCTGCTTTTCCTCCAAAAGCATTTCCGGTGTCTGGGGCTTCATCAGGATCGCATTTTCAATGCCGTTGTCGCAGTCCAGGGAGTAGTACGCCTTATAGCGATACATCCTCCGGTCATAAGCAGCTTCCGCACGCTCAGCGGCTCGGATCGTCTCCAGCACATCTTCTGTTACTTCTACAAAGTGATCTGTTTTATAAACATCAGGATATAGCCTTCTTGAGGAATATGAACTTTTCCAGCAAGCAGACTATGACTGCGTATGTCATAGCTGCTCCCAAGTTCGATTGGTATCAGCCTACATGGCAAGTCTTCTTTCAGAAGCCTTTTTTTGATGCGGAAAAATATGGTGCTCCTCGTGGTTTGTCGAAGCCTGCCTTGGGTATTACATGGAACAACAAGTTTAAGTTGAGTTCTACTTGGACTTCATGGGTGACCCTTCATGCCAATACGACATCCTATAATGCCTTCCGCCGGTATCGCTCTGGTTATTTTGCCTCTATGCGAATGGTTAAGACATTCTTTGATGAAGCCTTGACTGTTAATTTCTATGCTGATGATATCTTCAGAAGTCAGAAAGACCAATGGACCATGTATGGCGACCATGCAACCTTGACGAAGGATAGTTATAATAGTGCCCGTGAAATTGGTGTCAGGGTGGTCTATAAATTCAATTCTGGTCATAGAAAGTATAAGGGTTCTGGTGCTGGTAATGCAGAAAAGAGCCGTTTCTGATAGACCGGTTCTTCAGATAAAAAAGAAATTGTATTTCAAAAGTCCTTTCACACTAAGCTTATGTCTTTGTATTAGAAGCATTTTAGTGTGAAAGGACTTTTAACACAAAATAATTGGCAAATTATTCTTTTTTTTCAGATATTATGTGTAAATTTGCACTATCATTTAAAGTTTAATCCTATT
>ERZ650306.1745-NODE-1745-length-11846-cov-5.028496_pt1 | contig 11846 bp, 10 predicted proteins | sample MGYA00376242_ERZ650306 | MGnify/ENA primary metagenome ERZ650306 (study PRJEB26733, sample SAMN07839244) | wastewater metagenome | biome: urban; feature: wastewater treatment plant; material: waste water | place: USA: North Carolina | collected 2016-03-31 ...
ACATAAGAAATTTTGTGTTTGCTGGAACAAAGCATCTGAACAACATAAGATTTACTGTCCGTAAATTCTTTCGGTCCCATTACTCCGCCAATATATCCTAACCCTTTCACAGACTTTTGGTCTGCTATCTCTAACATGACTTTAGCCGGTAAAAGATTATATTTTTCGAGTTGTTCTTTATCTTTTGTATAAACACCAACGCAATCAAAGTTAGCAAGGGGCTATCGGTTAATTCCCGACAGCCCCAAATATGTATTTTCTATTGTTCTTCTTTGCCCGTTGCCCTCTCTTCTCCCATTTCTCGGATCATCTCTGCAATAACATCTTCCTCTTCTTCAAGTTCCTCTGAAATCTCAGAAATAGATTTTCCTTTTACCAGTTTCTTTTGAATCTGCATTCTAAGAAGCTCAATTTTCCCTTCGAATTTTCCCTCTTCTCTTCCAACCTCTCTGCCCTCTTCCCAGGACGCTTCCCGCTCCTGTCGCATATGCTTTTCCTCATCGTATTCATAAATACTCACTTGTTTCGCCTCCGCTCTGTTTTGTTTCAAAAACTCTGCCATAATCCCTTCCTGAATACACTCACTGATTGCCTGTTCCACTGCTTCTTCCACCGGCTTTACCTGGGCGTACTCCCGCACTCTTGCAGTATATTCCGAGTAATCCTTCAGAGATTTGCACATTTCCTTCAACTTTTCATTATGCCCGCGGTTGATATTCAGCATCACCGCAGTCAGCTCCAATGCCGGATATTCTTCTTTGACGCAATACGCATCAGACAATCTTAAAATTTTTCGATCCGGCTGTTCCTGACTTCCATTGTAAAAGATCACAAACTGCGGGGTCGGGATCTGAATACATTTCGTACCATACAGATTTTCATCTTTTGTCATCCCGGAATACAGATCCGAGATATAAAACAAATACCGCAGGGGCAGGTTGGGACTGTAGGTGGACTGATGCTCATACAGGGAAAGTCTGGAATCAATGAGAAAGGACAGATCATTATGCATCGACATGTAGATTGCATTTTCCAGTGTAACAATCTCCAACTTCGTTTCATCTGTATACGCTGTCCCATTGATTGCATTGTACAGAGATAACAGATTTCTCCTGTCAGAAAACAGTTTTCGGAATACTGTATCCTTGTAATTGCGGTTTGCAGTGACTTTTTTGCTCTTTCTTTTTGTCATAGACAATACCTCCTGTGTCAGCAGGAGTGCAAGAACATACTGCTCTTTTCCGAATTGTTCAGAACTCCTGCTTTTCTAATTTAATTGGAATTAAAAGCATGGATTTCTGAAATGAATTTAGAATATAAGACGGCAAAATGCCCTGAAACTTAAGAGAAATATGCTTTGGTTTTATACTAGCATGCTTCTTCAGTAGTTTCAAGACATTTTTATAGAATTTAATTTGACTATAGTTTGTAAAATTATTACGCATTAGTCCAGATCAAAGAGCTGGCGCTGTTTCAGGTCAACGGAGTTCCAGACAGTTCGTGTATTTGGTTTGCTATAAAGATAAACTGTACTGGATACTTTTGCATATACTTTACAATTGTTTTTATAAGTATATGTGCCATCTGCATTTTGCTTATTTACCGACAGCTCCTTTTTTGTAACCTGCCTATCTTCTGTCTGCACCGCTTTCCTTATAGTAGCGTTCCTTACTCTGATACATTCTTGCATCTGCAGCTTTTGAAATTTCATATGCACTACCCCAGTTTCTCTCTGTGCTGAAAACCCATCCGTACGAAACAGTCATTGAATCAACAAACTTTCCATGCCAGTTTGCCACATTGGAGTCGAAGCTATGTATCAGCTCTTCCACCTGGTTTGGATTCTCTGTGATGATCACTGCAAATTCATCTCCACCGATTCTGTATACCTTTCCATACTCATGAAAGCTGTCTCTCATGCAATCTGCCGCTGCGCATATAAGCTCGTCTCCTGCCATATGGCCATAAGAATCATTTGCCCGTTTTAATCCGTTCAGATCTGCAGAAATGTATACCCATTCCTCACTAAGATTAAGCTTTTTCATATCATTTTCATATGCGTGCCTGTTTAAACATCTGGTAAGCTCATCCGTATTTGAGGTGTATATCAGTTTTTCTTTTTCCAGTCTTTCTTTCATCACTTTGGAAAACATATAGGTTATACAGCAGGATGCCAGTACCAAATATGCACCTACTATAAAAATAGCAATCATGCCGCCCTGCTGATAAAATGAATCCTCTACAGTTACAATAACAATATAGTTATCATTCTGGTGCATCATGCATCTGCAGTGCTTTCCATCCATTCTGATCTGTGTTACAGTCGCACCGTCAGCACTGACATGATCCGCTGATATCCCCACATCTTCCAGTTTTTCCCCTAATTTGCTACTGTCCGTGGCTCCTTCTATTACCTGTGTATCCGCATCTGCAACCATAATTTCCATGGCTTTATATACCGGCATTCCGGCAACTACATTGGAAATGTTATTCTGCTTTATTTCATTGAGAAGTCTCTTTGGCTCAATTCCCACCTGGAGCATCTTAGTTCCGTCTTCGTTCCAGGTGATGGCATACATCATTTTCTTTCCCTCTGCAGTATTGGGAGTAACATCCTGGCACATGGTCAGCGATTTATCCTTAAGCATAGGCTTAAAATACTCCATCTGCGTACCGGAATCAAAATTATAGCCAAAATACTTGGGTGCAGAACCACTGTAAATGGTTCCCTGATCATCAAAAAGATGTATCTCATCAACAGCCATTAGTTTTGCTATTTTCTGCAGCTCATCCACATCATATTCTACCGCCGGATCGGCATCAATCATATATGACACTGCTTTAGCCCTTACAATATAATCGTCCTTTAACGATTCGATCAGCTCGTTCCTGCTCTCATCATTTTTATCAAGCACAGTAATCACACGATCAAGAAGCACCTTTGATGTTCTATGGGCATTTTTGTCATTAACATATTTCAAAATGCTCGCTTCAAGGAGTAAGGCAACCACAATTATCATAATAGATAAAATTATAATTTTTTTCTTCTTCATATTTCCCGTTCCTTTGTCAGATATGTGGTTTTAGTGTAGCAAACGGCAGATGGGATGTCAACCTGGGAATCGTGTGCAGGCATCAGAAACATTGTACAATTTTTATAAATTTCCCCATTATCATTGCTATTTTTTGGTAAAAAGAGTATACTTTGAAATACTAAACATCAGGAGTACAAAATTATGAACACACACTCATCCGGATATTACAGCATAGACAAAGACTATAATATCCTAAGCTATAACGACACTGCCAAACAGCTGTACCCCAATCTCCAGCCGGGAGTGAAATGCTATAAGGCACTTATGGGGCTTGATTCCCCATGCCCGCCCTGCCCTGTAGCACTGGGGATACAGTGTGAAATTTAAATGGTCAGGTGGAAAAGAAAGTGGCGGAAAGAAACATCCTTTTAATATGAATGAAAATTTGATGGGACCACTTAATGATTCAAAATTATTGAAAAGCACATTGAATAACAACAATAATTTTGAACTTGATTCTAACGCTACAAGCTCAACAATGGTTCCTGCGATTTCAACATTAATAAAAAATGATAGTCTGCTAAAAAACGGTACCTGGGCATATCTGGACAGTGGAAAGAATAAGAATAGACGTTATCTTTTCTGGACTTCTGTAAACGTTAGTAACTTTCCGACAGGGACAAAAATTCCTGTCATTATCTGCAGAGCAGATAATGAATACTATGTTTCCGAGTCAACAACTGCCGAGCGAACCGGAGATAAAATAACAACACTATACAAGGTAATTGCAGATCATCAGTATAATGCTGAGAGTTATCAAAAAATTGCTGATAAGGGTACGAAATATGATAGTTTACAAGCTGCTTATGATGCATACGTAGAGAAAATTACAGAAGATAGTAATTATTCACAATTCAAAGATACATTGTCGAAAAATTAAATCCCATAAGACAAATACACCAGTTTATGAGAAAAAAATCTCTCGTAGACTGGTGTATTTTTGCTTTTAATAGAATCATCCTATTCAATCTCAACAACAAGTCGATGCAGTCCAGGTCTCCAGCGCATCCATATCAGGCGTATACCTCAAATGTCTGAATATAACCGTTCTATTCTTTGGTTTCTATCCTTATATGATGCAATTCACGTCCGAGCAATTAAGACATTTACGATCAAGTAAAAATATGGCTATTCCTGGCTTAAATTGTAAATAATATAACCATGATCAACTATAAATATGATTCGACTTGACTTCCTTTAATACAAGTGCTGTTGCGGTCAACCTGAAACTTGTTTCAACTTGACTTCATTTAATACAAGCGCAATCTCAGTCAACCAAAAACTTGTTTCGACTTGACCGTATACTGCATATGCGCAATTCCAGTCAACCAAAACTTGCTTCAACTTGACCGTATACTGCATATGCGCAATTCCAGTCAACCTGAAACCTGTTTCAACTTGACCGAAAATAATAAAATTGCGCTCGCGGTCAAATCATACATTACTATTTACTTGGAAATTACTATAATCTAAAAGAAACTGTCGGATCATACCGCATCCTTATACACTCTCTGGATATGCATTGCCAGATATCCTGTCTCTGTTTCATCCAGCTTATGTCCAATACATTCTTCCAGGTTTTTACAGATGTCAGTGGCAACCTTATAGGCCTGGGGATACTGATCCAGCATATATTCATTCATGTCCAGATTCAGCTTCTCTCCTGTAGATGCACGCGCTACCATATACTTCATATGGTTCATCAGGCGATTATAGGACAGTGACAGTACATCGATTGGCTTACCTGTTGCTTTCTCGAGCATATCTATACACTCTCTCACTGCTCTCGCAGTCTGCATGGCAACAGATACCTTCTCGTCACCAATTGCAGAATGAATATGCAATGCCACATATCCAACCTCATGATCATCAATCTCTATCTGAAGTCTTTCTCTCAGAATTGTTTTCAGTGTTTCCGCAACTTTAAATTCACTGTAGAAAAGAACCTTGATATCCTCTGTCAGCGGATTGCTGATCTGCTCATTTCTGCGGATTCTTGCGACTGCAAAAGAAATATGGTCAGCAAGTGGAAAAAGAATCCCTCTGTCTATGGAATCTCCAAACACTTTCTGTGACTCTGTCAGAATTGCATCTGCAATCTCCAGATACTCCGGCTCTATTCCCTTTACCAGTTCCTTCGCAGATCCACGCTCTGTCTCCTGTTCCAGACGATATGTAGTGCATCCCTCCGGCTTATCAAAACGCTGGCTGACCTTTTTTCCAAAGCCAACACCCTTGCCAAGAATCACATACTCCTTATTTTCATCCATATCAATGGCTATAACACCATTATTATTTAATACCTTGCTAACTCTGTACATCTCTGTCGTAATCCCCTCTATAAAAATTTATTGCCATTATAATAATTTTCCCTTTGGTCATAAAACATGTTTAAAAATGCTTTACGCAAAATAATACTACAAAATGGGACGCACATCTTGCGAAAAGCATTTTTCAGACACGCTCTAGTAAATAATGCATTTAAGACAGTTCAGCAGAATACGAAAGACAAGGAAAATATCTGCAGGCGTGCTGACGCACAACAAAGATATCTGACGCAGGATTTCACACTCTGATGGACTGGATTAAGATGCATTATTTACCAGGACTGCTATAGTTTACCATATTTTGAATAAGAATCCTACCCGTCACACAAATTTGTTACATTTTTGATTCCAAGATCCCTCCTGCAAAAAAGTCATCCTTTTCAATTCACGTGCGTAAAAAAACAGTCAGATAATCAAGATATCATCTCTTTTGATCATCCAACTGTTTTTTGACATGTTTAACTTCGTTATTTCTATATTATAACAATATTATTCCAGTGTCTCCACCGCAAACAACGGTTCACCGGCCTTGATCTCACCGTTTGCCAGAAGTCTGATCCTCTGGTTGTCTTCCGGTTCAGTATCAAGGATAGGGGAAGTGATAGACGGAGCATTAGCAGTTAAGAACTCCAAATCCAGTTTCATCATCGGATCACCTTTTTTCACTTTCTGACCCTCTGTTACCAGGATTTCGAAGCCTTTTCCTTCCAGTTTTACAGTGTCGATTCCCATATGAAGAAGCATAGGGATACCGGAATCTGTCTGGAAACCTATAGCATGTTTTGTATCAAAAATAAACTCAACTTCACCGTCTGCAGGTGCATATACAGTACCTTCTGTTGGTGTCACCACTGCACCGTCACCCATCATTTTTCCTGCAAATCCCTCATCCGGTGCAGTAGAAAGATCTGCTGCGATTCCGTCTACAGGGCTGTAAATGATTGCTGTTTTTCTGATCTTTTCTTCTTTTACAGGTGCCAAGGACTGTGCTGTACCTGCATTTTTGTCCTCAACCTCTGCACTGTTCTGTCCATCTGCATTTCCTGCTGCAGCATTTTCCTGTACCTGTACATTATCCGGTGTCTCATCTGCGAATTCGTTGGGAGCAGTCTCCAGATATTCTTCCAGCTTCGCCTTGATAACAGTTACATGAGGTCCATAGATAACCTGTACGCCCTGTCCTTTTTTTACGATTCCTCTGGAATCTGTCTGTTTCAGAAGTTCATCACGAACTTTCTCAGGCTCTGCAACTGTGATACGAAGTCTGGTCGCACAACAGTCAACATCTACGATATTTTTCTTTCCGCCAAGGCCTCTGGTGATCAGTTCACTTACCGGATCACCGGAGGTTGCTGCAGCTGCACCGGCTGTCTTTCCGGCTTCTTTTCTTGCATTTACATCAGCTTTTGTATAAAGCTTTGTCTCTGTATCATCATCTTCACGTCCAGGAGTCTTGAAATTAAATTTCCTGATCATAAATGTAAAGATCACATAATACAGGATAAAGTAAATAATACCAACCGGAATGATCCTCAGCCAGCTTGTTTTTGCATTTCCCTGCAGGATACCAAAGAGGAACAGGTCAAGGAAACCGCCTGAGAAAGTAAGTCCTACTGCAATATTCAGCATATGTGCGATCATATAAGCCGCACCTGCCAGGATCACCTGAACTACGAACAATGCCGGAGCTACAAACAGGAATGAGAATTCCAGCGGTTCAGTGATACCAGTAAACATACATGCCAGCGCTGCGGAAAGAAGAAGTCCGCCTGCCGCTTTTTTCTTCTCAGGTTTTGCACAGCGATACATAGCCAGCGCTGCTCCCGGAAGACCAAAAATCATAAAGATAAACTCACCAGAGAAATATCTGGTTGCATCCGCACTGAAATGTGCTATATTTGCAGAATCAGCAAGCTGTGCAAAGAAGATATTCTGTCCGCCCTGCACCACCTGTCCTGCAACTTCCATAGTTCCGCCCACTGCTGTCTGCCAGAATGGCATATAAAATACATGATGCAGCCCAAAGGGAATCAGTGCTCGTTTAATAATACCAAAAATCAGAGTTCCCAGATATCCACTGCCTGTTACCAGACCGCCCAGAGCATAAATACCGTTCTGAACTACCGGCCATACAAAATACATCAGGATTCCCACAAACATATATACGATTGTGGAAATGATCGGTATAAATCTTGAGCCGCCAAAGAATGACAGCGCATTCGGAAGCACAATTTTGTGGAAACGGTTATGAAGTGCCGCAACACCAAGACCTACGATAATACCGCCGAATACACCCATCTGCAGAGACTGGATCCCGCATACAGAAGTAATGGTTCCTTCCAGTACATCTGCTGCTATCTGACCGTCTGCTGTGATTTCATTGTTGATAAGAAGCATGGCACTGACAGCCACATTCATAACGAAATATGCAATCAGCGCAGAAAGAGCAGCAACCTCTTTCTCTTTCTTTGCCATACCAATGGCAACACCAACAGCAAAGATCAGCGGCAGATTGTCAAATACAGCACTTCCAACCTTGTTCATAATGATCAGAAGAGAATTAAGTAATGTTCCACTTCCCAGGATCTTCTGCAATCCATAGGTAGCGATAGTTGTTTCATTTGTGAAGGAACTGCCGATACCAAGCAACAAACCTGCAACAGGGAGAATTGCGATCGGAAGCATAAAGGATCTTCCCACACGCTGCAAAACTCCAAAAATCTTGTCTTTCATGTTCTTTTGTCTCCTTTTCCTTATTCGTGCGAATAAACCGTCTTGTTTCCGGGAGATTAAAACCTTCTGACATATGATTATTCCGCGTTTTACCACATAAAATACATCAAAAAAAGGCACTAACCCCCATAAACATTAAAAAATAACATTTATGACCGGTTAATGCCTGCCTGTCCAGTAACACACCAAATCTGTGCTATACTATAAAGGATTATTTATTCCCTGTCAAGATACTCAGGAAAATTTTTTACAAAATATTTTTGCATTTCATGAATCGATCTCTGTAATGACCATTTATTATTTTCAAAGCCGCAACATTCTCTGCATCCTTCTGATCTGATAGAAATTTATTGATTTCCCACTGCCGCAGGCTACACGTTCAACTTGATCACTCTGTCTTCTCATTTTAATCCATTCAGATCTACAGAAATGTACACCCATTCATCGCTGAGTTTAGGCTCTTTTCAGGGGGATTTTATCTGTTTCTCTCTTCCAGATATTCCAGACATTCATTCACACCTTTAATACCAAGTTCCTTGCGTACTTTATCCTGAATTTCCACCAGACATTCCAAAAGAAGAGGATTAAACATTCCGCATTCTCCATTTAGGATCATCTCTATTGCCTTTTCATGAGAATATGCTTTCTTATATACCCGGTCACTTACCAGGGCATCATACACATCTGCCAGTGATACCACCTGGGCAGATATAGGGATTTCTTCTCCCTTCAGGCCATCCGGATATCCTTTTCCATCATAACGTTCATGATGCCAGCGGCATATTTCATAGGCATATTTCATCATCTCTTCATCATGATACATTTCCAGCCTGTCAAGCATCCGGGCACCTATGATCGTGTGCTGTTTCATGGCTTCAAATTCTTCCTTTGTAAGCTTTCCGGGTTTATTCAGAATTTTTTCGTCAATTCCAATCTTACCGATATCATGAAGTGCGGAAGCTGTGGCGATCATATGCTGCTGAGACCAGGAAAGATCGTAATTCTCTGATTTTCGCATCAATTTCTCTAGCAAAAGCTGAGTCAGAATATTAATATGCAACACATGAAGCCCGCTTTCACCATTTCGGAACTCTACAATCTGACTGAGAATCCCGGTCATCATACGGTTGTTTTTCTCTTTCTCATAAATCTGATCTGTTACCAGATGGATCAGACGCCTTTGCTTGGCATAAAGCTTGATCATATTGATAACCCGCTGATATACCACCTTAGCATCAAATGGTCTGCTTATATAATCCGAAGCCCCCAGTTCGTAGGCACGGCGGATATAACTCTCTGATCCTTCACTGGAAATCATGATCACCGGTATATCCTCGATCCATTTATCTCTGTTCATATAGGCGAGTACTTCAAATCCATCCATTTTTGGCATAATAATATCCAACAGAACCAATGAGATTTCAGGTCCATACTGCTCCAGTATCTTCAGAGCCTCTTCCCCGTCACAGGCCTCCAGTATCCGGTATTCTTTTCCCAGAATTTCCTTAAGTATCTCACGGTTCATTTCAGAATCATCAACAACCAGAAGCTGAGGCAGGTTTCTTTTTTCCATCTTGTCTGTATTTTGCTTCTGCTCCCACCGGGTCACTACTATATTTTTATGTCCCTTGGCCATATACATAAGTCGGTCTGCTTTGGTGAGTGCTTCCTCCAATCTGCCATGGGTAAACATAGCTCCACCAATGCTCACTGAAAGCTTCAGACGATTAAAACCCGGAATATGCGTCGCATGGATCTTCTCCTGGATCATACGGAGCTTCTGTGAAAAGACTTCCTTCTCAATTCCGGGCAGGATCAGCAGAAATTCATCTCCTCCATAGCGCACCAGAATATCCGTACGACGGATATAATGCCGAATTACATTCACTACGGTTGTCAGTACCAGGTCTCCTCCATCATGACCATAAGTGTCATTGAACAATTTGAAATCATCCAGATCGATAACTGCAACTCCGGCATTCAAAGACATATTTTTGACTTTTTCCTCAAAATATCTGCGGTTATACGCCCCTGTCAGCACATCCTTATACAGCTTTTCGCTATATACAGTCAGCTTTTCCGTCAGTTTTTCATATCCTTCCTCATCTGTCAGCGTGTTCTCGTCCAGCTTTTTCAGCATTTCCATTACATAAGGCTCACTGTCAATCTCCAGATACCTTGCAAATACCTGATACATATCAGAATCAAGAAATTCAATTTTGGATGTCTGTTTCTTCTCCTCCAGTGCTTTAAGGGAAATGCAATTCTCACATCTTTTATCTTTATTCCAGAAAGCATAACACTGGCAAAGATTTTCTCTTCCTGCAAGCTTACTTTCCATTCCGGCAGCCTGCAGATCACTCCCTTTCAGGAGACGAACTACATCAAAAATCTCCCGAAGCACCTCCATTTTATTCTCTGCTTCCTGCATCGTCATTTGTTTCCACTCAATCATTATTCCCAGCCTCTCACGAACAACAGCTTTTTTCTGCAATATAAACTTGTATTATTATACCACTTACTCATCATGCAGTACAACAATAATATTTTTTCTTAATTTCTTAATTTCATAAAGGGAGCGCCTCAAAAACAGTCCTTGAGGCGTGCTCCCAACCGGTTCTGACTCCAACTGCCTTATAAACATGCTTCAGCTTGACCTTATATAATAAAAGTGCAATCGCAGTCAACTATATTTGTAATTATGATTGACTTAAAATAATAGAAATACAATTGCAAGTCATCTATAAACAGGATTAAACTTGACCGTACATAACAAAAACGCGATTAAAGTCAATTATAATCATAATTATTCATGACTAAAAAGCCACAGACTGAGCGGATTCCAGTCTGTGACCTGATTAGATTTTTATACTTTCTTTAGAGGACTTTTAAAACATATTTTGTTTCTTTATTTTCCCGACAGGGGTGCGACCCCGCCAGACCTGTTCAGTATTAATACCAGTCCCGGCAGAGGGTTCTCCCCTAACTGCCTCTATCAGTTAACTCATGCCAGGTTTTACTATTCCAATTTGTTCTAAAACATGTTATACTCAAAAAGCTGTCGAACCTCCAGCAGAAAAGAGGTGGACTCCATGGAAGAAATTCTCACCACATTTCTTGTCTCTGTTATAGCAGGCGTAGTTAGCTACTACATATGCAAATGGCTGGACAGCAGACGATAGACAGCAACAGTCTAAACGGAATAGCTCACCGTAACGAGCAAGAAAGCCCCCAGAGCTGGCACTCTGAGGGTTTTTGTTTTGCTTCAAGGAATCTCACCACATTCCTTAGCTACTGTTAGTATATGCGCAATGTGCCAAAAAGTCAACTCAAAAATAGTGGGTGAAAAAGCCGCAGGCTGGATGGGTGCCAGTCTGTGGCTATCTTAAGATAATCTTATTTACCCTCCGTAGTTTTACATTGCAAAATCTTCTCCAGTTCAGCTACTCTTTTAAGTGCTTCTGTTGTCTCTTTTGGGGCCTTTATTTTTTCTTTTTCAGCAAAATCCGCTCTCTGACGTTCCCTTTCTGTATTTTTGCGTTCAGCTTCCTGACCTTTTTCATACATGATCGTATCTCTCTCAAATCCCTTCATATAGATTAATGACACCGTTACTGAAAACTTATAAAAAATTATAAACTTCTATGTTTCATTCCTACTTCAACGAGTATGCTTTTGATGATATAAATAT